>Ga0335395_10003029_pt1 | contig 10438 bp, 12 predicted proteins | sample MAT02_FD_205744 | JGI IMG/M metagenome (GOLD analysis project Ga0335395, IMG submission 205744) | Freshwater microbial communities from Lake Fryxell liftoff mats and glacier meltwater in Antarctica - MAT-02 (spades assembly) (version 2) ...
CCTACGTGCTGCGCTACTGGGAACAGGAATTCACGCAACTGCGGCCAATGAAGCGGCGCGGCAACCGGCGCTATTACCAGCATCACGAAGTGCTGCTGATCCGCCGCATCCGCGATCTGTTGTATGACCAGGGCTTCACCATCAGCGGCGCGCGCAACCAGCTGGGCTATGCACTGATGGCTGGGCGGGGACCAGACGAATCCGACATTGCTGACTTTGCTGACATGACCGACTTCGATATGGCCAACAGCCAGATGCCGCTGCCCGCGCTGGACAACTCACTGCTGCGAGCAGAGCTGTTGTCCATACGCGAATTGCTCAGCCCATGACGCGTACGGGCAGTCAATACGGCTGAAGCAGACAGACTGCTGAAGCAGACCATTGCCGTCGTATACTTAAAAGCTCAGTCGGGGCGTAGCGCAGCCTGGTAGCGCACTTGCATGGGGTGCAAGGGGTCGCGAGTTCGAATCCCGCCGCCCCGACCAAAAAAGATCGAAGAATCAACAGCTTAGCGGCCCCGGCCTCTAGGCTGTTTTCCTTTCGGGGCGATACAGGCGGTTCACGTTCAGAACCACGTTCAGAAACGTCGAGCGGTAGGCGCAAAAAAGCCCGGCACGCCGGGCTCTGGGTTCAGGCGGGGTAGGTACTCAACCCACCAGCTAGCCCACCAGCTCGCACAACGCCCAGCGCGCCTCTACCCGGCGCACCAGCTGGGCCTCATCCATCAGGCCTACGCGGTCGTCGGAGACGCGCAGGGCGGCCGCCATGAGCCGCTGCAGCTCGACCAAGAACCCAACGCGCTGGCCTTGCAGTGCTGCATCCTCGGCACCGGCCTCGCCTGCCCGGGCCTGCATGCTGCCCATGATCTGCGCCAGTGCGTTGTCCTCTGCCCAGTTGGTGCCACCCCGCAGGTGCTTTGCGAACACCACCGCCATGGCCGCACCGGCTTCGCAGCCCCCGGCATAGCCGCCGGTGGCGGGAAGGTTCCAGTACATCGATTCCGTGCCGGTGAACTTGCTCGGCGTAGCGAACGGCAGCGCGGTAAAGGCGCGGGGAACTGAGTTCAGAATTAAGTTAGCCATGATCGAGTGCTTTCGGTTGCGGTTAGGGTCTGTCGGTGTGTTTCAGCACCCGACAGATCCGATTGTCTGTGCGCTGGCGCACCTTGTGTTGTAGCAGGTGCTACAGACACAACTGGCGGAATCGCAAGCACTGGCGCGGGCTTCCCTGCGGTGAACTACCGTAGCCCCCAGCTACAGCCAGGCGCAAAAAAGCCCGCACGCGGCGGGCTCTTGGGTTCAGGCGGGGTCTGTCTACTTGCCAGCCATCCGCTGCGCGCTCTCTGCTGCCGCACGGGATGCCCGCAAGGCCGTGGACTCTTTTTGCACCAGGCCGGAAAGCTCCGACATCCTCGCGGTCTGGGGTTGCCCACTGTTCGCAGTCCAGCGCGCCACGGCTTGAGCGGCCCGGCGGCTGGCCATCTCCGTCGCCTTCTCGATTTTGGCCAGGCTGTCCGTACCGCGCCCAGCAGCGCGAATCCAGCCGATGCAGCTTTCGAGCTCGACCAAAACGTCATTCTCGACAGCCTTGCAGCTAGCCTCATCCAGCTTCGGTTTGGCTGGCGCTGGTGCTGGTGCTGGTAGGTACACGGGCAGCGGCGGCGGTGGTGGCGGTGGCGGGGCATTGTGCGCAGCCCAGGCGGCCCGCTGCTGCGCGGTGGACGTATCGGGCAGGGTCTGGCCCTGTCCGTGCATGTAGGCCAGCGCTTTCACGCGCTGCTGCAGCCCCGGCATGCCTGCTGTCGGGGTGGTCAGCCAAATCCACTCGGCTGCGTTCCTTGGGTCGGTGTTTGTTTGCATGATGGTGTCTCCAGTTATGCCGCACGGGCCAGGCGCTTGATGGTGTTCACGATGCCGGGCTTCGGCTCGGTCAGGGCGGCCAATTCGCTTTCAATGTCGATGTCGCCGGGCGCCAGGGCATGGCCCAGGTCTGCGCCGATGGCATGCGGAGCGGCGGGGAAACGCTGCAGGAAACGGGCGCAGGTGGATGGGCCAACGGTCGGCAGCGACAAGGGCGCCGCCAGCGAGACAGCGTTGTTCAACTGCTCCCCTTTTCGTTCCAAAGCCCGCGCGCCAGCAGCGTGGCGCACCAGGCAGCGGGTGACGATTTCGGCGGCGGCCATGTACTCCCGTTCGGCTTCGCTCATGTCGAACTCAATCCACGCTACTGAAGCGGCCTTCAGGCCCTCGCTTGCAGCCACCACAGCCCGCTCAGACGATTCCAGGCGCCGGGTCAAGCCTTGGGTAGCGGCAGACAGCGCCGTGCGCTCTGAGCGTGTTCTGTCGACAAGCGCGGTGGCTTCGTTCAGTGCCCGGCTGGCAGCTTCAACGACGCCGATGTCAGCCAGGCCAAGCGCGTGCTCAGCGGCAGCGTCCTCAACCGCTCGCGTCATATGCGACAGGTCGATTGCGACTGGCGCCGATGCCTGCGCGGCGGTCAGCTTTTCTGAGACCTTGGTGTGCAGCGCTTCTGCGTCACGCAAAGCACCAGCGGCGGCTCGAACAGCATTTGCGGCGCTCATGCCCTGAGCTCCGGCTGGTCGGCGGGAGTGGTGCTGATGCGCGCATTCTGCAAAGCCTGGGCGACGAATGCCGCGCGGTCGCCTTGAAAGTAGCGCCTGAGTTCGGGCGACGAATCCCATGCTTGCTCTGCGGCGCGCTGTGCGGCGTCGTGGTCGTGGTCGGTGTTCACTTGCGGGCTCCTAGTTGGTGGAGCCTGCACTGTCGCCGGTCGCGTTCGCAAAATCTCATTCTGTCTTTCGCGCCAGACCCCAAAGCAGACGGTCGCTCGGCACGCAGGCGACAGCCGAATCTCTGCCGCAGGCCAGCGCGTGATAGCAGGCAACCTGCATGGGCGTCGCGTACTGAGGCAGTGCACCAAGCGCACGCCATCTGCGGTAGGTACCGCCACTGGCCAGCGCCAGCAGCATGCGGCGCACTTCGGCCGCTCTGGCCCGGGCTGACCCATCGACCAGGCGCAAAGCGTCGACCAGATGCCGGTCACGTTCAGCACGAAGATGCGCGGCAGCGCTCGGCAGCTTCAGGCACCTATCGAGCCCGATGCGGCCACGGTGGGCCATGTAGGTCGCCACGCCAGCGCGCAGCACCTCCAGCGCTGCCGGTGAAGGCTCGCCGGCCAGCAGCGCCTGCAGCGCTTCAACGCTCTGCATGATTGACCCCGGTCAGCTTTGCCAGCCGTTCGCCCAGGGCCTCGAGCTCGAGGAGCAACAACGACTCGACGTGGCCAGCCACGGCGGGGTCGATGCCCTGCCGCTGCACGTTGCAGGGAAGGGCGTGCACGCTGTGCGCGATGACATCGAAAGCGGCCTTCACCGTGCGCTCAACATCGGCCCGGGGTATTAGCTCACTCTGGGTTTCTTCAATGGCCAGGCGGCGGGTCTCACCGGCGTACCAGGCCAGGCGGTCGCTGGGCGCCATGCTGTCGGGCTCAGCATCAGCGCCAGCAGGTTGCGGGTGCACAGTGAACCGCCATTCACAGACGGCCAGCAAATCGAGCTGCCAAGCCTCACGGTTCCCGGTATCGGCGGGCCGGTGCAGGACAGGGCAGCCCCGGCGAATCCAGCCATCGATGCTCGCTCTCGCCACGCCGAAGAACTCGGCCGCCTGCTGCTTCGACGCGATGCGTAGCGGCTTATTCATGGCTCGCCCCCCGGGCCATGATGCCGCCGCCTATGGGGGCCGAAAACCTGCCAAAGGTCAAGGTTCGAATTCCCCGCACTGGGGAGTGTTGAGGGAGGACCCGGGTTATTCATGAGGGCGGCGGGCTTCGGCTGAGCGCTTTGCGCTCAGCTCTTTGCATCGGGCCACCATCAGATCGAAGTCGTACCCTTGCAGGGCGACGCGGGTCGCGTGCCGCGCGATCATCCGGAGCGCGTCTTTGTAGGCCAGGCGCGCTGCGTCGGGGTCCGCATCACCGGCGCCAGCCGCGACCGTCGCGGCAACTTGCCGGGCAAGCCGGTGCAAGTCGTGACCGAGTTGGCCCAATTCGGCTGGGGGCGTGCTGTTTTGTGTCGGCGTCATTTGGCATTTGCCTTTCTGAATTAATTACACGAATCAAGATTCGCAGTGGCTGTTCCACCGTTCCAGCGTTCCACCTGTTCCATAGACTCTGTAAGTAGATACATCTTGTATCTCTCTACTTTCTTTACCAAACAGGTGGAACGGTGGAACGGTGGAACAGGCCACGCTCATGCGAATTGCGACACCATCTCTGCAAATTGGCCGCGCTGCACCTCAACAGCAACGGCCGTTGATGCGGCTGCGCTCCAACCTGCAACATTTCGCAGAATCCAAACGTGAGAGGGGCAACCGTCAATACGCACACGCTTCGGGTATTTCACAAGGCCAGCCGCGACACATGCGGTTTGCACGTTCCATGACTTGCCCCCCAGCGTTACGCCGACCTCGGTCGTCAGTGCGCCCGAAGTGATGCAGTCGCCCGGCCAGTCGCTTGCCACGTCGCGCACGGCCTGTTCAACCTCACTGCGCCCCGCGCGGACCGTTCGCGCTTTGGCTGCGCTCATGGGGGCAACCTCGCCCGGGTTGAACTTGCTGATGTCGCGCAGCCTGAATGACTCAGCCAACGCGGCGCCCAGCTCGGGGTGGTCGAGGTGGGCGTAGAGGTCGCGGTAGTACGCTGCGTCCTTTCGCTCCGAAGGGTTCTCGATGACGACGACGCGCCGGTCGTTGTCACCCAGCGGCAGCGCCGCCTCGTGGTTGCTGAACATCAGGAACCGGGTGCAGTTGAACTCGACGTGCTGTCGGCCGTACTTCGGATTCACCAGCCTCGTGTGCTCCGTCAGCATGGACTTGAGCCGTTCAGCGGCGGGCTTGTTGGACCCGCCGGGGCCGCCTTCGTGTAGCTCATCGACTACCGCCAGCAGCGTGCCGCCCAGCGTGCCGTTGAAACCGGACTTCAGCGCGTTGCTCAAGTCGAAGCCGAGGGTGACGTAGCCCGCCCACACGCGGGCCAGGGCGTAGGCCACCCAGTTGCGCCCGATGCCGGTTTGCTTGGCCACCATCAGGTAGTGGGTGCTGGGCAGCGTGCCGGGGTCTTGCTCCACGTGCGCCAGCCAGTCGAGGAACCGTCCCCGCTCGGCTGCGTCGGGCACCAGATACGCCAGGTGATCGAAGAACGGCTGCACGATCTCTAGCCAGTCCGGCGGCGGCGCGCCGGTTCGCGCCTGCCAGATGTTCTGCGCCGCCCGCCCGCCCGGTGAACGGCAGAACGGCGGCCGACCAGGCGCGAAGGTCTGGCCAGGAACCGATTTACGGTCCCGGTGCTCGAGCCAGGACTCCACCCGGTGGCGCTTGGTCTTGCGTCCGGCGGCCGTGGGCACCATGTCGAACGACCCCGCGTAAGCGTGCCTGAACTCCGATATGGGCAGCACTGCCCTGGGGCTGTTGACCGTCGAGACTCTGGACCCATCTTCGATGAACACCAGCTCCTCGAGCATCTCGGTGCCGGTCATAACTCGCTGCGTTGGCAGCAGCCCGTCACCTTCGCGCCCGATGCGCTGTGACCGCTCTCGCTCTGTCTCGAATTGAGTGCGGGGCGCGCGCTGGGCGTTGCGCACCGCCGCCGCATCGCCCTCGGCCTTGTCGCCTTCGTCCAGGTCGATCACATCGAAGTCAATGGCCGTGTAACCCGTGGCCGCGTCGAAGTCGCCGTCTGTCCGGGCAGAGCACGACGCGTGCAGGCATTTGAAGTGGCCTTTCTCATAGCCACCGACGCCAGCAGCAAAGTACGTGGTGGAGCTGGCCCCCGTGTCGGTGCTGTGGCCGCCCTCCCACGGGCACCGCACGTGCAGTCGGCCGTCTCGCTCGTAGCCGGTGGCCCATTCGTTCTCGATCAGCCAGGCGTAGCGGTGGTCGTTGATATCGGACGCCATGCGGGGCTGCGTAGGGCCCGCGCCGGTGCGCTCTGTAGTAGACCCACCCTCGATGCCAAACACCGATGCCAGACCAGCCCAAAGCCCCTCGAATTCAGCCTCGGTCAGGGTTGGGATGCTGGTGGGCAGACCGCCTGGCCACTCGTACCGCACGCCACTGGGGTGCGTGCCGATGGCAATGAACTGCTGGCCGGTGGCCAGGAACTCGATGATGCCGTCGGGCGTCTTGATGACGCGCTTGGCGAAGTCGCCCGCCATCTTGAACACCAACAGGCACTTGCCGCTGTTGCTGCGCTTGCGCATGGGCAGCTTGCCCACGTCCATCTCGATGATGTCGGCGATCTGCTGCGCGGTGGCAGGGTCGCTGATGTCGATGTCGATGGCGCGCACGTTGCGCGTCTGCACGCAGATGCCCAGGCGGCCGTCTTTGGCCCACCGCCCGACCTGCTGGTCGGTGCTCTGCGCCGATGTCCACCCGGGCACGCCCACCGCATGGCCGTCGCGGTTGAAGGTGCTGGGCGTCTTGCCCAGTAATTTCATCTTGCTGTTGGGGCTGATCTCGGCCGCCGGGTCGGACACGACAGGTAACAGGTCAGCCATCAGGCCCAGCGCCTGCCAAGCCGCCCAGTCAGATGGCTGTGCGCCCCAGTGCGCGGCGCTCAAGCTGCACCGCCAATTTGCCGTAGCCAGCCTTCGATCTCGCTGTCGGCCAGCTCACGACTGAGGTTCCAGCGCGAAGCCAGCCAGCCACCGTTCGCAAGCCGATGCAGCGCAACACCTTGCAGCGCGGCCGTGGCCTGTAAGCGGGCCTGCCTTTTGGCCGCGTAGTGGCTCATCGGTTGAGCTACTGGCTCAAATGCGGCAGAATCGGCAGGTTGGTTGGTGGTCTTGGGGGGGTTGGGTTCGCGAGACCCAGCCCCCTCGCAATTTGGGCGGCTCACGCGGCCTCCACGGGCTTGCCCTGCTGCGACAGCGCCCAGCTCAAAACGCGCGCACGCTGATGGCGCTTGAGTCGTGGACCCAGCCAGATCGGCGCCGGGAAGTCGGGGCGCTTTTGAATCTCGAAAAGCTTGGTTACGCCTACTCTCAGCAGGCGGGCAAGTTCGGGGTCCGTCAGCAGTTCTTCGCTTGGCGGCGCGGTGGTTTCGGTTTGCATCGTCGGGCTCCAACAGGCTGCATTTGCAACCAGTAGGCGAACTTTCGACGGGTGCGTGCCGGGCGTCTAGGGACACGATTTGCTAGATCGTGTCCCCCCAATTAGCGTTTGCGCTGGCGCAGCTTCGTCACGGCATCTGCCGTCACGTTGTAGCGCTTGGCCACGTCGGCGTCGATGTCGGCGAGCGTTACAGGGTAGGGGCGCAGCCAGCCAGGCCGTCGCTTTTTGAGCAACAGCTCGATGGCGGTCGGGCTCAACCCGCGCGCTGCCAGGCGCAGGCGCAGGCGCGCCACCCATTTGTGGATATGCGCGATAACTGGTCCGTTCACGTAGGCTCGATGCCGCAGTAGCGATTCGACTTCGCGCAGCATGAGCTTCGTGTGCGGCTTGACGGTCTTGCGGGCGTCGGGCCGGGTAGTCAGCATTCTGGCGATGTGCTGCCGCTCTCCGTCACTTTGGGCGCCCCACTTGACTACGAACGCAGCTATCGGCTCGGCGTTGCCGTATTCCCAGTGCGTGGCGGCTTCAAGCAACTCGCTGTATCGGTCGAGATCGTCGAAGTCGAAGTCGGAGACTGCGGCCGTGTTGTCCACTGCGCTCATGCCGCCGCCGCCAGCTCGATCACGTTCGAACAATCCACCGTCATCAGCCGGGCCAGCTCGTGACCCCAGGCGACGAACGCCTCTCTGCGTTCGGCCATCAGTTCGCCGGTTTGGTAGACGCCGACGATGCCTTGCGGGGTGTGGTTGAGGCAGCGCTCGACGACATCGGTGCTCACGCGCAGGTCTTGCCGCATGCGCGTCGCCATCGTTCTGCGTAGGTCATGCGGTGTCCACTTGCCGCGCGCCAGCAGCAAGGCGCCAGACGCCTTGCTGCGCCCCTTCAGGGGCGTATCACGCTGGCGGTCGCCGACCAGCTTCGTGAGTACCTTGTCGCTGATGGCGCGGCTGTTCTCGTGGTCCACGTGCGTGCGGCCGGGCAGCAGGAACGCTGAACCCTTCGCCGCGTCGAACATGGCCTTGATGTGCCCGGTCGCGAACGCCGACAGGTGAATCAGGTGCTCGCTGCCGTTCTTCGTGCGGGGTATCAGCCAGGTGCCGACTCTCAAGTCGAAGTCGGCCACTTTCGCCGACGACAGTTCGCCGACCCTACAGCCCGTGGCCAGGATCGCCCAAAGGGCGTGCTGCATGCGTTCAGGCAGGCCAGATGCGGGCAGGGCGTCGCGAAGCTCGACGATCTCCATCGTGGACAGCACACGATCACGGGGCTTGTCTTTGCCGCCGACAGAGGACTTGCTCAGGCTCATGGTCGGGTCACGCTCGATCCAGTCGCGCGCAGCGCACCAGCGCACGAACTGGCGCAGCAGTGCGAGTGCCATGTTCGCGGTGCGTCGGATGCCTTGCGCAGTGATGGCGTCGAGCAGTTCGGACACGTCGCGGCGCTGGAGCTCGGCAAGTGGCTTGTCGCCGATGACAGACAGGATGTGCCGGTCGAACAGCGCTTGCACGAACTCGCCACCGTCTTTGCGGTGCGCCTGCAAGTAGAGCGTGTGCCAGCGCTCGAATGCTTGCCTAACGGTGCGTCTGCCGTCGAGTTCAGCCAGGCGTCGCCGCTGCGTCTCTGAGGCCTCTACGTCAGCTAGGCGTCGGCTCTCGCGTGGGTCGATGCCCTTGGCGACGATTGCGCGGGCAGCGTCGCGCGCCTCGCGGGCGTCGAGCAGGGTGAACGGTCGAGTCTTGCCGTCGACATCGGTGAACGCATCGCCGATAGTGCCCAGGTGCAGCGCGCCGTTCTTGTAGCTGCCGTCAGCCTGTTTCAGCTTGAAGTGGAATTCGGCCAGCCTGGCGCCGGTCTTGTGGCTGGCGCTCGGCTTGAGCAGCCGGATTCGAAGCCCGCCACCGTCTGGCAAGTAAGACCCGTCGCGTTCGAAAGATGCAGAACGAACACGCACCGCAGAAAGCAGGTTTTCAGCCATCTCGACCCCTTGCATCGTTTTCACGTTCAGCACCACGTTCAGAAAAGGTCCCGAATGGTGGCGAATCGTGGCGAAGTCTCGCGGGGTCTAATGTAGCCTAAGTCATTGATTGCATTGGGAGTGGTCGCGGGAAAGTGGCGTCTTTCCTAGCGTTCGGGTTTTATGGGGTGCAAGGGGTCGCGAGTTCGAATCCCGCCGCCCCGACCAATACGAATCAAAGGCTTATCTCTCTCAAGGAGCTAAGCCTTTTGGCTTTCTGGACCCCTCGTTGCCATCTTGGTTGCCGCTCGGTTGCCGTTTCGCGCTCACTGCTACCGCCGATGGGCTGATGGGTCGGCCGAAGGGTTCCCACCATGCGGCAGCGCCCACGCCAAGGCTGTTCACACTTCGGACGCTCCCCACTCGTTATTCGCTGTCGCGTGGGTGCCGTGTGGCCATTGATTGGCGTCAACTATGTTGGCCGCCGTGCAAGAAAGTCGCAGAACCCGAGGCATCAAGCACGTTGTTGCTGTTCAGCGTGTCAGCTCAGCCATCGCGCGATGCCAGCACGTCGGCTTGTCAGCAGCTCAGTTTGTGGGCCGCAGCCGATCTGGCGGCAGAAAATGCAGAAACAACGCGGCCGCCACACCATCGACCTGTGACACGCCCATAAACCACCAAAGTCAGGCCACTGCGGGCCAGGGCTGCCCAGTCGGGCCCAACGCCGCCTTCCTTGGCGTGACCAGTCACCAGGGCCACACCCGGCGCATAACGTCGGTCGGTGACAGGGATTCCCAGCGCCGCAGGCCCGGCCAGGCGGGCGGTGAGGCCGCTGACCAGCTCGACTCGACCTGCACGCCAGCAGCACGCAGGGCATCGAACTCCTCTCCTCAGCCTGTAGCCGGGCGGCCCGCCAGCAACCAATCGCGCATCCAGCGGGCTGCGGCCGCATCACCCGCCAGCAGGAAGACCTGCAAGCGGCCGTAGCTTTCGATTCGGACCCGCCGCTGCAGACCGCGCTGGGACGTCGTCAACCGGTGCACTTTGTCGCCATGTTGGCGATGAAGGCCTCGGCCAGCGCCACCGTGGTGGTGACCACCACTGGCAGCACGAAACCGCCTGCTGGCGATACCTTCCTCGAGACTCGTTCCGACACCTGCCCTCAGACTGACGTGGTTCGATGCATTGCCGCGTGCTCGGGCAGGTATCCGACAACTCTCAACACGCCCGGACTTCCTAACCCAAGTTTGTCACTTGGCACTACGTTCCCCAATGGAATCAATAACTCAGACCAGTATTGCGGCGCGTATGGCACTACATCTGTGTTGTGCCGCGCGGTGTCGGGCTGTCTGCCGGA
>Ga0335395_10003030_pt1 | contig 10437 bp, 10 predicted proteins | sample MAT02_FD_205744 | JGI IMG/M metagenome (GOLD analysis project Ga0335395, IMG submission 205744) | Freshwater microbial communities from Lake Fryxell liftoff mats and glacier meltwater in Antarctica - MAT-02 (spades assembly) (version 2) ...
CAGGAGGCTTGGGTTCACGATGTGGCTGGAGGCGTCCATCAGCAGTGTCGTGCCATCGGGGGCGGACCGCGCCACCTCTCCCCCACCGACGGAGCCGCCGGCGCCGGTGCGGTTCTCCACGACGATGGTCTGGCCCAGATGTTCGGTCAGGCGCGGAGTGATGCTGCGGGTTACGCTATCGGCCGCACCACCGGCCGCGAAGGGGACCACGATGCGAATGGGGCGCGATTGCGCCTGGGCCATGACAGGCAGGACCAGCGCGAGGGCCAGGCGGCGGGGCAGGTTCACCAAACTTCTCCCTCAACGACCCAAGGGAGATCGGCCCCACGCGTCCCCAGGTCAAGCGTCTTCGGCCTTCTTCGCCGGAAAGCGCATCAGCATGCGGTTGCGCCACCCCGGCGCCAGCGCACCGGTGAGCCGCGACATCGCGTAGAGATGCATGGGAAAGGCCACCCTCAGCCGCCCGGCCGCGATGCCAGCCAGCGTGAGACGTGCGGCCAATTCGGGCTCCATCAGGCCGGGCATGGGGAAGTCATTGCGGGCCGTGATGGCGGTGCGGATGAAGCCTGGGCAGATGGCATGCAGCCGGATGCCGCGCTTGCGCTCCGTCGCGTCGCGCGCCTCGGCCCAGCGCTGGACGGCGGATTTGCTGGCGCAATAGGCGGGCGCGGTGGGGCCGGCCACGAAAGCGGCAAGCGAGGCGATCACGGCGATGCGCCCGCGCAGGCCATCCGCGCCGGGTTCCTGAGCGGCCATGGCGGCGATGGCGGGCAGGGCGGTGTTCAGCACGCCGGTCACGTTGGTGTCGAAGATGGCGCGCGCGGCCGCTTCGGATTCATAGGCATCGCCCGTGCCCGAGCCGATACCGGCATTGGCAATCACCAGGTCCAGTCGCCCCGCATCCGCGATCCAGGACGCCATGCCTGCCGCGTCGCGCACATCCAGGCTCACAGGCAGCACGCGCGCACCCTTGGCGCGGCAGGCGGCACTGGTTGCTTCCAGCCGCGCCGCATCACGCGCCGAGAGGTGCAGCGTGACCCCTGGTGCCGCGGCTTCGACGGCCAACGCCGCGCCCAGCCCGACGGAGGCGCCCGTGATCAGCACATGGTCAAAACCCATCCCTGGACTCCTCGGCGTGGGCGCGGGAGAAGTCGGCCCATGACACAGCGCCTATGCAGCATGACGGGCTTCGCGCGGGAAGCGGGGCACCTGGCCGATGGCTCCGCCTTTGCCTGGGAAATGAAATCCGTGAATGGGCGCGGGCTGGAACTACGCTTCCGGCTACCCCCCGGCCTCGATGCGTTGGAAGCGCCGGCGCGCGAGGCGGCCACCAAGCGCTTCAAGCGCGGCAACGTGCAGATCGGCCTGACCCTGAAGCAGGAGCACCGCGCAGCACTCCAGCCCGACATGGCGGCACTGGACCGCATGGTGGAACTCGCCACCACACTCGCCGCGCGGCTGGGCTCCGAGCGCCCGCGTGCCGAGGGGCTGCTAGCGCTGCCCGGCATCTTCCGCTCCGAACAGGCCGAGGTTTCGGACGCTGAGGAGGCCGCGCGGCATACCCAGCTTCTGGCCGCCTATCAGTCAGCGCTGGCTGCACTTTGGGATTCGCGCGCCATCGAGGGCGCCCGGCTCGCTCAAATCCTGACCGCCCTGCTGGATGAAATCGCCACCCTTTGCACCGCGGCCGCCACCGAGGCCGCAACCCAGCCCGCGGCCCAGCAGGCCCGACTTTCGGAGCATCTGGCGGCCCTTTTGGGCGAGGCCGGCCGCGCACGTTTCTCCGAGGAGCGGCTCGCGCAGGAGGTGGCGCTTCTGGCCGCCAAAGCCGATGTGCGCGAGGAGCTGGACCGGCTGGCCGCGCACCTCGCCGCCGCACGTGCTCTTGTGGAGGAGGGCGAAGGCGCCGGGCGCAAGCTTGATTTCCTGGTGCAGGAATTCGTGCGTGAGGCGAATACGCTGTGCAGCAAATCGGCATCCATTGCGCTCACGCGCATCGGGCTTGAGCTGAAGGCCGCCATTGAGCGACTGCGGGAACAGGCGGCGAATGTTGAGTAGCCCCCGCAGAAGGGGTGTCTGCCTCGTTCTTGCTTCCGCACCTGGCGGCGGCAAGACCAGCGTCTCGCGCGAATTGCTCAAGACCGAGCCGGAACTGGCGCTTTCCGTCAGTGTCACCACCCGCGCCCCGCGCCCCGGCGAGGAGGAGGCCGTGCACTACTTTTTCCGCACGCCCGAGCAATTTGCGGGCCTGGTGGCCGCGGGTGAATTGCTGGAGCATGCCGGTTTCCTCGGCCGCTCCTACGGCACGCCGCGCGTGGCGGTGGAGGTTGCGCTGGCCTCGGGCCAGGATGTGCTGTTTGACATCGAATGGCAGGGGCACCGGCAATTGCGGGACAAAATCGCGGCCGATGTTATAAGCGTCTTCCTCCTGCCGCCCTCGCTGGAGGAGCTGGAGCGCCGCCTGCGCGGCCGCAACCAGGATAGCGACGCCGAGATCGCCAAGCGCATGGGGGCCGCGCGGGAAGAACTCTCGCATTGGGCGGAGTTCGATCATGTGCTGGTAAATGAGGATTTCGCCACCACCGTGGCCGAGGTGCGTGCCATCCTGCACGCCGCGCGCAGCCACCGCAGCCGCCAGCTCTGGTTGCCGGAATTCGCGCAGACACTGCTCGGCGGCCCGTGACCGAAGCGTTCATCGCCTTGCTGGAGGTGGTGGCGCCGATCTTCGCCATCATCGTGGTGGGGTATGTGGCGGCATCGCGCGGGATTGTGGATGCGGCGGGGTTTCGCGGGCTGAACATCTTCGCTTTCAGCCTGGCTGCCCCGGCGTTGCTCTTTGCCAGCGGCACGGCGGGGCATCAGGGCGGCGGCGGGGCGGCGCTGGGCTTCTTCCTCGGCGCGGGGCTGCTTTATGCGGCCGCATTATGGGGCGCACGTCGGGCCAGCATGCCTTTGGCCGCGGGCGGGATGCTCGCGCTGGATGTCACCTTCGGCAATACGGTGATGATGGGCATTCCCATCATCGTGGCGAGCTTCGGCGCGCCTGGCCTCTCCATCCTGATTGCCATTCTGGCGCTGCATTCCATGGTGCTGCTGGGAGCGGCGACGGTGGTGGCCGAGATCGGCCAAAATCAACGCGCGGCACCCTGGCCGCTGCTGCGCCTGACGCTGCTGGGCGTGGCGCGCAACCCGGTGGTGATGGCGGTGCTGGTGGCGATGATCTGGAGCACGCTGGCCCTGCCAGTGCCCGGTGCCGCGCGGCGCACCCTGGAATTGCTGGGCGCGGCAGCCCCGCCGGTGGCCCTGTTTTGCCTCGGTGGCAGCCTGCATGGCTTTGAGGCGCGTGCGGCGTGGAAGCAGACGAGCGTGACGGTTGCGCTGAAGTTGCTGGCGCTGCCGTTGCTGGTCTGGACGATCACCACCTTGATGGGGCTTTCGCAGCTTGAAATCGCGGTGGCGACGGTCACCGCCGCCCTGCCCACTGGTGCCAATGCCTTTCTTATGGCCCGGCGTTATGGGACGGGCACCGAAGCCTCGGGCGCTTCAGTCCTGGTTTCGACGCTGATTTCCCTGGTGACGCTCTCGGCCCTGCTGGCTTTCTTCAGAGGCTGACGGAAGCCGTCGGTCAGGTCACCTCCAGCGACGGGTCCAGGCCCAGTGAAGCCGCAAGCGATTCCAGCCGCCGCAATACGCTCTCTCCCGCGAAGACGCCTGCGCCCTGGTTGAGTTTCAGCGTGAGGCGCCGCCCCCGCCGCTCCAGCAACGTGGCGTCCAGCAGTGCCGGCACGCCGCCCGAGAGCGTGTAACCAAGACGCAAAGCCGCGCCGAGAACCTCCGCCCGCCGCACCGTGGCCGCAGAAAGCAGCACCCGCGCCGGGTCCAGGAAGGGCGCGGCCGGGTCCGCCTCGTAGCGCAGCGCGGTGACCAGGGCGAGGAAGGCGCGCGCATGGTGGTCCAGCCCCACGCCATGCAGGCGCAGCAAGCGAAGGAAGGCCTGTTCGGCGCGGTATTCGGGATGGTCCTGCGCGCCACTGTCGCTGACCCAGCAGGCGGCGATGCGCAAGCCAGGCGCGGCATCGCCTGGCTCGACCAGGGGTTCCGTCCAGCGCACCAAGGCAGGCGGCAGGCCGGGATCGCGCCCGAAACGCAGGCCGATCTCCTGTGCCGCTGCCAAGAGTGGGTCGCGCGCGCGTTCGGCCGGGCTGAGGCGCCGCGCATACCAGCCCTCGCGCAGGCCATTGGCTGAAAAGACCACGCGCGCGGCACCCGAGGCCCGCAGCAGGCGCCGCAACACAACGGCGGCGAAGGGCAGGTCCGAGACGCGCTTCGTGGGCGCGGCGGGCATGCGTTCGAGCGATTTGCGCGGCGCGTTCATCACCACGCCCGCGAGGTCCCGCGCCTCGTCGCGGCGGATGGCGTAGTGATGCACGATGGTCAGCGGATAGTTGGTCTGCGCGATATGGATGCGCGCCAGCGCGCGGAAGGTGCCGCCGACCAGGAAGAGGTCCTTCAGCGGCTCCGCCCCCAGCCAGGGCACGCGCTTGAGTTCGGCCTCGACGATGCTGCGCGCGCGGGCGATGTCACCCCCGGCGCGCTCCATCAGGCGGATCGTGCCGATGGGCAGCGAAACCGCTTCGACGGTGCGGCCTTGGACGAGCTTCACCAGTTCCAGCGAACCACCACCCAAATCGCCCAGTACGCCATCGGCAAGCGGGACGCCCAGCACTAGGCCGTCAGCGGAAAGCCGCGCCTCTTCCTCGCCGGTCAGCACGGTAAGCTTCGCGCCCGGCATCACAGCGTGCAGCCCCGCCATGAAGGCCGGGCCGTTGGTGGCGTCGCGCACGGCCGCTGTGGCCAGAACCTCAACCGGGCCGGCCCCCATGCCGCGGGCCAGCGCGTCGTAACGGCCAAGCACGGTAAGCGTCCGCGCCACAGCCTCCTCGTTCAGCCGCCCGGTGGCATGCATGCCGCGCCCGAGGCCCAGGACGGCCTTCTCGTTCAGGATTACATGCGGATTGCGCTGGAGCCCCTCATAGACAACGAGGCGCACCGAGTTGGAACCAAGATCCACCACGCCAAAACGTTGCGGGTGCTGGGCGATTGAACTCATTCATCAGTCCTGGTGCAGGCGGTCTGTCTTGGCGCGACGGCCCGAAGGGCGCGGCGGCGGTGCGGCGTTCAATGCGCTGCCACGGCCCGAAAGGGAAGGGTTGGTCATGAAGTATTCATGGGCCGAGAATTGCCGCGGATCGGGCGTGCGCCGGCGCCAGGCGCCATCGGGCTCCAGATCCCAGCTTTGCGCGGCATCGCGCAGGTTCACCACCATGATCTGGTCCAGCACCTGGGCATGCACCGTCGCGTTCTCGACCGGCACCATGGTCTCCACGCGCCAATCCATGTTGCGCGCCATCCAATCCGCGCTGGATATGAACACGCGCGCGCGCCGCGAGGGCAGGCGGTGGCCATTGCCGAAGCAGTAGATGCGGCTGTGCTCCAGGAAGCGGCCGACGATGCTTTTCACGCGGATATTCTCGGACAGGCCGGGCACGCCCGGGCGCAGGCAGCAAATGCCGCGCACCACGCATTCCACCCGCACGCCGGCCTGGCTGGCGCGATACAGCGCATCAATCAGGTCCTTGTCCACGAGGCTGTTCATCTTGAGCCAGATGCCGCCGGGCTTGCCTGCGGCCGCGAAGGCGATTTCCTGCTCGATCAGCCCGAACAGGGAGGGGCGGATGGTCAGCGGCGCGAAAGCGAGGCGCTCCATCGCCTCGGGCCGGGCATAGCCGGTCATGTAGTTGAACAGCTTGGAAGCATCGCGGGTGAGGGTCGGGTCGGCGGTGAAAAAGCTGAGGTCGGTGTAGATACGCGCCGTGATCGGGTGGTAATTGCCTGTGCCGAAATGGGCGTAGCTGCGCAGATTGGCGCCCTCGCGGCGGATCACCAGGCTGATCTTGGCGTGGGTTTTCAGCTCGACAAAACCATAGACCACCTGCACGCCCGCTGCTTCGAGTTCGCGCGCGATGGAGATGTTGCGCTCCTCGTCGAAACGCGCCTTCAGCTCCACCATGGCGGTGACGGATTTGCCGGCCTCTGCCGCTTCGATCAGCGCGCGGGCGATGGGGCTGTCTCGGCTGGTGCGGTAGAGCGTCTGCTTGATGCCCACCACATTGGGGTCGCGCGCCGCCTGGCGCAGAAACTGCACCACCACGTCGAAGGATTCATATGGGTGATGGACCACGATGTCCTTCGCGCGGATCGCCGCGAAGCAATCGCCCCCGAAATCCAGGATGCGTTCGGGGAAGCGCGGCGCATAGGGCGTGAAAAGCAGATCGGGCCGGTCATCCACGATCAGAACCTTGAGGTCGGCCATACCCAGCAGCCCATCCACCACGAAAACCGCGCTGCGGTCCGCGTCCATTTCTTCGGCGACAAAATCAATCATGTCGGCGGGCATGCGTGCATCCACTGAGAGGCGGATGGCGCGCCCGCGGCGGCGGCGCTTCAGGGCGGTTTCATAGCTGCGGACGAGATCCTCCGCCTCTTCCTCGAACTCCACATCCGTGTCGCGGATCAGGCGGAACAGGCCCCGCTCGGCGGGGATGAAGCCGGGGAACAGGTGGTTGAGGTTCAGCGCCACCACATCCTCCAGCAGCGCGAAGCGGATGCCGCCCTCGGCCGTGGGCGGCAGGCGGATGAAACGGTCCACCTGGGAGGGCAGCGTCACCAGCGCGCGCATGGTGCCGCCATCCTCCTCGCGCACCAGCTTGAGCACGATGCAAAGGGTCAGGTTGGAGATGAAGGGGAAGGGGTGCGCTGGGTCCACCGCCAGGGGCGTGAGGATGGGGAAGATGCGCTCCAGGAAATACATCTCCAGCCAGGCGATGTCGGCCGGTTGCAGATCATCGGCGTCCAGGACGGCGAAGCCTTCGGGGCGCAGCAGGTGCCGCAGAGTGCGCCATGCTTCCTGCTGGCCATCGATCAGCGTCAGGCCGCGCTGCTGGATGGCGGCAAGCTGCTGCGTGGGCGTCATGCCATCGGGGGTGAGCGTCTGGATGCCCTCGCGCTCCTGCCCCACCAGCCCGGCCACGCGCACCGAGTAGAATTCATCGAGGTTGGAGCCTGAGATGGCCACAAAGCGCAGCCGTTCCAGCAGAGGGTGCTGGGGATTGGCGGCCTCCTCCAGCACGCGGGTGTTGAAATCAAGCCAGGAAAGCTCGCGGTTGAAAAACCGCCCCGGGTCGATCATGGGGTCAGGGAGGGTGAGGGTTTCTGCGCTGGACATATCGCCTTCCTACAGCAGGGCCGGGCTGAGTGGCACAGGTTCCGATGCGGATGTCTCGGAAGCTTCATCCAAAAGCGGTGTGACCACCGCAAGTGCGGCCGCGCGGGAGAGCTTGCGGCCCGCAATCAGCGAGGCACGGTCCAGGCGCGCCACAGCTTCCTCCATCACCGCCGCCCGGCGCGGCAGGCGAAGCCGCAGGATCGTGAGGAGGCCCGGATCAAGCTGCATCTGCCGGTCGGCCAGGTGTTTCGCCAGTAACGCATCGAGCAGCGCGTCCGAGGGCTCGTCAAGCTGGGCCACGGCCGTGGCCGCAAGGCGCGAGCGCAGATCCGCCAGCTGCACCCGCCAGCGAGAGGGCGCTGAGGGTGCCGCCATGAGCAGCGACAGCTTCGCTTCGGCGCAGGCATTCATCAGATGCAGCAGGGCAGTTTCCTCGCCGGGGAAATCCGCATCATCCAGGGCCACACCGGTTCGTGGCATCTCGGGCAGGCCGCGCTGGTCAGGACCGCGCAGCAGCGTCCAGCCCAGAGCCTGGGCGGTCGCGTGGAGGAGATGCGTCTTGCCGGTGCCGGCTGGGCCGGCCAGGACCAGGCGCCCATCTGGCCAGCTGGAGGGGGTGGCGAGCCAGCGCAGTGCCTCCTGATTGCTCGCATCGGCGATGAAATCCGCAGCGGCGAAAGAGGGATCGCCACCGATGGGCAGGACAAGTTGCGTCAAAGTCCGGTCCTTGGGGGGTCCAGGTAGAGCGGGCTCTCAAGGTAGCGCCGTAGCCAGTGCCGTGCCAGCACGCCCATGGCGGCCGCGATGGGCACGGCCAGCAACACGCCCAGAAAGCCAAAGGCCACGCCACCGGCAAACAGGGCGAAGATGACCCAGACGGCGTGCAGCTCCACCCGGTCTCCCAGCAGGCGGGGATAGATCACATAGCCCTCCAGCATCTGCCCCGCGACGAACACGGCCAGCACCAGCAGCACCCCATTCCAGTCGCCCCACTGGCCGATGGCCAGCAACACGGCGAGTGCGAAGCCAGTGAGCGAGCCGACATAGGGAATGAAGGAGAGGAAGCCCGAGATGATGCCGATCATCAGCCCTAGCTCCAGGCCAATGAGCTGAAGGCCAACGGCGTAGAACAGCCCCAGCACCAGGCAGCACATCAATTGCCCGCGCAGCCAGGCGGAGAGCACACGGTCAATGTCGCGCGACAATTGCCGCAGCGTGGAGGCCGAGCGGCGGGGCAGCCAGCTTTCCATCCGCGCCATGATGCCCGGCCAGTCGCGCAGCAGGTAGAAGCTCACCACCGGCGTGACGATGGCGAGCGTGAGGACATTGAACAGTGCAAAGCCCCCGCCAATCAGGCGCGTGGCGGCCGTGCCAAGCCAGCTGATCATCGCACCGGACTGGCTGATGATGAGCTCACGCAGGCGTGCATCCACGACTTCCGGGCCGGCGGCTTCCTCCAGCGAGAGCAGGAATTCGCGCAGCCCGGCATTGATGGTGGCGATGTAGCCAGGCAGCCGCGCCAGCAGCACGCCAATCTGCGCGATGATGAGCGGATAGAGCAGCAGCAAGGCGAGCAGACAGAGGAGCAGCAGAAGCACCACCAGGATGATGGCGGCCAATGATCGGGGAATGCCAATTCGCGCGAGACGTGTCGCCAGCGGATCAAGGAAATAGGCGATGCAGGCGGCAAGCACGAAGGGGGTGAGGATCGCGGAGAAAATCCACAGCGACAACAGCAAGGCCGAGATCACGCCCACCGCCAGCATCAGCCGCTGCCGGCGTGTGGCGACCATCGGCCCTGGTCGGCCGCGGCCCGGTGGGGGGGGCATGTCGTTCACTGGCGTGGTGCCTGCAATTGTCGGGCGCTGATGACAACATAGGCGATTCCGGAAATCATCGTGGTGGCGGCAACGGCCCAGATCAGCAGCATCAGGATGGTCTCCATGGCCAGGCTGTAGCCGGCCGCCATCAGTGCCAGCGCGGCCAGCAGGATTTGCAGCAGCGTGTTCAGCTTTGACACCCAGAGGGGGCGGATCGGCGGGCGGCTGCCCAGCATCCAGAGCAAGGCGAGCCCGCCCACGATCACGATGTCACGGAACACCACCAGGATGGCCAGCCAGTCGGGCAGAACGCCGATCGCTGCCAGCGTTACATAGACCGAGACAAGCAGCGCCTTGTCCGCGACCGGGTCCAGCAGCGCGCCAATGGCCGAGCGCGCATTGAGCACGCGGGCGAGCCAGCCATCGAGCGCATCCGAGATGCCGGCGGCGAGAAAAAGCAGAAAGGCATGGTCCAAGCGGTGCTGCAGGATCAGCCAGATTGTCACCGGCACCGCCACGAGGCGGGCAAGTGTGATCATGTTGGGCAAGGTGAGCAGTATTTGGGGGGGCGGGTTGCTCTCGCTCATGGTCCAGGCGGGGTTAGCCTCCTGCGCCAAGCGAAATGCGCCAACCGCTTCCCGAAGTATCGATGTTGAGCCCGGTCCCCATCAGCGCGGCGGCAGCTTCGGTGGGCTGTTGACGCAGTCCCAGCCGAAAGCGCGCTGAATCCATCGAGAGCGAAGTGACCTCAATGCTTGCCACACTGCCGGAAGCGCGCAGGCGGCGGCGCAATTCCAGCCATTCCGAAAGCGAGCCGTGCTGGCTGCTGCCCTCCATGAAGGCCTGCGCGGCCATGGGGATGTTCAGCGTGAGCCCAGGATCGCCGCTGGTGCCGCCGCGCGCCACGGAGCGCCCCGTCACGGATGCCACGAGGCCGGGGTTGAACTGCACCGTCAGCCGGCCGGAATAGCGGGTGGGGGTGGTGCGCTCCTCCTCCACGATCAGGGCGGCGACCATGCTTTCCAGCTGCGAATCCGAGGGCGCGCTGGCGGCCGCACCGCCGGTCTGCTCCATCAGCCTCTGATAGGCGATGCGCCGCGCGCTGGCATGCGCGCGGTCTCGCGCCAGCACAGCATTCTCGGCCGTGGCCTCGGCGGGCACGCCGCGTTGGACAAGGGGGTTGTCCTGGGCCGCCGCGGGGAGGCAAAAGAACAGCGCCATGAGGCATGCCGCCAGCAGGTGTCGCGTCGACAGGGCCTTGATCCTTGATTCCACCGGGTATGTTTAGCCCATCGGAGGCGGCCCTGAACAGTTCAGAAAAACCCGGTCTCA
>Ga0335395_10003031_pt1 | contig 10435 bp, 7 predicted proteins | sample MAT02_FD_205744 | JGI IMG/M metagenome (GOLD analysis project Ga0335395, IMG submission 205744) | Freshwater microbial communities from Lake Fryxell liftoff mats and glacier meltwater in Antarctica - MAT-02 (spades assembly) (version 2) ...
TCGTTTTTACATGCACAACAACCTGCAAAACCTTCGGCAGTTGAATTGTACCACCAGATTCAAAAACTAAATTTTTTAGGTTCAGTGCTTTATATCGCTGCTCATCCCGACGATGAAAACACGCGATTAATATCCTATATGTCAAACGAAACGAAAGCCAGAACAGGCTATTTATCGTTAACACGAGGCGATGGCGGACAAAACCTAATTGGCCCTGAATTAAGAGAATTATTGGGTGTAATTCGTACGCAAGAATTAATCGAAGCACGAAAAATTGATGGTGGCGAACAGTTTTTTACCAGGGCAAATGATTTTGGTTACTCAAAAATTCCAGACGAAACGTTGCAAATCTGGAATAAAAACCAAGTGATGGAAGACATGATTTTCATTATTCGAAAATTTAAACCCGATGTGATTATCAATCGTTTTGACCACCGTTCACCCGGAACAACGCACGGTCATCATACTTCGTCTGCGATGTTATCTGTTGAATTATTTGATCAAGTTAATGATGCGACTGTTTTTCCGCAGCAACTGAATTACACCTCAGTTTGGCAACCCAAACGTTTATTTTTCAATACGTCGTGGTGGTTTTATGGCGGACGCGATAAATTTGAAAAAGCAGATAAAAGTAAATTAAGCAATATTGATATTGGCGTTTATTATCCTTTATTGGGAAAATCCAATCAAGAAATTGCTTCCTTGAGCAGAAGCCGCCACCAATCGCAAGGCTTCGGAAGTACTGGCACCCGTGGCGATGATATTGATTATTTAGAACTCATTTTAGGCGATAGTCCAACGGATAAATTAAATGTATTTGAAGGCATCGATACGAGTTGGAACCGCATCAAGGGTGGAGCGTCAATTGGAACACTTTTAGCTACAGTAGAAAAAAACTTTGATTTTAAAAATCCCTCCGCAAGTATTCCTAAATTGGTAGAAGCCTACGTTTTGATTCAGAAATTAGAAGATGAACATTGGCGAACACTCAAAACATATGAGCTGAAAAAAATTATTGCGGGTTGCGCAGGACTTTATCTTGAAGCGGTTGCAGCGTCTCAAAGTACAACGCCTGGAAGTAAATTAAATGTAAAACTGGAAGCCATAAACCGCAGCAGCCAAGCCATGACTCTGAATAATATGCTTTCTCAAACTGAAAACAAAGGAGAATTTACTGCTACTTTCCTCGAAAACAATAAACCTATATATGAAGAAATTGAACTTACAATTCCTGAAACACAAGAATATACTTCGCCGTATTGGTTAAAAGAAAAAGGAACGATTGGTATGTATACGGTTTCAAATCAAGAGAATATTGGAATTCCCGATATTATTAGGACGATTAAAGTTACTTTTTCAATCGAAATTAACGGTATACTTATTCCTTTTGATCGCGAAGTTATTTACAAATATAATGACGAAGTGATTGGTGAAGTATATAAACCATTGGATATTGTCCCCGTTGCAACTTCCACAATTATAGATAAAGTAAAAATATTTAATTCTCTTCAAACCAAAACAATAGGTGTAAAAATTAAAGCAGGAAAAGATGCTATTGAAGGAATTGCCACTTTAGAATTAGCAGAAGGATGGAAAGTGATGCCCGCAGAAATTTCATTTAAAATTGCCAAAAAAGAAGGCGAAACAACGGTCTATTTTGAGGTAACTCCTCCATCTAATAGTAGCGAAATTACGGTTTCAAGTCAGCTGATTATTGACGGAAAAAAAGAAGTTTTTGAACAAACGTTAATTCAATATTCACACATTGCTCAGCAGCAAATTTTGTCAAAAGCAGAAGCAAAGTTTATTAAATTAGACATCAAAACCAATTCAGAAAAAATTGCTTACATCATGGGTGCGGGCGATGAAGTGCCTATTTATTTAGCACAAATGGGTTATTCCGTAACTGTTTTAAAACCAGAAGAAATTACCAAAGAAAATTTAAAGAATTTCCAAGTAGTCGTTTTAGGAATTCGTGCCTACAACACGGTCGACGAATTGGCTTTTAAACAACAACTACTTTTTGACTTTGTAAAAGAAGGCAATACAATGATTGTCCAATATAACACCACAGGTAAATTGGTTACTAAAGAATTAGCACCTTTTTCTTTAAAAATTTCTAGAGATCGCGTTACCGAAGAAGATGCCAAAGTTCGCTTTTTAGCTCCAAAACATCCTGTTTTAAATTATCCAAACGCAATCACATCCAAGGATTTTGAAGGTTGGGTGCAAGAACAAGGTTTATATTTTCCTGATGAATGGGACGCAACCTTTACCCCTATTTTGTCATCTAATGATGCAGGTGAAGAACCAAAAAACGGAAGTTTATTAATTGCTCCTTACGGAAAAGGCTACTATATTTATACAGGATTAAGTTTTTTTAGAGAATTACCCGCAGGTGTTTCTGGTGCATATCGCTTGTTTGCCAATATGATTTCCTTGGGTTCAAAAACGAATAAACAATGAAAGAAGAACAAAAAGACTCGCTAAAGAATGTTTATATTGGGGTAATTGTAGCCAACATCCTCTACATTATTTTGTTTTACTTCATCATGAAATATTTTTCCTAATCCATGCAAACACTCGATTGGCTCATACTTATTTTTACGCTACTTTTTATAGTAATCTATGGTGCATGGAAAACAAAAGGAAGTCAAAACGTAAAAGATTATATCTTAGGAAATAAAGAATCGAAATGGTGGACCATCGGTATTTCTGTGATGGCAACCCAAGCCAGTGCCATTACGTTTTTATCTACGCCCGGTCAAGCTTTTCATGACGGAATGGGTTTTGTTCAGTTTTATTTTGGTCTGCCATTAGCGATGGTTATCATTTGTATTTTTTTTATTCCAATTTATCATAAGCTCAATGTTTATACAGCCTACGAATTTCTTGAAAATCGCTTCGATCAAAAAACAAGAAGTTTAGCTGCTGTTTTATTTTTAGTACAACGTGGTTTAGCCGCCGGAATTACCATTTATGCTCCAGCCATTATTCTTTCCTCTATTTTGGGATGGAATTTGAATTGGCTTAACTTTATCATCGGAATTTTAGTGATTATTTATACCGTTTCTGGTGGAACAAAAGCCGTGAATGTAACCCAAAAACAACAAATGTTTATCATTATGTCGGGTATGTTCATTGCCTTTTATTTAATTTTAAGCTATTTGCCAGACGAAGTTTCTTTTTCAAATGCGTTGCAAATTGCTGGCGTTAATGACAAAATGAATGTTGTTGATTTTTCTTTTAATCCAAATAGTCGTTATACGTTTTGGAGCGGAATTACAGGTGGATTATTTTTGGCTTTATCCTATTTTGGCACTGACCAATCGCAAGTGCAACGCTATCTTTCTGGAAAATCAAGTAAAGAAAGTCAAATGGGATTAATCTTTAATGGGTTTTTGAAAGTACCTATGCAGTTCTTCATTTTGCTAACTGGAGTGATGGTTTTTGTATTCTTTCAATTCAATAAAGTTCCATTAAATTTTAATCCAACAAGTAAAATCGCCGTTGAAAAATCGATTTATGCAGAAGAATATAAATCGCTAGAAGAAAAATTAGCTTTAATTCAAGAAGAGAAAAAAATGGTTACGTTAACCTACACGCAACAACTCAATATTGGAGTCGATAATCCTGCGTTGCGAAAAAGAATCATTGGGTTATCGGAAAAAGAAAAAAACTTGCGTGAAGAAGCTCAAGAAATTATCAAAAAAATAAACCATGAACCAAATGATAAAGATTATGTTTTTATCCATTTTATTCTGAATTATTTACCCACTGGCCTGGTCGGATTATTGCTGGCAGTAATTTTATCAGCGGCTATGTCGTCTACTGCTTCCGAGCTAAATGCCTTATCGTCTACCACGACAATTGACATCTATAAACGGAATTTAAAAACGGAAAAGTCAGATAAACATTATGTACGAGCAACCAAAGTGTTTACCTTATTGTGGGGAGCAATTGCGATACTTTTTGCTTGTTTCGGGACGCTGGTTGAAAATTTGATTCAACTCGTCAACATCATTGGTTCTGTTTTTTATGGCACTATTTTAGGAATTTTCTTGGTCGCTTTTTTCTTTAAATTCATCAAAGGAAATGCTATTTTTTACGGCGGTTTACTGAGCCAATTAATCATCTTTATCATCTATTATTATACGATTCACATCTATCCGTCTGGCAAAGAACTATTGGGCTACTTATGGTTAAACTTTATTGGAGCGGCCTTAACTATTGGACTATCGACACTATTCCAAATTAGCAGACGTAAAGGAAAATAAAAAAATCCTATCTCGCTACAAGATAGGATTTAGATATTTTAAAAAAGGGTAAAAACTATTTTTTACTCCATTCAGCGATACTGTCTTTGTTCATTTTTACATAATCACCATTACCCGCTTTTTCAGCAGCTGCTAACGACGCTTTTGCGGTTTCAATAGCTCCTTTTTTATCTCCAGCTTTCGCTTGAATTTGAGATTTTAAACGATTATACCAAAACGGTGTTCCTTTTGCAGAAGTCATTTCGGCTGCTTTATTAATATATTCTAAAGCCTTAGCACTATCGCCATTTGATTGAAAATAATATTGAGCTGACGAATAATAATCTCCCGCAGTCGGACCAGCTAATGCTTTTTCAATGTTGGCCATTGCCAATTTATTCGTTGGTACTTCAAATTTTACCGCTGCCAACGTTCTTTCCCAAGAAAATTCTAAATGAGCAGAATCGTTGGTAACATTGTTCAAAGAAATAGTAAACGTTTCAATATTTCTGTTCAAAGTTTCTGGTTTCACATTGGTTCTAACCGCTACTTTGGCCTCATCCCAATTTTCTGGAGTTCCCCAATTTTCGGTATCTGTATAAAAAACCACTTCCCAAGTATCAGCTTTTGGCGTCACAAAGATTGAATATTTTCCTTTTTTCAACGTTTTTCCATCAATCGTCACATCATCTCCAAAAGTAATCATGGCGTTTTGATTCGCACCAGTTCTCCACATTTTTCCAAATGGAACTAAATCTCCAAAAACGGCTCTTCCTTTTGCACTCGGACGACCGTAATCAATTTCTACTTCGGTCAAACCAACAGATTGTTGAAATTCTGCTCTTGGGCTCGGGGCTGGTGTTTTTACTTGAGCAGTAGCAGCCATTGTACCTAGTAAAAAAGTTGCTGTCAATAAAATTTTTCGCATGATTTTAATTTTTTTTGTTTATTCTTCAAATTTACATTTTCAAAATGGCACAAACTGTTAAAGAAAGTATAAATGAAATTTATTTTGTTTAATCATTAACGTTTGTGGTTAAACAATTTAATACCTTTACAAAAATTATATAATGAAAATATATACGTTGCATACGAAACAAAATCTACCTATTTCTTTGGAAGAAGCTTGGGAATTCCTTTCGAGCCCAAAGAATCTAAAAAGAATTACACCAGATTATATGGGATTTAATATTCTATCAGGTGCAGATAAACCGATGTTTACTGGACAAATCATTCAATATATTGTAACGCCCATTTTGGGAATTCCAACCAAATGGGTGACCGAAATTACGCACGTAGAACACAAACACTATTTTGTAGACGAGCAGCGATTTGGTCCTTATGCTTTATGGCATCATAAACATTTTATTAAAGAAATTCCCGGCGGTGTGGAAATGGAAGATATTATTGATTATAAACTTCCTATGGGAATTTTGGGTCAATTGTTTCATCCTATTTTAGTAAAACCAAAACTGAAAGAAATCTTTGATTACCGCCAAAAAAAATTAATCGAACTCTTCGGAGAATATAAAAATCAATAAAATGAAAAATATCTTATTAATTGGTGGTTCGTACGGAATCGGACTTGCCATTGCCAAAGAATTACAATACGATTGCAAAATTTACATCGCTTCTCGAACGATGGAAGAATCAAATTTACTTAATTGCACACACATTCCTTTCGATGCAACCACTGACACCTTAGACAAATCAGCACTTCCAGATGTTATTGATGGATTAATTTATTGTCCAGGTAGCATTAATCTGCGTCCGTTTAAGGCAATAAAAATTGAAACCTTTGAAAGTGATTTGCATCTCAATTTTATCAGCATGGTAAAAGTTATTCAAACGGTTTTGCCGCAATTAATTGCTTCAGAACAAGCAAGTATTGTGCTTTTTAGTACCGTAGCCGTTCAAATGGGAATACCTTTTCACACCAGTGTTGCCGCTTCAAAAGGAGCTATTGAAGGATTTGCTAAAGCATTAGCCGCAGAATATGCTCCAAAACTTCGAGTGAATGTGATTGCCCCTTCCCTAACCGACACACCATTGGCTGATAAATTTTTGAACAATGATGTAAAAAAAGAAAAATCGGCCGAGAGAAATCCGCTAAAACGATTTGGAAAACCAGAAGATTTGGCTCACATTGCTCAATTTTTAATCAGTGAAAAAAGCAGTTGGATTACAGGACAAATTTTTCACGTGGATGGAGGAATGTCGACTTTAATGTCAAACGGTTAGATTTTTTTTATGATTTTAATTTGTTCCTATTACCTCCTAAAATGACAATATTCTGGTTTAGAAGAGATTTACGTGTTGACGACAACATCGGACTTTTTCATGCTTTAAGTAGTACTGAACCCGTTTTACCTATTTTTATATTTGATGAAAGTATTTTATCCGAGTTGCCTAAAAACGATGCTAGAGTAACTTTTATTCATGACTTACTTGAGAAAATTCAAGTTGAATTTCAAAAACATGGAAAATCACTCGCCGTTTTTTATGGTGAGCCAAAAGCTGTTTTTGAGCAATTAATCCAAGAAAATCAGATTTCAACGGTCTATACCAATCATGATTATGAGCCCTACGCTCGCAAACGCGATAAAGAAATTTATCAAGTTTTTAAAGCAAATGATATTGAATTCAAAACGTGTAAAGACCAAGTTATTTTTGAAAAAAGTGAAGTGGTTAAAGATGACGGTCTACCTTACGTTGTTTATACACCCTATTCCAGAAAATGGAAAGAACGGTTTAAATCGATTTCATTGAAGCACTATGAATCGGAAAAAAAAGTAGATCAACTAGCAAATCATAATTACCCATTTTTAGCTTTAAGCGATTTTGGATTTGAGTCGTCTTCAATCAAAGTAGCACCTTTTGATGTTTCTGATAAATTGATTTCTAATTATGAAGCGACTCGGAATTTTCCAGCACAAGAAGGAACTTCGATGTTGGGAGCATATTTGCGTTTTGGAGCCGTTTCCATTCGAAAAATGGTTGCCAAAGCAATTGAATCTAAAAATGAAACTTTTTGGAATGAACTAATTTGGCGTGAATTTTTCATGCAAATTTTATGGCACTTTCCGCACACGGTTAACAGCAGTTTTAGAGCAAAATATGATGCGATTCAATGGAATAACAACGAAGACGAATTCAAAAAATGGTGCGAAGGAAAAACCGGTTATCCGATGGTGGATGCAGGAATGCGTGAATTGAATGCGACAGGTCACATGCACAATCGCGTTCGAATGGTGGTCGCCAGTTTTCTATGCAAGCATTTATTAATTGATTGGAAATGGGGCGAAACCTATTTTGCTCAGAAACTTTTTGATTATGAACAAGCCAGTAACGTGGGCAACTGGCAATGGGCAGCTGGTTCTGGTGTGGATGCTGCTCCTTATTTCCGAATTTTTAATCCGAGTGAGCAAATTAAAAAGTTTGATAAAGACCTAAAATATAGTAAGAAATGGGTACCTGAATTGGAAACAGCTTATTATGTGAAACCCATCGTTGACCATAAAGAAGCTCGTGAACGATGCTTAAAAGTATATAAAGAAGCCGTTGGATAAATGTTGAAATAGCTTGAAATGACAATTGTTTGGTTCAAAAGAGATTTGCGGTTACAAGATCAGGAAGCTCTTTTTCGAGCTTTAGCTACTGACGAACCTGTTTTATTACTTTACATCTTCGAACCTTCCTTACTTGCCGATTGCCACTATTCCCAGAGGCATTTTGATTTTATTAAACAATCGTTAACCGAACTTCAATCCGCTTTAAAACCTTTCGCTACCGAAATTTTGATTGTAGAAAGTGAGGTCGTTGAGGCTTTACAGAAAATACACAAACTTAAACCCATTTCAACGATTCATTCACATCAAGAAACTGGAATTCTACTAACTTTTAAACGAGATAAAGCTGTTGTAAATTTTTGTCGTGAAAAGAAAATTGTATGGAATGAATATATTACGAATGGCGTAAAACGAGGACTTTCAAATCGGAAAACTTGGAAAGATGATTGGGAAGCCTTGATGGAAGGTTCGTTTTTTCCTTTTCAACCGAAAGTTGATTCGTTTATTACAAAAAACGATTTTGAGAAAATACAAGCTGAATTTGAAACTATGTCCTTAGAAACTTCTTCTGAAACACCTTTTCAAAAAGGCGGGACACAAACGGGTAGAAGATATTTAATTTCTTTTTTACAAAATCGAGTAGCCAATTATAGCCGACACATTTCTAAACCCGATTTAGGCCGACTCAGTTGTAGCCGGATTTCGCCTTATATTGCTTGGGGAAACTTATCGATGAAGCAAGTCTATCAGTGGTCGATTGAATTTCGGAATCAAAAAAGAAACGTGCGACAAATTGTTAATTTCATGTCGCGTTTGCGATGGCAAGCTCATTTTATTCAGAAATTTGAAATGGAATGCCACATGGAATTTATTGCAGTCAATAAAGGTTTTCGCAATTTGAAACAAACAGTTAATCCAACCTTTCATCACGCTTGGATTTCAGGAAAAACGGGCGTTCCGTTAGTGGATGCTTGTATGCGATGCTTGAATACAACAGGTTATTTAAATTTTAGAATGCGGGCGTTGGTCGTTTCTTTTTACACCCATCATTTATTTCAACCATGGCAAAATTGTAGTCCGCACTTGGCTCAGCAATTTCTCGATTTCGAACCCGGAATTCATTATCCGCAAATTCAAATGCAAGCGGGTGTAACAGGAATCAATACGCTTCGGGTTTACAATCCAGTCAAAAACTCTTATGCTCACGACCCAGAAGGCTTGTTTATCAAAAAATGGGTTCCCGAGTTAAACACAATTCCCATTGAATTCATTCATGAGCCTTGGAAATTAACTCCTTTTGAAGAAGTTTTTTATCATTTTAAAATGGGCGAAGATTACCCGTTTCCGATTGTGAATTTGGAAGAAGCTCGTCGATTTTCGAGTGCCTTTTTTTGGGGAATGCGAAAAGACAAAGCCGTCAAAGCGGATAGTCCACGAATTGTTGAAAAACATACCTTACCCAACCGGAAAGAAAATTAATAAATAGCCTGTTTTATTCCCCTCCTCTGGAGGGGTGCCCAACGGGCGGGGTGGTTCGTCCTAACACAACTCTCAATCAAAATATCTTTAACAACAAATTACATTTCAAAAATTCCCCTCCTCTGGAGGGGTGCCCAACGGGCGGGGTGGTTCGTCTTAAAACAACTCTCAATCAAAATATCTTTAACAACAAATCCCCTTTCAAACATTCCCCTCCTCTGGAGGGGTGCCCAAAGGGCGGGGTGGTTCTTCCCTAAACAACTCTCAAACAGCATATTCCCCAACTATAAAACCTTCCAATTCTTGCATAACATTTGTCAAATCATGTAATACTCGTAAAGAACTAATTCTAAAAACCCTCAACCCTAGCGATTTTAAATAATTTTCTCTTTTCAAGTCGTAGTCTTCCTTATCATTATGACTTTCTCCATCAATTTCTACTACTAATCCAAGCGATTTGACATAAAAATCAACAATATAATTACCAATTATTTTTTGACGGTCAAAATCTATTTTCCAAAAATGCCCTTTGTGAACTTGCATCCAAAATACTACCTCAGAATAATTACCAGCTTTTCGAAGTGCACGAGCTCGCGCTTTTAATTTGAGATTGTAAGGCAAATTCTCAATAAAATTTCTTTTAATAGGTATTGCATGGATGAAAACCTGAATTGGAACGTTTGGCATAGCGTTTATTTTTATTTCAATAATAAATATCAAATTTACAAATTTCAAGGAATAAGAGATGAAGTGCAATTTACTTTTATTAGTACAAAGTTTTAACGTATCTATATAACAGCCAACTTGTTTGGTAACTTATTAATCTAATTGGGAAAAACACAGGAGAAAAACCACCCCGCCCGTTGGGAAAGTAATGAATCGCGTGGAGGAAAAATTATCTAGGAGAAAAACCACCCCGCCCGTTGGGCACCCCTCCAAGGGAGGGGAATGCTGCTAAACTAATCGCTTGATTTTTTCGGAATTTAATTCGTTAAAATGACTGATTACTTGATCAGCTAACGAATAATCTTGGAGTTTTGAATGAACACTTTTATAACCCACGCAATAGATACCCGCAGACTTGGCGGCCATAATTCCGTTAGTACTATCTTCAATTACGATGCACTTTTC
>Ga0335395_10003033_pt1 | contig 10429 bp, 7 predicted proteins | sample MAT02_FD_205744 | JGI IMG/M metagenome (GOLD analysis project Ga0335395, IMG submission 205744) | Freshwater microbial communities from Lake Fryxell liftoff mats and glacier meltwater in Antarctica - MAT-02 (spades assembly) (version 2) ...
GCGCTCCGCCAGCACCTCATCCTCCCGGACAGGTCCTGTTGTTCGCCTGACCGCGCGCCCCACCGGCGACGTGCTCACCCTCCTGCGCCCCGCCGTCGTCGTCGCTGCCCTTCTCGGACCCATGGCCATGCGCTTCCTCATGCCACGCCTCACTCGCGCTTCCCCTCGCGCCCAGGACCCCGCCAATTCCTCCCGGCCGCGCGCTCCCCGCTGCTCACCCGGTCGCTCCGTACTCACCCGCGCGCCCAAATTCCCACTTCAAAACGCTTAAGCCCGGTAGCGTGCCTGCGCGATGGCCGACGACCTCCTCCCCGAACCCGCCCCTGAGTTGGTGCAGGACCTCAAGAGCGGCAACGTCGTTGGGGTCGTCGGGTCGGGCTTGTCGTGTGCCGCGGGGTTCCCCGGCTGGGTCGAGCTCATTCAGGCGATCTGCGACGAGGCGTGGGGCACGAAGCCGGGCAAGCGCAAGGACATCGCGTGGGCGTGGCAGATCTGTGATGGCCAACCCCTGCAGGCGGCCAACTTGCTCAAGCAGGACGTCCTCGGCCCGGACTTTGCCGGCGCGGTCGGGCGCCAGCTCCTGCGCCGGCGCAAGTTTGAGGTCCGGCCCGAGCGCCTCGCACTGGCCGTCAAAGAACAACAACCGCAGGAGAAACCGTGGAAGATCATCGAGGACCCGACGGAGGTGCAGCCCTGGCCGACCGCGAGCCATCGGATGTTGATGCAGCTCGGTCTTCGTTGTGTGATCACGACCAACTACGACGAACTGCTCGAGGCTGCGAAACCCGACATCAAGGCGTACTCGTGGTCGAGCGCTGACCTACCGAATCTGCTCGCTGCTCGAAAGCCGCTCGTCCTCAAGATTCACGGAGACCTGCACCATCCGCGCGACCTGATCGCGGCGCGGGTCGACTATGGTGGACCTTATGCGATCAGCCCGACCCGCAAGGCGCTCGAGTCGTTGCTCAAGAGCAGTCGGCCGCTATGGATCGGCTATGGCCACAACGATCCCGACCTCGACCTCTTCCTCGAAGATATGCAGCGGCTTGGAATCACGGGAGGGTATGCGATCGTCCCGGCGGTCACGCCGCCGCTGCGGCGGCGCCTCCAGGACATGGACATCTCGGTCGCCGAACTGCCCGAATACACCGATGTCCCGCGCTTCCTTCAACGCCTCGCGCTCGCAGCCGAGCGCCCTGTGGCCTTCACAGTCCGCCATTCGTTCACGTGCCCCGACGCGAAGGCAGCCACACGCCGCGGTGTCGCTCTCGAGGACTTGCTCACCAGCTACGGTGTCCAGGCCGATGTCTGGAGCGCCCAACTCGCCTCGGAGGACTGCCAGCTCGAAGCCTCGCCCCCGGATTTTCGCGGCTTGCAGGCACTCCTGCGGGTCGGCGACGCCGCTTTGCTCGCCAAGCTCGCGAAGCTCGGCGTGGTGAGCTGCGATCAGGTCACGATGTCGTCGCCTCCGATCACCCCCCCGCTGTTGCCAACGCCCGTCACCCCCGTGGTCACCCCCGTGGCCATCCCGGCCACGGCACCCGCGTTGCCGCCCACGCCCATGCCCGCGATCCCGATCTACGTCCCCTCGGGCCCCGCAGCGCTCGCGCTGGCGGATCTCCTTCCGCGGCTCTTTTCTGCGAACGAGCTCCGCGCGTGGGTCATCCAGTTTGCCCCGCGCCGGCAATCCGACATCGACTTCCAGGGGCCTCTGCGAAGCGTATGCCTACGGGTCGCGGAGGTCCTCGAGCGCCACGGACTTATCACCGCGCCAATGTTCGTGTCTCTGCGCGACGAACGACCGGGCCGAGGCATCGAGCTCGACGCGCTATCGCGGCATCTGTTCCCGCCGCACACCTCGAATGCCGGGGATAGCTACACCCTGTTCTGTCGCCTGCTCGACCGCGATGCCGCGTGGAACACAATGACGCGCCTCTGCGACAACAAGGATGCCCCGCTGCTATTCTTGCTCCACGGCACACCGAACCAGCACATCTCGCTGTTCATGGACCGGGTCCAGCGCTTCCTCGAGGACGAGGCCAGGGACGGCGTCCGCCGCGAGCACCAGGTCGTCGAGGTCGTGTTCGAGCGCGACCATGTGCGCCTGCAGACCGCCGAGGAGTGGGAGGCCAACTTCCGCCGCGCCATGGGCTTCCGCAAGGGCAGGCCGCTCGCGGAGTACCTGCAACGCGCACTCGCCCTGCACGCCGTGATGTTCATCGTGCGAGGCCGGGACACCGCGCCGCTCATCGACCTTACCCCGGACGAGCGCGACGGCCTCCGCGAGTTCCTCAAGGTGCGCCTCCCCGCAGTGCTCACGGCCCTGCAGGCGCCTCACCGGGCGGTCCGGGTGCTCGTCGGCGTCGAGCACCCGCTCGGCGACCCGAGCGAGGATGAACTCTACAACGTGGTCCACACCGCCCTCTTCGCCCCGGGCGTGGAGCGCAAGGTCCTCGAGCTGATCATTCCGACGAACGACGAGGTCGAGGAGAGCGTGGAGAGGTTCCTGAGCGACCGCGGTCAGGCCCTCACACCCGAGCTGCGCGCCCGGTGCCGGGTCGTGTACCGGCGCCATGAGAGCCTCGGCGACGCCAGGAATTACCGCGACCTCGCCGATGACCTGTACCGCGAATTGAGCCCGATGCTCGCCGCTCCCCGCACCTGAGCCGATCCCATGCCCGCGCAACCCCCCGTCGCACTCCCGCCGCTTCCCACCCGCCGCACGAGCAAGGAGCGGATCCCGATAAACGGCCTCCTGGGCGAAGATCTCAAGCCCTACATCCCCGACGAGGGCCTGCTGGCCGCAGCCAACGCTGCGATCGCCCTCGACATGCCATTGCTGCTCACCGGCGAGCCCGGCTGCGGCAAGACGGACTTCGCGCACGCGATCGCCAATTACCTCGATCGCCGACGCGAGAGCAAGCAGGGGATCCGCAGATGCCACGTCCGCAGCGACACCCGCGCCCGCGACCTCCTCTACCAATACGACGCTCTACGCCGCTTCGGTGATGCCCAGCACGGCGACCCGAACACCAGGGAGGACGCCAAGGATCCGCGCCACTATATCGAACTGCAGCCCCTCGGCCTCGCGCTGATCGCTCCGATCCGCCAGGTGGTGCTGATCGACGAGATCGACAAGGCCCCGCGAGACCTGCCCAATGACCTCCTCCGCGAGCTCGAACGCGGTGTGTTTGAGATCCCCGAGATCCCCGCGTCACCCGCGGTCAAACTCGTCCAGACCAAAGTCCCGGAGTGGGGCGCCGCCCAGCGGCCGATCGAGCGCCAGATGGCCCCGCCGAAGCCCGAGAAGGACGCCCCGGAGCACCGCCCGATCATCGTGATCACCAGCAATGTCGAACGCCAGCTCCCGGACGCGTTCCTGCGCCGCTGCGTCTTCTATCATATCGGCTTCCCGGACGACAAACGCCTCACCCTGATCCTGCGCGAGCGCCACAAGGACCGCACGCAGCACGCCGCGCACTCCGAGGTCCCTAACTTGCCAGGGGATGCTCCTTACCTCGATTACGTCGTCCTGTTCAAGGCGCTTCGCGACCAGCCAGGCCTGCACAAGAAACCGTCGACCGCCGAGCTCCTCGCCTGGGTCGACGTGTTGGGGGAGACCTACGAGCCTGAGGACCTGCGCGCCCGAATGAAGGTCCTGGCAGCAGATATCGACCCCACGGCCGGGAAACTCAAGACGCACAAATGGAGCGACGTCCCGGCGCTCTCGTGCTTGATCAAGCTGCGCGAGGACCTCGTCACGCTGGGATAAGCCGTGGACGCGCCGACGCTGCACGCATTCCTTCGGCGCCTCCAGCACGATCGCGTGCTGCACCTCGACCTGCGGGCCACACTCGCCGTCGAGGCGCTGCTGGAGCAGATCCTCGCGGATGCAGCGGCCGGGGAACCGTGGTCTCGCGACTCGGAGCGTGCGGCGATCGCCTCGATCCTCGCGCGTGACGAGGCCGAATGGAAGGCCATCGACGCGCGCCTGAAGGCCTTCTTTGGGGCGCCGCGGGCGTTCCTCGCGGGCGAGGTCCAGATCCGAGAGCCCGGCGCAACCACTCCGCAGCCCCCCGGCGGCGGAGACGTGATCGTCCTCGTGCCCTCGGCCTCGCTTGCGGCGCGCTGGCAGCGACTGCTCGCGGCGCTCCGGGCACGTGCAGGTGCACTACGTCGGCGTGTGTTCAGCCTGCCGCGCTCGGTTCTTGGCTGGCTGCTCGCGCTGACGAGCCTGAGCGCCGTGGTCGTGCTGATCCTCGGTGCGGTGGTGTCCGTTCGCTGGCTCCTCGAACCACCACCGGGGACGGTCCCCACGACGACCCACGACCCCGCGGCATCTGACCCCGTCCCTGAACTCGAGAAGGCAGCAGCTCAGAAGCCCGACGCGAAGGCCGCGGCAGCGCCTCTCCCCATCGAGGCCCGCAAGGAGCTCGCCAAGCCCCCGCCGCCACCTCCTCCGCCCGATCTGCTCGGCGAGGTCCTGCGTGGCCAGCCAGAAGCGAATGCCACCGCCCGCTATGCGACCGGTATCGTGGTCTGGCTCGTCTCGTTGCTGTTCGCGGCGATCGGGATCCGCTGGCTGCGTACGCAGAGTCTGCAAAAGGTCGCGCAGGAGCAGCAGCAGCGACGTGCGTTGGACCTCCGGCGCCAGCAGGCCGAGGACGACGACGCCCAGACCCTCCTCTATGCGGTCACACGTTTCGCCCCCCTGCCGATCGCCGCCATCGATGACGCGGCGGTGATCCTCGGGCGGATCGCCGAGCTCGGTCGCGGTGATGACCTCGACATCGACGCCACCCTCGACGCGACCATCCGCGCCGCCGGCCGCTTCGCGCCGACCTTCGCGCCGATCTGCCGCCAGCACCATGTCACCGTACTCGTCGATATCGAGACCGGGAGCCACCCCTATCTCCACGCATTTTTGTTCGTGCTCGCCCGCTGGCACCAGCTTGGCGTGAAGATCGAGCGCCACGACTTCAAGCACCGCCCCCGTCGAGTCGAGCCCCGCCCGGTCGACGCCGACAACGACCTCCTGCGCACCGAGCTCACCCCGCGCCTCGACCTCGGCGCGCTGGCGCGTCGCAGCGACGGCTCGCCGCTGCTGATCGTCTCGCGCATGGCGGATCTCGCCGAGAAGACCGGCGCGATGCCGTGGCTGCGCCACCTCGCCGCGTGGCCCGTGCGCGCCGTCCTCGACCTCGATCCACGCCCGCTGGCCGACCGCGACGGCGAGGCCCAGCGCGTCGCCCTGCGCCTGCGTGAGGCCGGTGTTCGGCGCTTCCCCTTCACCCCCGCGGGTCTGAGCGCGATGGCGATGCACCTGACCTATGGGACAGGCACACCCGCGCCCGAGCCGACCTTGGCGCCGTGGCGCGAGGTCCTGCCCGCGCTCCGCCGCTGGGCCGCCCTCGCCGCGTGTGTGCCTGACCCGACGTGGGTCCAGCTCGAGGCCTTCCGCCGTCACTTCGACGAGCTCGAGCGAGCCCTGCCCGACCCGCGCTATCTGCAGCGAATGCTCGACTGGCTTCGCAGCGAGAAGGAGAACCCGATCAGCGCGGATGGCCGGCGCCTGGCGATCTCCGACACCCTCGTCAATCGGCTCCTCAACGAGTTGCGGACGGCGGAGGGCCTTGCCCCGGGAGAGCTGTCCGCCACCGAACGTCGCGCCCGGGAACTTATCATGCAGCAGATCGCCGCCGCGACGCCCAGCTCCGGGGCGATGAGCGATCGGTGTGCGATGCGGCTCGCGTTCCACCGAGCCGTGCTCGAGCCCGTGCGCGCCGACGACCTGCTGCCGTTCTTCAGCAGCGCGCAGGCCCCCGAGCTCCAGGCCATGCTCAGGCGACACCTGGCCCGCGTGCCCCACCCGTCGGGCACCGCGTGGCGGGCAGTGGGCGAGCGCCTGGTCGAAGGGACAGGCGGCCCCGTGCTGCTCAAGCACATGCTCGCGCGACCGTGGTGGGCGCGCGTGGACCTTCCACTTCAGGTCGCCACCGCGAGCCTGACAGGCGCCGCCTGGGCGACGCTGCTCATCGAATCGTCGGCGCGGGCGACTATCGCGGGAGTCGTCGGCGTGGTGGGCCTCGGCGTCTCTGTGGCCGTTCACCGGCGCCAGCGGGCTGTCGAACCCCCTGTCGAACCCCCTGTCGAACCCCCTGTCGAATCACCTGTCGAACCCCCTGTCGAACCCCCTGTCGAACCCCCTGTCGAATCACCTGTCGAATCACGCGGTCCAGTCATCGAGGACCCGCCGACCGGGCGCGTGCTCGGGCCGGGGCCGGTTGCCCTGGCGGCCGTCGCACCGATGCATTTCGTACGCCTGAGCGGCGGCGAGTTCACGATGGGGAGTCGGGCGTCCGGGGGCGAGATTCCGCCGCACCGGGTGTCGCTGCCCCCGTTTGAGATCGCTACCACGCCGGTCACCGTTCGTCAGTGGCGCGCCGTGATGACGTCCGTCCCCGGCAACAACAAAAGCGGGGACGATTGCCCGGTCGTGAACGTGAGCTGGCTCGACGCCATCGAATTCCTCAACCGACTCTCGGACGACAGCGGCCTGCCCCGCTGCTACGCGTCTGAGGGCGACGAGCTCCGCTGGAATTGGGCCGCCGAGGGTTATCGCCTGCCGACCGAGGCCGAGTGGGAGTACGCCGCCCGCGCCGGCACGACGACGCAGTACAGCTTCGAGGATGCAGCGATCGATCAATACGCGTGGCACTCGGGGAATAGTGGGGGGGGTATTCGGCCAGTGGGCACCCGGAAGAAGAATCCGTTTGGCCTGCATGATATGCACGGTAATGTATGGGAGTGGGTGCAAGACTGGTACGCGCCATACGACTATCAGGCTGCCGCGGACTCGGGAGGGCCTCCTAAGGGAGACGGCAGGGTGTTGCGGGGCGGCTCGTTCGCCGACGTGCCCGTGAACCTGCGCTCGGCGGTCCGGAGCTGGCTCTGGCCCTCGCGCGCGTACTGGGGCCGCGGGTTTCGCGTCGCTCGTGGCGCGCGCCCCCAGCGGTACCTGTCAACGATTTTGAGACACGGCCGGGATTAATTTAGTGAAGGCTGGTTTTGGCCTTGCGGACGTCCTCCGGGGGGTTGATGTAGACGGCGTCGGGTGGCATGTGGGTGACCGGCGGGCCGTGGACGAAGCGTTCGGGGTAAACGGTGTAGGCGACGGCGAGGGTGTCGTTGCGGATGGCGGCGAGCTGCTCGATGTGGCCGTGGTGGACCGCCGACGGGGTGAAGAAGGCGAGGCCGCTGTGGCGGTGCTGGTCGTTGTACCAGGCGAAGAATTCGCGGCAGAAGGCGAGGGCGTCGGCGAAGGACGCGAAGCGGTCGGGGAAGTTGGGGCTGTACTTGAGGTGCTTGAAGTGGGACTCCGAGAAGGCGTTGTCGTCGCTGACGCGGGGGCGGCTGAAGGAGCGGCTGACACCGAGGGTGGTCAGCATGTCGGCGACGGTCTTGGAGGTCATGGCAGTGCCGCGGTCGGCGTGGACGGTGAGTGTAGATTGTTCGATGCCCTGCTTCTCGCAGGCGTCGCGCGTTGGTTCGCGGGCTCGCTGCGCTCGCCCGATCCGCAGCAACAACAACAACAACGAAACAACGATCAACGGGCCAAGGGCTGGGGGCGCGCGCCACGAGCGACGCGAAACCCGTTGAACCTGAGCGAGTCCGAGGGCCAGGCCCTGACCCGGAGCGCCGAGCGCAGGCTCCCGGGCTCGTAGGCGAACGAGCCGCCCCGCCACACACGGCTTTCTCCCGTATTAGGCCCTCCGGCGTCCGGGACGGCCTCCGCGCCATACGGCGCATACCCGTCCTGCACCCACTCCCATACATTACCATGCATATCGTGGAGGCCCCACGGATTTGCCTCCTTCAGACCGACCGGGTGGGCCCGACCGGAAGAAAAACCTTCACCGGCCCACGCATACTTTGCCAGCGCGTCCGTGCCCCCCTCGAAGCTATAGGCGCCGACCGTTCCGGCCCGCGCCGCGTACTCCCACTCCGCCTCGGTCGGCAGCCGATAGCCGTCGCAGGTCGGGTCCCAGGTGCCCCCGTCCCGATAGCACGCCCGCAAATTCTCATTCGCGGACAGGCGATTGAGGAAGCCGACCGCATCGTCCCAGCTCACATCCGTCACCGGGGCAGAATCCAGGCACTTACCGATACAATCGCTCGGCGGCGTTTCCTTCATCACCAGTCGCCACTGCGCGTTGGTGACCTCGTGAACGGCGATATCGAACCCGCCCAGCTCGACGCGGTGGCAGGGTCGCTCGTCGTCACTGCCCAGTTCGCTCCCCATCGTGAACGCACCCGCCCGGAGCTTCACAAATTTCATCGGGGCTGTGGTCTTCGCCAGCGCGTCCGGCCCAGGACCATCCACGCCACCTGTGGGGAACGGCGCCCCCGGGCAGTCCGCCTCAGGCCCGGTCCGCGCCGGCTCGACGGCTTCCACGCCACCCGTGGCGCCGTCCTCGGGGACCGGCACCGGCACGACGGGCACCACCAACACCGCCTCGACGACCTTCCGCTCCGGCTCCGGTGGCCGCACCCATCCAAGCACCCATGCCGTGCTGGGCAGCGCGAACGGCAGGCTGATCATCCCCCACGCCAGTCCCTGCACGACCCACGCGGGGATCGACAGCTCTCCGAGCGAACGACGCGACGACGCGGGGGTGACCACGTCCTTGATGTACCCGACTTGACCACCTCCGCGCGAGTCGCATGTGGTCGGCTCAGCCAACCAGCCTTGCGGTCACGAAGCTCATGGGAGCGTGATGATCTCGACGGCCGAGACGCCGAGCCGCAGTTTGCGTGAACCCTGGCACCGTTCGACGACGTTGGCGGCGTCCACGACCCCGGCTGCGATGAACTGGCGGCGGATCCGATGGATATCGACGTGAAAGCGGCTCGCATCGCAGCCGAGCTGGCGCACGATCTCGTCCTGCTCGACCCACCCCTGCTCTTCGCTCGATCGCTCGGATTCTGCGAGGCGGGCGCGCGCGAGGGCCAGGAGCGGAGCGTGATGGGCGCGGGTCTTGAGGTCGAGCCGACGGTCGCCGCGGGACGCGGTGAACTCGACGATCCCCCCGTCCTTGTGGACGATAAACCGCAGGGTGAGGGCTGCGAGGGTCGGCGGGACGCCCTCGGCGTCTCTGGTCGCGGGGATCGACTCCGGGACCTCCGTGTCCAGATATTCCAGCACTTTCTCAACGATCTCCGATAGCTCGGCGCCGAAGCCGGCTTGTGACACCCGTGGTGGGGCCGGTCCCGGCGGGCCCGGTCCCGGCGGGGCCTCTGCGGCTTTGTCGCTCGGCGGGGCCTTCCGGCGAGCCTCGGCACGGTGCTCCCGCTGCCGGTCACGCTCGCCCTTGCGGTACCCCTCGAGGTTCTGCCCGCGCCGCTCCCGTGCCCGACCGTTTCGCCGGGCCTTCCGGCACTCCGGCGAGCACACCTTCTGGTGCTGCTTGGCCGTCGCCGCCGGCTCGAACCAGCAGCGGCACTCGACGCAGCGATGACGGACCCTCGGCGCGGATTTGCTCATCCTCCGGCGTTCGCCGATCCCCGGCGACTCACCGAACTACCGGCGGATCCAGGTCGTCGCGGGCCCATCTGGTCGCGAGCAGCGACCGGCGCTCAGGACCCCGTGGTGGATCCGGTCACCGCCGCCAAGTGGATCCGATCCTCGCCGTCACTAAAGCCGTGCTCGCGCAGGTCCACGAGGTCATCCGCGCCGCCGACGACGACCCTCGACCTCGACCCCGCGCTGGCCGCCTGCGTGCAGCTCTCGCTGGCCCGCCCACACCTCGCGCCCGGCTCCCAGCCCGCAGCGCCGCCGCCGATGACCCTCTCGGCCTTCGGCATGGATCTCCACGCCGCGACCACCGCCGACGGCCCAGGGCCGCAAACAGCCAGCTCGAGCGACTCTGCCGCTACCTCCTGCGCCCCAGAGGCGACGTGTTCACCACCCTGCGACCCGCCGCTGTCGTCGCTGCGCAGATGGACCTTTGTATGGTCTTTCAGACAGGTTTAATGGGACAGGTTGAGCGTCCGCGCGCACGTCCCTGCGGTGCCTCATGGGGTCGCTTGGGGATCGACAAGCCCCGGGGCCTTCGGTCTCTTCTCGGCTGAGTGGCCGCCGACCCTCGCCATGTTCTACGGCCCTGCGAGGGCATTCGCGCGGAGACGCGATCTCCCCCGGCGGGTCGAAATTGGTTCACTTCTGGTTCATTTTCTCGGCCCGCCGGATCAAAGTGCCGAATTCCTGCGAATTGAGCCCACTGGCGGGCGACGTACACGACAACGGCAACGTCGTCGACGGCGACGGCTGTAACACCGACTGCCAGCCGTCCGCGACCCAACTGTGGGAGTATCGCTCGAGCGAGCGTGGGACCGGACGAGTTTACGGTATCGCGATCGATGCCGACGC
>Ga0335395_10003035_pt1 | contig 10427 bp, 10 predicted proteins | sample MAT02_FD_205744 | JGI IMG/M metagenome (GOLD analysis project Ga0335395, IMG submission 205744) | Freshwater microbial communities from Lake Fryxell liftoff mats and glacier meltwater in Antarctica - MAT-02 (spades assembly) (version 2) ...
TGCGGCCGATTGCTGGTACGCGCCGCCGGGGGGAAACTCCTGAACAAGATGATGCTTTGGCTGCGGAATTGCTGCAAGATCCGAAGGAAATTGCGGAACACGTCATGTTAGTTGATTTGGGCAGGAATGATTTAGGCAGAGTTTGCAGAAGCGGTACTGTAAAAGTTGACGAATTGATGGGAATTGAGCGTTATTCTCATGTGATGCACATTGTGAGCAATGTGGTGGGAGAATTGGCTGAGGATAAGACGGCTTGGGATTTGTTGAAAGCTGGTTTTCCTGCTGGTACGGTTAGCGGTGCTCCGAAGATTCGGGCGATGGAAATTGTGCATGAGTTGGAAGGTTGCCGTCGCGGCCCCTACTCTGGGGTTTACGGGTATTATGATTTTGAAGGACAGTTGAATAGTGCGATCGCAATTCGGACTATGGTTGTTCGTTCTTTAGGTGGTGACAAGCATTCGGTTTCTGTGCAAGCCGGTGCTGGTTTGGTGGCTGATTCTAACCCGGATATGGAGTATGAAGAAACTCTCAATAAAGCGAGGGGAATGTTGGAGGCTATTCGCTGTTTGAAGTAGCAAGTCTGGGTCAAAAATTTTGTCGATGTCGATAAGAGTCGGCGATTGAAATCGCCCCTACACAAACAATGTCCGCCTCCGCGGACAAAGAGAAGATAACGTAATTTTAACCGCCTGGTATTCAACCCCTCTGAGATCGGGTTTTGTTTGTATAGACGCGATTTCAATCGCCCGGTCTTCTAATCTTAAAAGAGGTAAATATGAATTTTTATATAGTTGACGTGTTTGCCGAGTCAAAATATGCTGGAAATCAATTAGCAGTATTTTGCGGCGCGGGAGTTGCCGAACTATCTGAGGCCCAAATGCTGCTGATCGCGAGGGAAATCAATTATTCAGAAACTACGTTTATAGGACTTACGCATTGACAAAAACATCACCTATGTGTTCTAGATAATGCCATCACTGCCAAGGTTGGCAAAAATATGCTCACAAGGAAGGCAGTGTAAGGAGTAGCAGGGAAACTAGCAAGAAAAATGCTACACCAAACTCAAAGTAAAACTTGATTTTTATGTACAGATAAAAACTCAAACACAAAACTACAAAAGGTAAGCAGAAGACCGCAAAGTTCATCGCCATTTCGCGATCAATGTTTTTGCGATATTTGTACAATTGCAACGAACTAATTATCAGAGACGGAGGTAAAAGAGATGCTAAAGTGTGATTCAATTCGACTCCTAGTAATAGTATGGTGGAGTACCAAATACTAACAATCCCATGCCAATAAAATTCGACACGATAAAAAATAAGACAACAGATGTAGTTACAATGAAAAATACCTCACCCTTGTTTTTGAATAAGTAGTGCGGCCCAGGTAGTACCTGTCCCGACAGCGTAGGCAATTCCGAAATCACCAGCAGTAAGCAACCCCTGTCTATGAACATCCGTTAAGTTACGGATGATATCAACATCCCCCATATGTCCTCCATCGAAAACATTGCTCAGAAAAACTCGATTCATTGGGTAATCAAGAATCTTGCAGTATCGTTCCCACCCAATTCGGGTCGTATTCTGCGGGATAATCAAACTAATATCGGAAAGTCTAAGCGAGTTCCTTGCTGTTAAGGAGGAGATAACTTTTGCGCCTGTTTCTACCAGTAATTGTGATTTTGTATTATACTCGGAAACTCGGCTAATGCTCCCGTCTGCAATACTTGTAAAATCTACGATCGCATAGTCGCCTACGTCCGTTGAGAGTTCCATGATTCCAACACCATCACTTACTACCGTAGCCCCTCCCATCAAACGTCTGTCGTACGGGAAGAAATTTCTCGATAGAATTAAAGCCTTGCGAATCGAGCCATCACGGAACATAGAACGAGCTATCCGCACGGCGACTAACGTGGCAGCACACTCGACTTCAACATTTAATAGTAACGCGTTATCCAACTTGAACTCACGCTTTACGAAATATGGAATATTAACGCATTCACTATCAGTCACGGACCACGGATTTCCCATCGAAATAGAATCTCCGTCCGTATAGAGTAAAAGGTCTATCTCCTCGGGTCGTGAGCCGCTTTCCAAGAAGTACCTTTGTAGTAATTTGTGAAAGTGCATCGGCTCATTTTTCCGCTCGTCGATGTAGACGCACTGAAAACCCATGATGTTGGACAGTATTTCGGTAATCTGTTTCCGATTAACCCCTTGAGGCATTCCTGACTCAGGCAAGTCGAGGATAAATTGTTCAATAGAAACCGAGTGGTCAGGAAGATAGTAATCGGAGTAAGTAATCCCTGGATGGCTCATTTCAATTCATGCGTAAGGAAGTATGTACTCTTGTATCCTAACGTGATTACTGTATCGTGAATTGACGCATGATAAAAAAACATCAGTCACCTAGCTTCCTGCTTTTACAGTCGCTATTTAACGCGGTATGCCTCGACGAACTTCGCGGGCGAACGGGTGAATTCCCTATCCCATCTCTGGATAACCTGTTCGGCTGGTGTATTGCCGGTAGAGACCCTTTCCTCCAAAGGAGCGAGAAATTCTAAAACTTCTTCCTTTTCAATGCCCATGTCAACCCGATCCCGAAGACCTTGACGAGCGAGGTTCAACATCTCGGCTGCAAGTTCTCTGACAGAATCGTTTCCGTAGCTGGCTCTAAGTCCTTTCTGGCAAACCTCCTGCTGTGCATTCCTCACATCTTGTATCGTCTTGTGGCGAAAAAGGTTCCAGACGGCGTCGAGCGAAGGGGGGTGATAAATTATGCCAGTCCAGAAGGCAGGAACTGCTGGTATGTCCGCGAAGGACTGCCCATCGATCGCGCGCAGTTCGATCGTATTGCGAAGCCGTACGTCGGTAAAGATGGAAGATAGGTGGGTATTCCACAGGCTAAGACTCGGACGAGGGAGATCGTCGTGCGCGCCCTCCCATACTTCCCGAAAGGTACGGCCGTGCATGGGCAGATATTGTCCGCCCTCGGCAGAAAACATCATCGGAACATCAAAAAGCCAATCAACGTATTCGTCGAAGGTCATCGAATCTTTCAGCGCCATCGGAAGTACACCGCAGCGGCGAGGATCGAATTGCAACCATCCCTGAGCGCGATGGGACAAAACACCGTCAACGATTCCGTCCTGAATCGGAGAATTGGCGAACAGCGCTGTCGAGACAGGGGCGGATGGTACGAGTGCGCGCATCTTACGGCTCATATCTTCTTCTGAAGCGAAGTCGTAAGTCACCTGATTCGATAGGGCTTGCATCATGAGCCTCCACGCCATCGAACCTTCTTCACCAAGGCTGTTACAATACTCCTCCATAATGTGAGCTCGCGTTTTTGGTACCAAGGCCGAATCCGCACGTGTATCAAACGGGGTGTTGCCGAATGCTAGCAGACTTGACCTACACTTCTCTTCTACCAGTTGCGCAAACCGCAGCAGATCCTGTTGCGTAACTCGAACAAGTTCACTGACACTCGCCATTGGTATCGATGAATACTCAACAGCGCCTCCGTGTTCGAGTGTGATCGTTACGCCGTCATGACGTTTGATACCGAGGAGGACATCCCCTTCTAGAATCGGTGTCCATTCATCGTCAGCCCAAATCGCCTCAAGCATGGCACGAGTACCATTCGGACCATGATAGGGTACGGATTTACCTGTCTCAGGATCTACTGCTCCGAGTTCTATTTCAATTCCAATTTTCGGTTCAAACGGCTTATTAGGTCGAATAAAATTTATTAGTTCTTCCTTGGTGAGTGATTGAGATTCAGCCATGATAGCTCCATTTTTTAATCAGTTGAATTAATTATAAAGGAGAGAGCAGGTTTATGGAGTACAATGGCAGCAGTTTGTAAAACAGTTTCGTAGGTGGTTGGGATTAAAGTGTACTCTCTTCATCGGCACTCTGCTGTAATTTATTGTGGGTGTCCAGAGAGTGTCTACAGAGAAGAGTAAACAGAGGTATCAGTCAGTACAATAATTTGTGAAGATTCCTTCATTTCATACTACCTTCTGTTACTAATTACTAATAATCTCGTTCTGGGACTGCTACTTGATTGTTACTTTCCTTTCCGGGCATCTCTCAAGGTGCATAGATTGGGTGCGAACCAAACTGCTTCGCCTGCACTGCACGGCCAGTCGTGACAAAATAGTCAACGCCTCTTAACAAACTATCAAGATATATTTCAACGGATTTACCGAAATACTGCCGCTGAAACTCCAATTTAACGACGTCGAGTAAATGCGACTCCAAGTACGGAGTGACTTCAATTGATAAGTTGCTACGAGATTGCTCTAACGGCTTAATGCGCCAAGAAATCCACGAAGTCTTTCGTGGCGGCGATCCGATTTCTAGATCGTATCCGACACCCTCCATCCAAGTCTTGAAATCGCGTTCAAAATAGATCCCGCTATAGTAGGTGAGACCGTCTCTGGCCCCGACACCAGGCCACTTGAAAGCCTCATTTGACTGACAATACGGATGATATTGAGCTAATTGCCCTGGTCGAGAAATTGCCTTCCAAATGACATCAGACGGCGCGTCTATTATCCGGTAAAGATAAACTGACTCGCCTGTTTCAAGACCGCGCTCAGCTAGCTTTTCATCGAGACTTTTTCTTTCCGGCATCCACATCTGACTGCAAGCTCCTCACTCGGCAACAACTTTAGGTGAAACTTAGTGCGAAAGCACCCAACTACACAGTAAACAGTCTATCATGTCGATAGCTTATCCACAGACTTGTATAGCAACCGCCAAAACTGTTAGGACATTTCCAAAGCTGGGATTGACAATTGGCTTTGGCACATTTGTCCTAATCGCCTTGGCGACTGCTATAACAAACGGGTTGTGTCGATTCCTATGCTCGAGGAAATGGGATTCCGCGCCTGTTGTGATTGCGGATGTGATTATGCCCATACGTATCCTCACCGCACACCAAGACCGCACCGTAGTCTTTGAGCGATAAAGAGGCACCGTACTCTTCGAGGTACTCCGTATCAGGATATATCTTCACGCTCGTCGGGACATAACGCGAGGCAAAACCTAGTCTCATTTCTTTGAAATCACCATTGTTGGGCCAAGAAGAATGAGCCAGTTTCGACCAGAATACTATGAACTGGCCAGCTTCCATTTCCATTGATACGGCTTTGTCTTCTTCAGGAACCCAATCGTCGATTTGTAGTTCCCCGTAGTCGTAGCCAAAGAAACCTCGTTGGACGCCTCCCTTTTCGACCTTGTTAACACGCTCTATGTCATAGCTCATGCCTTTGAGCTCGTCGTAATGCATTTGCTTGTGTGACCCAGGGATAAACCTCAAGCATCCAAGCCGTTCCGAAGCTTCTGTGAATGCGGTCCAAACTGTTATGGTTCCCCCGATTCCATCTTTAGGCCAGACGATCTGTGGTTTTCCTGACGCCATAGCGAAATTATCAGCCTGATGCCAATCGGTACCTTCGTCTCCTCCATATTTTGGGAAGAATTCGGAGCGCCAACACAGAAGATCAGGCCCTAAGATATCTCGAACTTTATGCACGATTTCAGGTCGGCAAACATGCTCTCCCAAAAACGGTACATCAAGATGGCGATCGTAATTCGCAATATTGTTAGTACCAGAAATTGTGTCAATATCGTACACCGCGTAGCTTCGGTCGAAGACCTGTCTGCGCACTTTATCCCAGATGTCTTTCATCTCGTTCGGTTCATACAGCGTAAACGGTCCAATGTAGCCATTTTCGTTGAAGAACTCACGTTGTTGCTGACTGAGACCCAAAGTTTTTGTTTCAGTAATATTAACCATTCCTCTTTCTCCATATCTCTAGTTTGATCTGTTCTGCTCACTCATGAAGCAACGTCGTCGGCATCGCACTTTTACACCACGACACTATTTTGATGGCCACGAGCTTCCGCCACACGTTCAGCTAGGCTTGCTGCGCTCGTACGTTCGGCTGATGAGAATGCAGCCAAGTCAAAGTGAACGCCAAAAGCCTCCTTGATTTGAAGAAGAACCTGAGCGGCTAGGAGAGAATGCCCTCCTAGTTCAAAGAAGTCTTCATCGAGATCAACTTTTTCCACACGCAATGCTTCTGCAAAGAAAGCGGCAATCGCGATCGCGATCGGTGTCCTCGGCTTTTCAGGAATCTTTGTCTCAGTTGGTGTTAGCGTGCTCTGGAGTGCTGTTCGATCCACTTTACCGTTAGGATTCAAAGGCATATCGTTGAGTAACACAAATTTGTTCGGAACCATATATTGAGGAATCTTGCTATTTAAATGCTGGCGTAACCTGTCTACGATACCATTATCCCATTTATCTGCGCCTGCTCGTGACTCACTGGGCATAAGATAAGCCACCAAGCGTTGGTCACCGGGCGAGGGCTCCTCGACAAGCACCACAGCTTCCTGCACCTCAGCGTGTTGGCGAAGTGATGTTTCAATTTCTCCAAGTTCAATGCGTAAACCGCGAATCTTAACCTGATGATCGAGACGCCCGATGAACTCTAAGTTACCGTCTGGACGATAACGAACGAGATCGCCAGTTTTATAGAGTTTCGCATTTGGTTTAGAACTAAACGGATTAGGTATAAACTTCCGTTGTGTCAACGCTTGGTCATTAAGATAACCCTTTCCTACTCCATCTCCCGCCACACACAATTCACCCACCTCACCAAGGGGAACAGGAGTTAAGTTATCATCAACGACGTACACCTTCGTGTTGAATATAGGCTTGCCAATTGGCACCGATGACAAAGCATAGCGCTCAAAATCGTGTAACAGATAAAAAATCGATACATCCGAACACTCTGACACTCCATAAACATTGACAAACTCGGCTGTGAAATATTCACAAGAAACACAATTATGGAGTCTTGACGCCGAGATGGCTTCACCACCTAGAAAAATTTCCCTCAATGAGCTTAACTGCTTAAGTGTTTCGTGATCTTGTGTCTCGGTCAATGAATAGAAAGGGCTGGGGGCACAGTTAAGCAGAGTAATCTGTGATGTACTAATGGTATCTAGAACGAGAGTCGGGTCAAAGTAATTTGATGCTAAAAGATGGAGTTCTCCCCCGTTTACCAATGGCATCATGAGACTTCTTTGTGTAATGTCGAAACTGAAAGAACTCATAATAAGTACCTTGTCGTGAGGACTTATTTGAAATTCTTGGCTAAACCAATTCAATAGATTATTCCAGCCACGATTAAATACAGCTGTCGCTTTTGGCTTACCTGTAGAACCAGACGTAAAAACCACGTACGCAAGATTCTCGGGAGTAGGATTCTTCCCGGTGAGGTTTTCTGGAGTTCCCCTCGTAAACTGTTCCTGATCTGTGTCCAAACAAACGATTTTTGCTTTATGCTCGGGTAAGTGATTTATAAGGGATTCTTGCGTGAGCAGAATGCTGATTGGGACTTCTTGAAACATTGTTGCAAGACGAGCCTTCGGATATGTAGGATCGTATGGCACATATGCCCCACCCGCTTTGAGAATACCTAGCAATCCAATCACCATCAGGACAGATCGATTGATGAATAGTCCAACTGGCATGTCCAAGCTCACACCGATTTGCCGCAAGTAGCGCGCCAGTTTATTAGCTTGCTCGTTAAGCTGCCGGTAGGTCCACTGCTCATTGCCGAAAACCACTGCGGTGGCTTCTGGAGCGCGTTCCACCTGTAACTCGAATAGCTCGTGAACGCACTTATCGCTGGCGTACTCAGCCTCAGTAGTATTCAATTTTGCCAAGAGTTGATAATGCTCATGCGAAGACAGGGTGTTAGATGAATCGTTCATCATGGATCTCCATCTTTGCGGGTCAACTTGTGCCATAGTAATCAATCCTCCTAATTCTTATTTTCTTAAACAAGCTTCGAGAACATTAGCGATGCGGTACCTCGGCAGTAATTTGAAAAGAGAAGGTCGGATTTACGTTATCCGTTGGCTGGATGTCAGATATGGCATTTCCCTTAGCCCAATCCCTTAGCGCTACATCACAAGAGTGCAGGCCGAAAACCTGATGACCCCGCTATAAAAGGAGTTCAGCACATTAAAGAGGTAAAGTTCCCTCTCCAATCAGAAAGCAACTAAATTGATTTTGAGTAATCCTCATGATGTTACCGATAACAAAACCATTGACAGCCATATTACACCAAACAAAGATTGGAGAAAAGCAATACTAAGATTTGTTAACACCAACCAACTTACAGATTGACAAAAAACATTATCTATGTATTTTAGATAATGCCATCACTGCCAAGGTTGGCAAAAATATGCTAACATAAAACTAAACGGAACTTCCCCGCTTTGGGGGGCGTTCCATTGGCTGTATTTTTTTGGGGATATAGGTTTGGGCGATTTGAGCGTTAGACGTTTGCAGTCATGTATTTAAGATTTTCTTAATCTTTGCCTACTACCTCTTGTGAGATAGTAGAATTAAGCAAAAACCCCGCTACATAAGGGTTTCCAGGACTTGTAGTCATGTAAAAGATTTTCCAAAACCGGGAAAGTCTGACTCCGTATTGGTTTGGACCGGAACGATAGCGAGCGGGCGGGGGAAGTTCCGACTAAAGTGAACAGATTCCTTAGAATCGAAGGAAATTTTAATATTTTGTCCAGAGACTTACACCGATATTAATGATTTGAGCGTGCGAGTCTTTGCTCATTCTTGAGGAATTCCTGAAGCTCGGGCGACGGGGAGTGCAAATGGCTGTTTGGCTGGATATTTGGTAGAATATAGTTATTGCGGGGAAGCAAAGATTGATGTGAGAGTCGAGCAGGGTTATGAGATTGGTAGACCTTCGCTGCTGTTGCTGAAAGCTCAAATAAATCAGGGCGAAATAGAAGTTTTGGTCGGAGGGAAAGTGCTGATGGTCGCAAAAGGAGAATTTGTTTAAAATATTCAAATATTGGTTCGTAGTGAGGACTTCAGTCCTTCATGAAGGCGGACTAAAGTCCTCACTACGAACCAATTTTCTTATCAACCAGCCCCGGTTGTCGCTCGATAAAACTTAATATACAAATCATATTCTGAGATAGCACACAGAAAAGAGGATTGACTCACATGGTAAGTTCACTCATCGAATCAAGGAAAATTCAAGTTATTGAATCTCCGCGCATTTCCCTAGAAGAATGGATGGAAAACCCGCCTAACAGCACAGAATGGGTAGATGGAGAATTAGTAGAAAAAAACGGCATGACAGCAAAAAATGGCCGGATTCAATCTCGGTTATCCCGCTATTGGGGAAATTACGCAATTTCCAGCGGACAAGGTGGAGAAGTTTACACAGAAACAGGTTGCAGTACAGTAGGGAGAGGTCGCTGTCCTGATGTTTCTTACTTGACACCAGAATTAGTCGCTCAATTTAATGATTTTACCATACTTCCTCAAAGTTTCCCGTTGATTGCTGAAATTATTTCTCCTACCGATAAAGCGGAAGAAGTATTTGCTAAAACTAATGAATACTTGGAATCCGGCTGTCAAGAAATCTGGCTGGTACTTCCTGAGAGTCAATGGATTGTTGTTGTTACTCAACAGCAGAGACTTTTATTTGCCAGAGGTGAAGTCGTCAGCACTCAAATAGTTTTGCCTGGTTTTAGTATTGCCGTCGATGAGTTGCTAGCCTAAAAAAATTGGTTCAATTTAATTATTCCTAATCAAAAGTGCTAATATGAGTTAGCTCATATTCATTGAGGGGCGTTATTGTTATAGTGAAAGCGTCATCATTCTTAGATACTTTCCAATGCTGCAAACATTTTCTCGGACTTTGAATTTATCCCCTGATGCTTCCGAAGCCCTGCTTTCACTCCCATTAACTAGCTTGCTGGATTCACCGGAATTAAATCAACTCTTGGGAAGTCTGGATACTGCTTTACTCAAAGAAAGTTTGCCTACTGCTGGCGCTGTTTTATCCCAAAAACTTCCAGCTTTTTATGACTGGTTGCAAACAGAATTAGGAATTAAAAATGTCCCAGATAGTCCCGATCATGCTACCAAATGGGTAGTCGGTTTTCTGAAGAATCAAGAAAGTTTAACTCGTTTAGTTGAATTGCACAAATCGATTCCTAGACTTGCGTTAGAACGATCGATTCCTCGCTTGGTTAGCGCCTTTGATGAGGTTCAACCCACCGCCGTCAAGCAAGAGTGGGAAAAAGCGATCGCAGCGCTTTGTCTGGTACTCGCCGTCGCAGCGCGGGAAAATGAGCCATCTGCTACCTGAAGCAATTCTGTCTGAGTTTAAACAAAGCGGTTTTTTCGGAAAATTTGCAATTGAGTGCGATCGATCTGAACGACTACCGGCTTTTTCTTGTTGAGGACGATCGCATTATGTCTGTTTACCAAAAGCAACTGAGCCAATATTACCATCAGGACTCGTCTTTTCTGAAACTTGCCTTCAAAACGGGCCATTCGGACGATCGCCTCTT
>Ga0335395_10003036_pt1 | contig 10426 bp, 16 predicted proteins | sample MAT02_FD_205744 | JGI IMG/M metagenome (GOLD analysis project Ga0335395, IMG submission 205744) | Freshwater microbial communities from Lake Fryxell liftoff mats and glacier meltwater in Antarctica - MAT-02 (spades assembly) (version 2) ...
GGAAACTTCCCATGTACTAAGGGGCCCGATCAGAAGCCTAGTTGTGATTGTGAGCCACGGAGTAAACCTAAACCGAAACCTAAACCTAGCTACGCTGGGAGCGTAGCGACCTAAACCTATTGGGAGGCTGGCATAGTCAGAATCTATGACGTAAGTATGCGAGGCGGTACCACTCTAGTACAAAGGTATCGATATGTATGAGAGCATCTCTTACTTCATCTAGTGTCCATACATAAGTACCTTTAGCACTAGGGTGTATCATACCCAACTTCTGTACATCAGCGATACCTATGCCATACTTCTGCATATACCAGTAGAAAGTACGCCTAGGTATCTCTTTAGGGCGTAGTTTAGCGATATGTATATGCCACATTAGTAGTGTATCCCCACCCTTCCACAGCAGGTACTGTATGATACAATTAGTGTGTGACGTAGAGACATCAGAGCCTTCGACCTCTAAGTGTATGGCCACTAGTAAAGGGGATATAACAGGCCCCCACGCGAGTGGTACAGTCTTAATAGGTTTACCCCATGCGTTAGAGAATGTAAGTACTTGTTTCCTATCCAATGGTGGGGGGTTATATAGATCCCGTTTAGAGGTAGGTAAGCCTACAACAAGTGGGTGGCACTGATAGACTCTAGTAGCTAAAGGTGATCGTAGAGGCATAGTATGGCTAGATGTTGTGGGATGAGAGGTAGAGCGGTGCAGATAAACCCTGTATCTAATACAGATAATAGATTACCACAAGGGGTAAGTAGACTGGAGCCCTTGCAGGGGGAGGGCAGGGTGTGCAGTAAATGTGGCGGGCCCATGAGGGTATTACATCAATACAGTTCTGGGGGGAGGAACATACAGGCATATAGCTGTATGACATGCTCTAATCAAGAAGATTACCCTATAGATCAATAACATAGACATAACACAGTAACGAACATGCAAGCACCAATAAAGCGTTCCATTAGAGAGTCCTGTACAGTATTCACACAGGAGCAGGCGGATACATTCACACCATCAATAACCCCAGAGGCATTACCTTACATATTATCATCGGTGGTCTCGTTAGATGAAGAAGAGCGGCCATTAGAGCCTCGCACCATAAGGAAGTACTACATCAATACAGACAGTGGGGTACAGGAGATATACCAGGGGGCATACATATACCCTTACTGGGGTAAGGATACGATGTTTGCACATGTGGAGATAGTGTTTGATGAGGTACCAATACCCCACGAGAGCATATTGAAGTGGTGCTCACTAGCATTAAAGGCGGGTCCAGTATCTAGTAGTGCCCGTGCCAATCAATTAGTAGTAACTAAAGGTAATAGATTGCATTACCTATGGAGGGTAGTATCTATTGAGGCAGAGAGTGCATTACCACTAAGTAGGTCATTAGATATTACTGGATTACATTTATGGAGGTGGCATGGTGATGAATCACATACCCCTGATAGTTCTTATGGGAGATGGGTATGTGGTAGGGTGTCATTGGCTATAGAGCGTAATGAATTACTGGATGTATTAGAGCATACGTTGACTACATCCAGGGGTAGTAGGTTAATAGATTGGGCACAACATACAGTGCATGTAGAGGGTACTGAAGTAGTGCATCAATTATATATGTCACTACTAGCGGAGAATCTTTTATGAATGAATATACGATAGTATTATTAACTGATAGCGTCTTGAAGGGGTACACACACGCTACTACAGGTGTGCCATTAGTTAAGGGGCACAGTTATGGTTCAAAGAGTATGCCCGTATTTAAGAGGGGGCATTACCGTGTGGATCTGGAGGGATTAGAGGTAGGGTTCATACCTTATAGGGATGTGTCTATATTGGTGGGCGGTAGAGCAATAGATGCTCCTGCGACTGTGGGTGAGAGTACTAGTGAGCCTATATTACCGATACCATTCTTCTATGTAGAAGATAACTTGAGTGCAAGTTATAATATCACGGCGATGGCGATGGTGCTGGCATACTTAAAGGTACCGCGTAGGGATGTCACTAAGAGGAACTTACAGCCAGAGGATGAATTAGCATCTACATTCGCACTAATGGGGTGGAGGGATAATCACCCTGAGCATATAGTAGCGGCCATGAGGTTCCACGGTCTAAGCTGCACGTATAGTAGGAGGGCAACATTAGAACAGATAAGTGATTGGCTATTTAGGGAGAGGCCAGTCCTGATTGAGGGATTATGGGATGTATGGGGGACATTAGCGGTAGGGTTAGGGTTAACGAAGGATGGGTTAGTACTCCACTTACCATATGTGTGGACTAGTGGGGGCCCTAACTATAGCCGTAGTGGGGAGCGCGAGACGTACCCCATATCTTCAATAGCCCGGACTATATCGTTAGAGGATCCCGATGGTATGTCCACGATAGGTTGTCACTTCATTAGCAGGGGATAAGGATGCTCTATACATTTACATCATTAGTAGTAGTATCTGTGGCTGTGAGTCATATGGGATGGTTAATAACTTCTTCTAGTCTATTCAAGCCATTGAGGGAGGCAGTAACGAACCCCATATTGAGTGAGGGTATTCATTGTAGCATCTGCACTATCACGCAATTGAGTTTATTATTAGCGTGGACAGTGCCCGATGTACTGGATGTGTTTGTAGTAGGTTATGTATTGAAGGCGATGTTATTGGCTAAGCTAGCGTGTGTAGTGTATGATGCTGGGGAGTTACTTGCACCTATTGTGATAGCGGATAGTGCGTCTGTGGTGGATACAGAGCCAGTGTAGTGGGAGTCATCATTCATATACCCTTGTACGGGGAGGTAATGTGCGGCCCACTGTTTAAGGTGGTAGGATAGTACAACCTCCCCTTTACTATTGGTAGATAGGGAGGTACGCCTTCTGATATCTTTATCACGGTAAGGTCTGACAGTAGTGCCGAGTGTGGTGTACCAGGAGTATTCAGTTAGGACTGCGAGGGCATGCTCACCGCCTTGTAGGTAAGGTATAGAGTCCTGAAAGGAAGTAATTGATAGTGGCATATTATTATAGGTGAAGATAGTCTCTATAACGATACGTGTCTTATTAATAGTCTGATTCCAGACACGGGATAGCTTATGTAATTCAGTAGTAGTATCATTTATGTATAGTCTTTGTTGAGGGGGGTCGCATGGCTGTGACCCCTGCGGAGTATGTAATATCTTACAGAGACTATAGAAGGTACTATATTTAATGTCTGCTGTAAGTTTATTAGTACGAGCGGCCCTCTTCAATCGTTCTGTAGTTAGTAAGCGAGGTTGATTAAGGGGTATAATAGAGATAACTAAAGGGCAGTCTGCGCCACTATTATAGGTATGTACCATGATTATAGATTACGAGTACGAAGATGAGGTAGAGGCTGTGAGGAGCCCGAGGCAGAGGTATGCGTCATGGGCTGCGAGTACAGCAGGGCGTGAATCCAAGGCGCACATGTACAGGAGACAGTTAGGGTTATGTTTATGTTGTATGTCTAAGGTAGGTATAGGATCTACGGAGATAGACCACTATGTACCTATAAAGGATGGTTGCGACCCATTAGATGAGAGTAACATGTACGTAATATGCCGCTCATGCAATAGGAAGAAGGGAGCGAGAGCGGCTGCTTACAAGGTACAGATAGCGGTATAGCAATTAACCATTAAGTAGACCTAACCTAAGCCCCCAGTAATCATCAATGATTGTCACTGGGGGCTGTGTATTATGTGTAAGGGATTCAGCATTGGAGACGATGCTTCTGAGAGAAGTAGTGCGGGTGTAATCTCTCTCAAGTAGTTGTGAGAGGTTAGAGCCTTCGGAGGGGAGTGTGGATAGTGTTTGAGCGATGATTTGCAGTTGTTCTCTATGGAGTAGGAGTAGCATGTTTATAGCCTCTAGTAAGTTCTGGTTGTAGGTCTTCAAGTGGTATGAAGGTAATGAGCCCATCACGAGCGAGTTGTAGTATCTCGTACTTAGTGATGGTTTGTTTATACATAATGACTACCTTAATACCGAGTTCTAATAGTGTAGGGAGAGGTGCCGCATGGCTGTGACTGCCAAAGAGTGCCGCAGACCATGAGCCTTGGGGAGGTAAGCAACCAAGGGGAAGCTGTTCATTAATGAGTAGTGGCCGTACGATATCCCAATCACCCATAACACCTACAAAGGTATCGTAAGGGCCTTTAGTGAGTGTGGGGTAGTAACCAGTGATAGGGGAGTAATGTGTTTCATGACGGATAAGAGAAAGCGAGATATCTCTAATGAGAGTAGTATCGACATTACACTTAAGGGAGCCATCTAATGAAGGCGTACTAAAGATATGGGATATAGAGGAGAAGCCACTAGCCTCAAGGAAGGAGGAGTAGAGTAACCGTTTAGGGTCAGAGCCATCATCTCTGTCGGTACCAACGAAGGAGTGTGGTTGGCGTGTGACGTAAGCGAGGGAGTGAGTGACAGGGCCATAGTGAGTATGAACCCACTTCTTAAGTAAGTTAGAATCGGGCAACCAATTCCCGATATGGTGTGAGGCAGTAATGCCTGGGTCAATTGCTAAGAGAGTCGCCATTAGTGAGAGTTCCGTATAGTGAGTGTGCAATACGCTGTCCGATAATGACAGAACTGATAATGGATAGTAATTGAGTATGATCTTTACCTAAGCCAACATGTATCCCCTTAAGGAAGGCTTGAGCTTCCATGGGAGTAAGTAGTGAGGTACCAAGTTCTAGAGCCAGGAGATGTAGTGCCTTCTGTAGTAAGGGGTCATCTAATGGGGGGTCACCATCTACGGGCATAAGTTTAGGGGATATAGGGCAGGTATAACTAAAGGTAAGGAGGGAGTAAGGATCATGGAGTATAGGGGAGATAATACCCTCAAGGTACTCTACGCGATGTATGGAGGTGAATACAGCTTGTGTGGAGTCTACGAATAGTAGAAGTAGCTCTCTAACGGAGTATGGTGTGGAGGGATCATCTAACAGTCGTTGTAGTTGTATAGTCTGATCAGGTGTCAGCATAAGGTCGTTGTGGAGGTCGTTAGCACTCCCGACAGGGAGGTGGGTTGTGTGTAGGAGCGGAGGGTGCGTTGTACACTATTGAGGATAGTTTTAATAGGTACCATGAGAAGGGAGGTGGCATTATCAAGGAAGGTCTTGCACCAGGTTTGTGTCTTAGAGACGGTGAGTGCGATAACGGAGAGGATAAAGCGGCTCCAGTTATGGACAGTGCGTCCGCGTCTATTGAAGGGAGTGTGAGCCATAGACGAGTGAAGTTTATAGAAGGCTTTGAGGTTAAGCTTAGATAGCTTACGTTGGTATCTAGTGACTAGTGAGTGATCACCAGGTGAGAGGTACATAAGGTTAGAGGGGTGATTATTGATAGTATTACCATCGACATGATGAACTTCTACAGAGTCACCACCAGTAGCGGGATGCTTAGTGCAGTAGAATGCAACAATTTGATGTGCGCTGACGAGTTTATTAGAGCGTCCCGGTGCCCAATCCCAGTAGCCATCATCTAATAGCATGAGGCGTAATGTGGAGTTATACTTAGCGGTGAGGTCGAAGTTAAGGTAGCGATGCGGGTACTTCCCTAATAGGATGGAAGTATAGGAGTTGAGGATGAGGTGTAGTTCAGAGTAGAGCATAGGTCATAAAAGGGAGGGTGTGCGGTATGTATACAACAACAAACCCTCCCTTATAAAGGAGAGGGTATAAGTTGTATAGAGTAGTAGTTTGTGCGGGCATGAAGGCGTCTACCCCTGTCTAAGCAAGGCGTCTCCAGATACCCACACGAGTACTACAGTTATGCGGGGTACAAAGTCAGCTACTTCTTTAAGGTAGTAATGCACCCCATTACCAAGGTATGACCAGAGGCATACATTGATCGTATCCCCACTCTGTGAGGTCCGAGTACTGTTTATCCTATGACCCCCACGACTAGTCGTAGACTATGACCTCTACGGTGGGTAGGAAGGTAGACGATAGTATTATCAAGAGCCTGCAGCTTACAGTAATGGTATAGCGCCCCCCTTCAACCAGGGAACAACCGCTCTCGTGTTCTCATCTCAGCCTCGGATCAGGACCTTCGTTGGGGTGTTATGGATACCATATACACTACCCTTTGTTGCAGGACTTCTCCCATTGTGATGGTTGGTCCAGTGCTACCGCTCGCCTGTTACTAACTATTATAGCACACGATTAGTTAGATTGTGGATAAAGTGTCATGTGTTTTAGATAGTGCGGCGATATACCGTCTGGTGTAAGGATTAATGGGGAAGCCTGTCCAATCCTGTACGAGGTTATTGCTGTCTAGTAATAAGGGCCGGCCCTCAATGAATACATTCACAGGAGGTAGTATATTCTCTGCTTTGACACTCTCAGCTCTAAAGAGACTGAGATTCTGCTGACAGAACAACTTTAGGTAAAACCCAAAGTCTTATTCTCGCTACGGTCGTCAAGGCCCGTCTATTCAGTTGGTTTAGGTCTATGCCTAACTTTCTGGCTACTTTTCTAAGGATGTTTGCAGCACCATTTAAGTCTGCATTCACCACTGATCCGTCTCCTGACCGATACAAGCCCCTCTTAACTCGTCTTCCTGATGCTTTCCACCCTTCAGGCTTCTTGCCATACTTGGGTAGGGAGTCTCCATCTAAGAAACTAGCTTTAGAGGTATAGGCTTCTTCGGTTTGTTCAAACCTAATGCCATGTAATTCGCAGAGTTGCTTCAGCCTATCTTTGAGTTTACCCAAAGGCATCTGCACAAACTTTTGATTATTCAATCTACCCATGTTGGCGTTAGACTTGAAGCCCTCATTCCACCCGATTACTACAGTCCCAATACCAAACTTAAGACAATGGTTAACAATCAACTTTGCAGCTTTGTTAGTACCATCTCTCATTTGATGGTTGCGCTTACGTGTCACACAATCTAGCCAGCCATCCCAATAAGCGTGTTCCTTCCCGTCCTTGCGAGTTGACACCTTTTTATTCCAAAGTTGGTTCATTGCTTTCATTGCTCTGGCATCAATTAGCAGAGAATTCCCTAGTGTATCAACACAAGCTGCTAGATTGTCAGCAGTGCCCAAGTCAAGGGATAGTGCTTGATTAATATGTAACTCATGCTTTTGATTTGCAATCTCATAGGACAACTCAAGATAGAATGCACCATTTTTAGGTAGAATTGTAAACTCTCTCACATTGCCGATGTCAATGTTTGACGGCATCGGTAGAAACAATTCTGATACTCCAAACCAACGTCTAACTGCCAACCCCAAAGAGAATCTCAACTGTCCATTATTTAAAGTTGGTCTTAGTCCACCTGAATTAGGATAAGCAACCTTGAACAGTTTTGTACCTTTGAGATAATTAGGTGCTTTAGGCTTGAAATGCAACTGACCATTGAGATAGAGCTCACGTAAGCCCTTAAAAGACTTGAACGCTTCGGTCACAGATAAAAGAGTTTGTTGGGCAGGCGTAGAGGGTAGTGACTTAGCTACAATAGTCTTAGAAACGGTCGGCTCATAAACCAAGTCAAACTTCCCGGTTAACAATCTTCCAGTCTTAAAAAACGTCTGACGCGCAAAGTAGACACCATTGTTATAGAGCTTTCCTGATTGTTCACACAAGTAATTGAGTATTGATTTTGTCTCTATGTCTGGGTGCAATAGCACTTGCTGAACGCCCATGCTTCTTCTAGCTTTTACCATATTCAAACTCTCTAATTAGCCTTCTGATCACACCTGCCAAACTCAACCCCCATTTAGAAGCAAGGGCTTCTAGCTTCTCTCTTTCGATTCTGTCTATCTGTATTTGCAACGCTTGTTTACTCATAGAACTATCATAGCATAGTCACCGGAATTTGGTGTTGTAGTCATGTTAAGGTTTAATAAGATTGAAAGCGGTTGAAACCGCCGGGGCGTTTTCCTCTCAGCACTAAAGTGACTGAGTTTCCCACTTACCGTATTCCTTTGATGAAACATAGGGTTGCTTCTACTACTATAGAGCAAGAGGTATAGACTGATTTATGGTGTAGCATAAGGGCGGCCTTCTCTACACGGTAATCAGATATAGCGGGATTGCATATAGAGCCTTCCATAAACGAGTGCCGTAGGGCTACGACCCTTGGGGAGTGTGAGCGACTCTTGTTAGTTGTTCTATGTGCATAGTACAGAGCTATTGGTTTGAGTATAGTGTCTTCTTCAGGGTATGTATTAGCAGATAATCTAGATAATCCCTTGTCTTCTTCAAAGGTCTTCTTACGTAGCTGGTGTAGTTTGAGTAGGGTCTGTTCTCTAGTGCGAGGTGTCTTTATAGGTTGTGGTATGTTCTTGCGTATATGTTTAGACATATGGTTATAAGGGGGCTTGTGATAGCCCCTTGTAGTGTGTTTAGCGGTGCTACGCTTATAGCGATGCTACTTAATGTGGTGTACCAACGCATTGATAGTGCGGCCCACACCCTAACCCCATCTCTACAGGTAATGGGGTATTAGGGTAGTTAATGGTTGGGTATGTGTAAGTGGTACCACCGCATGGGTCTTCAATGTACACACCCCCTGTAGGAGGTAATGGAGGCTGTGTGGGGGGCGTATTACCACAGGGTGTACAATTAGAGCCTGGTATATTATAGGCCGGCCCTGCTTGTATTAACATTACCTCCCACTTATCAATGCACGTCTCACTACCTACGAGGGTAGCTTGTTCTATAGTGTATGCCTTACCTTCCCATAGGATACGCATACCTCTTATGGGGGCGCTATTAATGGACATCTGCCCTGAATAGCTCCAGGTACCACACTTCAATGTATACAGGCGTATTTCATTGGCGGTAGTACATGTATTTACATTACATGGGTCAGGTACATGCACCGTCTCTGTTTGACAGTCACAGTTACACTTCATGGGGTCACGTCTCCTATATAACTATATGTCTTATAGTACATAGGGTGCCCGTAGGTTAGGTAGGCCAAGGGGCTGGCGTTATATAGTGTATTTGTATTGCGGGTTTGTCTTATAGGATAGGTAGTCTAGGTCTTCGCGCCCCTAGTACATCTACATTACCTACAGACCCTACGACTTCTAGGCCAGGCACGTCTTCTATGAGAGGGGAGGTAGTTATGTATATACCGGCTGGTAGTTTACCTAATAAGGGCATGGCGTCTTCTATGGATAGGGGCACTGCCATGAAGAGTATGCGCCCATGTATGTTTCTTATCTCTACATTATTACTGAATCCACTGAGGCAGGGCGCGTTATAGGAGGGTGATTGGAGATCCCCCGACTGAAAGAAGGGTTGCGTAGTGGTCATCTCTTTATAGTGCTAGGGTTGGTATATGTATCTTATGGACGGCGATTATGCTATCTACATTGCGTGTTACTGCATCTGTTACGACATGGCTCAAGCCTAGTAGGGCTAATGCTTCTACTATTGTCACAGGCTTGATGGTTCCCTTTAAGGTAGGTGATTCTTACCCTGTAGTAAGTGTTGGGCCTTTAGTTAAGAGTCATTACCTCCTGACATTGGGTACATTATTGCAGGGTTATACGCAGTGGTATGTTTATGCTAATCATGTGATAGTTACAGGTAAATCTGCTAGTGTTAATTTGGAGGTACCTTACTACCCACAATATGATAATAGGTATCAACCTAATACTAGTTGCTTTGCTACTTGTGCAGCAATGGCTTTAGCGTTCCATGGCATTAAGCCTAGGGGCCGTGAGACACTTGAGGATGAATTGTATTTGTATACGCAGGATCATGGGTACGATAGATTCTCATGGGCTGATATGGCTGCCCTTATTAAGGTATATGGTTGTAAGCCATACGCTGATATGTCAGGTACTTTCAGTGATATTACAGCGGCCCTTGATAAAGGTATGCCTGTCATTCTGGGTACTTACTTCACACATGCAGGGCACATCATATTGATTAAGGGGTATGACAGTAATGGGTTTATATGCCATGACCCGTGGGGCTTAGCATTAGGTGGCGGTATGTATGACCTTACTAAGGATGGTAAGAATGTACGTTATTCACAGTCTATGGTAGCTGCTGATGCTTCTGATGTGGGTGGTACTGACCCGACTGATCTATGGATTATGCCTGTGGGTAAGTGATGATTGTACCGCTGTCTCTGTGGGTGATAGGACGGTTATGTACCGCTGTCTCTGTGGGTGATAGGACGGTTATGTACCGCTGTCTCTGTGGGTGATAGGACGGTTATATACCGCTGTCTCTGTGGGTGATAGGACGGTTATTGATGTATGGTGTACTGTATTAGACATGCAGTATAGTTAAGATGTCCTGCTGTTTAGTCGGGGTTAAGGAGTTGATTATATGAGTAGTGGTTCTATACGTAAGAGTATACTGGCATCTACTACATTCTGGTCTGTTATTTTACTATTGTTTCAGGCTATTGGGCCTTCAGTAGATCATATTATACGGACTAATGTA
>Ga0335395_10003037_pt1 | contig 10426 bp, 4 predicted proteins | sample MAT02_FD_205744 | JGI IMG/M metagenome (GOLD analysis project Ga0335395, IMG submission 205744) | Freshwater microbial communities from Lake Fryxell liftoff mats and glacier meltwater in Antarctica - MAT-02 (spades assembly) (version 2) ...
GATACGATTTATCAGACGCTGATCGTTGCACCGGCAGAATGGTTTGCAAAATGGCTCGGTTGGTTTGATGAAACGGTAGTTGATGGCCTAACTCAACTTGTTGGTCAAATTCCTGGTTTAATTGGATTGATGCTCAAGCGAATGCAGACGGGCATGGTTTCTTCATACGCGATGGTTACCGCTTGTGGAATTGCAGCTTTGGCTCTTTGGATTGCGACGCAATAGGATTTAGATTTTAAGAGATGAATTCCCCAATACTGATTCCTTTACTAGTTTTTCTACCGATCTTATTCGGCTGCGTCCTTTGCGTGTTCTCTGGAAAAAAAAGTCCTTTGATCATGGATATCGCGACGGGATTCGCTGGCTTGGTTGTAGTTGGAGCGTTATCGCTCCTACTCGAAGTCCAAAAATTGCAAGGACTCACTGAAGCGGTGGGTTTAATTCAACCGCAGGTCGTCTTTAGTCCAGCGTGGCTGGAGCTGAAACTTCCTTTTGCAATTCAAGGACACAGTGTCAACTGGCAACTACAGCTTGGAGCCGACGGTTTTTCAGCGGTAATGGTGTTGCTAACCTCGCTCGTCACGTTCGCTGTACTGCTGACTGCTAAATCACAAATTACAGAACGTGGCGATTTATACGCGGGAATCATTCTCATCACGCAAGGCATGCTGATGGGGATCTTTCTCTCGATGGACTTGCTTCTTTTCTACGTGTTCTTTGAGGCCATCTTGATTCCTATCATCTTGCTCATGAACATTTGGGGTGATCCTAAAGAATCATTGCGAGCATCTCGCAAGTTTTTGCTCTTCACGTTAGCAGGAAGTATCCCAATGGTGGTTGGCATCGTAGGTTTGGTGCTTCAATCGGCAACTCCTGAGCGAGCCTCGACCGTGCTTTTGTCTGAGTTATCGGCAATCGCATTTGAATCGCAACTCGCCAGCGGCTTCCAAGCTAGCTTTCCTCGTAGTCAGGCTTTGATCCTTACTGCGCTCTTACTTGGATTTGGTATTAAAATGGCGTTGCTGCCTTTGCATAGCTGGCTACCGACGACCTACTCGGCATCTCACCCAAACACGACCGCGTTGATTGCAGCTGTAGTCGGAAAGTTAGGGGTCTACGGTTTGCTTCGGATCGTCTTACCATTAACACCAATTGCGTTGTCGTACTATTGCCAGCTTATTATTGGAACGTTAGGAGCGATCGCAATTGTTTATGGTGCTTTAATTGCTTTAAAGCAAACCGACCTGCGACGGTTGATGGCTTACTCCTCCTTGTCGCACATGGGTTTCGTGACGCTTGGGCTCATGGCGATGAATCGCGAAGGGTTGTCGGGTGCAACCATTCAGATGTTTAACCATGGCTTGATTACGGCCGCAATGTTCCTGATGATCGGGATGATTGAGCAACGCCGTGGAAGGCTTATCTTGGGACACGAGAATTATGGGTTGGCTGCGGCTTATCCCCGACTTGGTTTCTTCATGGTTTTTTTCACTTTGGCAGGCGCCGGCTTACCAGGACTAAATAGTTTTGTCGGTGAAATACTATCGATGATAGGGATGCTGCGGGTAAGTTCGGGAATTGTAGCGATCGCCGTACTTGGGACAGTACTCGGAGCATGGTATGCGTTGCGGGTACTTCAACACGTGATGTTTAGCGGTGATGGCAAATCGCCACGACACACATCAAGGTTTGAAGATTTAGGTTGGGGAGATTGGGCTGCTTTAGCTCCTTTGGCAATCTTGTCTTTATTCATCGGTGTTTACCCATTGGCGTTTACGAACACGATGAAGCTAGATGTGGATCGTATGGCAGCAGCGTTTGAGCCTGCGGTGAAGTCGCTGCACCCGACAGCCGACACACTGGCTATTATCAAAAAGTAATGATCGTTTTAGCTGCGTTAGTGGCTGGGAGTTTTTATGTCGGTTTCGGATCACATGCTTTTCACGCTAAAATGGATGTCACCAGCAGTGGTTCTCCTGTTGGGTGGCTGCCTAGTTCTATCGGCCAGCGTTTGCCTTAGTCCTTTGAAACCGACTGGGGTCGATAATCGCAGAAATTTACTAGCGTCCGTTTCGATGCTGTTCCTAGTTGTCGCCGCTCTTTGCCACTTTTTCTTTACTAGCAATCTACCGAATGGTTTAGTTGAGTCTGACCTTTTTCGTTTCGATAACGTTTCGATCGCTTCTGAACGCTTAGCACTCATCGGGGGTGTTATTCTGATCCTGTTGAGTTGGTCGCTTGCTCCGAAAAACTACCTACCGGAGTTCTACGGTTGTTTACTACTAATCTTAGCGGGAATTCCAATTATCGGAGCATCGAACGATCTGATTGCGATGTTTCTTGCATTGGAACTGGTGAGTATTCCAACATATATCATGCTCAGTATTGCCAAGGGAGATAACTTGAGCTTCGAGGCGTCATTAAAGTACTTCACACTCAGCGGTTTTTCGTCTTGCTTCTTTTTGTTAGGTCTAAGCTATATCTACGGTGTCTCAGGATCGATGGACCTTGGCAGTGTTCACTCGATGTTAGGCAATGGCGGTGGAGGAAAACTTGGATTGCTGGGCATGCTACTGATGTTCTGCGGTTTAGCCTTTCGAATCACGGCAGTCCCTTTTCACTTCTATGGTCCTGATGTGTTTGAGGGAACTTCTTTGCCCATGGCGGCCGTGATGAGCTACTTGCCGAAAGTAGCTGGCTTCATTGCGATGATTCGACTCTTTGGGGACTCGGCAGTCGGACCTTCGATTGCTCCGCAGGTAATTCCGGTTCTCCTGGCAGTAGCCGCACTGACAATGTGTATCGGTAACGCACTGGCTGTCTCACAAACCAGCTTGCGACGTTTGCTCGGTTATTCCAGTATTGCACATACTGGATATTTGATTCTTGGATATGCGGCCTTACTTCTAAACAACGCGGAACCACAGGTGCTTTTCACCTATTTGGCTGCTTATGCGGCGATGACTCTCGGTGTATTTGCTTGCCTAGCAGAAATCGATGAAGCAGGTGGTCAGTCTATGGTGATTGGGGACTTGGCTGGAATGTACTATCGAAGGCCTGCAGCTTCGATAGCAATGTCCATCTGTCTCCTTTCTTTGATAGGACTACCACTTACGGCTGGATTCGTGGCTAAACTTCAACTGTTTTTTGCGGCGGGGTCAGCAAATCGATGGGATATGACACTTTGCGTTTGGTTGATGGCCTTTAACGCGGCGATTGCAGCAGGTTATTACTTCAGACTGCTCAGCAAACTGTTTGAGCGAGGCCTGAATTTACCACCACTTAGGTTATGGCGACCAAGTCTCTTCTTGGCCTACTCGTTGTGTGCTGTGTTGACGATCGTTTGGTTTTTTCAGCCGACGTCGATGTAGTCACGTTGCTCTGAGGCAATGGCGCTAACCACGGGTGACGCGTGTTGATTGGATGTTTCACCGGGCGGAACCCGGCACTAGCGATCACGGATCACTTATAATTAGGCTAGGCTATTCCCAGTGAACGTTTTCTCGAGTATCCAACTCAACACTTTGAGTCCGTAAAGTTTTATATCGCTCGAAGTCCTTTGTGGCAGGTTTCCGATTAAGAGTCTTATCGACTAGAGACTGCCCCCCACTTGCCAAGTTGTTGATTTGGGGCGACGATTTTATAGAGGATGCTGGAAAGCAACTCGCCATTTGTTAAGGTGAGATTACATGATTTTAAGAGAGAAGAAGATGCTCGAAATTCAATTGCCTGATGGAACAATCGTTTCTCATTCCGATTCTGCAACCGCCTTGACCGTGGCAGAGGTGATTGGCTCGCGACTTGCAAAAGCTGTCATTGCGGCCAAAGTTGGTGACATGATCATAGACGCTACCAAACCACTTGCAGCGTTTGCGGGCAAGGGTCCGATTGTGCTGAAGCTTCTTACAGATCGCGATCCGGAAGCACTTGGCGTCCTGCGTCACTCCTGCGCTCACGTGATGGCTCGCGCCATTATGCGGCTATATCCAGATGTCTCCTTGGCATTCGGGCCGACGATTGCCAGCGGATATTACTACGATTTCGATCTTAGCCACAAACTCAACGAAGCCGATTTCGCTGCGATTGAAGCAGAGATGGCCAAGCTTATTGAAAAAGCTGAGCCTTTCGAGCATTTTGCGCTCAATCGTAAAGAAGCGGTGGAGCTCTGTAGTGGACTAAACCAGTCGCTCAAGGTCGAGCATATTGAAACAGGTCTCGCCAGCCATAACGAACTGGGTTTTTATCGGCAGGGTGAATTCGTAGACCTTTGTCGCGGGCCTCACATTCCCGACGCGGGTCGGATCAAGGCATTTAAGATAATGAACGTAGCTGGCTCGCACTGGAAAGGGGACGCTTCTGGTAAGCAGCTTCAGCGAGTCTACGGCACTGCGTGGTTTAACGCCAAAGATCTCCAGGCACATTTAGACCAACTTGAGGAAGCCAAACGTCGGGATCATCGAGTATTAGGAAAACGACTCGGGCTGTTTCAAATCTCTCCGGAGGTTGGTCAAGGTTTGTGCCTTTGGCTCCCCAAAGGTGCTCGTGTTCGCATGCTTTTGGAAGAGTTCCTGCGGCATGAACTGCTTAAACGCGGATACGAACCAGTCTATAGTCCGCATTTAGGGCGAGTCGAACTGTACGAGACTAGTGGGCATTTTCCGTACTATCGCGATAGCCAGTTTCCGCCGCTGTTTGTAGAGAGCGCTGGTGCATTAGTGGATGCCTGGATCGAGCGACTCAAGAAACCAGAAGGTCTCAGTGCAGTACACGAGACAGCTCTTTTGCAGGCTGCCGAGGTCCTGGGTTGTGATGTGAAGAACTACGCAACTCTTACCAACGTTGACGATAAAATCTCTCTGCTCCAACAGTGGCAGCGTCAAGGCGAAAGATACCTTATTAAACCGATGAATTGCCCTCATCACGCGATGATTTTCAAAGCCCAACCGCGTTCCTACAAACAGCTTCCATTACGGCTTTTTGAATTCGGCTCGGTATATCGCTTCGAGCAAACGGGTGAACTTAACGGAATGCTGCGTGTCCGAGGTCTCACTCAAGATGATGCTCACCTGTTCTGTACCTCAGAACAAGTCGAAGATGAGTTTCGTAACACACTCGAGCTAACCCGTTTTGTGTTGAAGTGTGTTGGTCTGGATGACTATCGTGTACAGCTGTCGTTGCGTGATCCGAAGAGCGACAAGTACGTAGGCTCGGAAGAAAATTGGCAACGCGCCGAGGCCTCGCTTCGCCGTGTCTTGGAAGAATCAGGTATGAATTTTTCGGCAGCCGAAGGTGAAGCCGCCTTCTATGGTCCAAAGGCGGACTTCATGGTCCGCGACTGTATCGGACGGCAATGGCAATTAGGCACGGTTCAGCTTGATTACAATTTGCCCGAGCGGTTCCAGCTGGAGTACACCGGCTCGGACAACAAGGCGCATCGTCCTGTGATGATTCACCGAGCCCCATTCGGATCGATGGAACGTTTTGTTGGTATGCTGATCGAGCATTTTGCTGGAGCTTTTCCATTGTGGCTTGCACCCGAACAGATTCGAATTTGTCCGTTAAGCGAAAAGACTAACGAGTTTGCCTTACAAGTTGAGAAGCGTTTAACTGCTGCTGGATTCCGCGTTACCACCGACGTGCGTGGAGCGAAAGTCCAGGCCAAAATTCGTGATGCACAGCTCGAACTTATTCCTTACATGGCAATCATCGGTCCAAAGGAAGCCGAGTCGGACTCGTTGGCGTTACGCGATCGTTTAGACGGGGACTTAGGATCGAAACCGATCGAGGAAGTCATCGCATTGCTAACTAAGGAAGTCGCTGATCGAAAAATCCGGCACGTCGTGAAGCCTGAATTAGAAACACTTCCGGACGCGAAAGTAGAAGAAGCAAACCAATACTAGTGTGACTTCAAAGGACTTACGACCGCCGCTACTACACTTCTACTACTAAACTATTGTTTGGATTCTAAGAAAGCCAACAGATCTGCGAAGTCCTCGAGGCTGATCTGTTGCTCGAGTCCGCTTGGCATTACTGAGATGTTGCTTTCGAGTTGTTCCTCAATATCTTCTTTGGGGATTCTGCAAACTTTGTCAACGCCGCAGAGCATCTCGACATATTCGGCCGTCTGTTTTGAAAGCAGCCCATTGAAAATTTGCCCGTCGGTCGTCATGACTCGCGTCGGATAGAATCCTTGGGCCATTCGAAAACTTGGGAAGACCACCGCTTCGACCAAGTCCCGACGCGTACGTGATTTACCAATGTGACTTAATTCCGGTCCAAGCCGTCCACCGATATAGCCGACTTGATGGCAACCACTGCATGCTGCTTTCGAACTCCGAAACACTTGGTAGCCTCGGGCGGCATCCCCGGAGGGTAATCGAGCAAGCCAATCCTCTAAGTTTTTCGCAATATCTTCTGGAGGGCGTGAAGCAGACTCCATGATAGATTTCCATTGGTCCTTGACTGAGTCCGGGCGTTCTCGCAATCCATTCATAACACGATCGATCGCAAGCGACTTTAACCCTGGTAGAGGACTCAACTGCTTGAGCAACAAACCGTCTAGTTCGGGATCATTGCATCGCAATACGGCATCGATAGTCGTCTGCAGATACAGAGGCGGAACGTTAGCCAGATTTTCAATGAGCATCTTGGCGGTCGTCGGCAATAAATTTACACGAGCAAGTGCAGTTTCTGCGATGCTTGCATAGGGCGACTCCGACTCCGTAAGTTTTTCAATAATAAGCTTTGCGTTTCGTTCACTCAGTAATAGGTCGACGGTAGGGCTGGCGGATAGAAGCCTCAGTTTCAATTCTGATTGAGTATCTTCTTTCACAGCACGGCTGCGCAACGCATTCGCGACGGTCACTTTGTCATGGTCCTGAAATTTCGCTGCTTGAATGGCGTCGCAAATTCTAGGAAGCGATTCATCAGTTCCCGTTTGAATCCACGACACGAGTGGATCGGTCCATTCTGTCGGCATGTGCTGGTCCCCCATTTGTCGAATCGAATCCAACAACCAGCATTGGCGGGCGGTAGATTGCTTCGCAGCACTTTGAAGCCATTCGGTAAATTGCATTCTTAGCTCGTCGTTGGAAGCTCCCATTTGTAGAACGGGGAGCGCTGCCGCAAGATAGTTTGTATCGTCTTGTTCCCACGCCGTTCGTAGGAACGGAATACACAGCGAGATGCCTTCAGGATAGGTGCTTAAACACTTTAACGAAAGTTCACGGAGTCGTTCGCTCTTGCTGGTCAACAAGGTAACAAGCGTAGGAGGCAAGTCGATTGGTAGCTTCTTTAACTGATCGAGCGCATACATTGCGGCATAACGTTCATCATCATTGCTTGATTCCTGCAAGACTCTTACAAGTTCATTGACATCACCGATTTCTAGCAACGCATAAATAGCCGAATGCAATAGGTAACGGTCTTCCGGGAAGCGATGGAGTGCGCCGACGATAGGAATCACGCTATCCCCATTGCCTACGATTCCGAGTGATTCGATCGCCGCGCGAATTGCTGCTGGAGAATCGCTTTTGAGGACTTGTTCAAGGGCCTTCGATGAATCCGTCCAGCGGTTCAAACCAACAATATGCGCAGAAGTTTGCTGGACGGCAGCATCGGAATCCGAAAGCATCTTTAAGACATGCTGAATTTTTTCTGGTTGGTTGGGGTTCTCAGTCAGTTCGCGTGCCGTTTCCCAAAGACTGTTCACCAAGTTCTCTCGAGCTTTCGGTTCGGTGTCCGTTGCTACCCGTTTGCCTTTATCGTCTCCCTTTATTTTTAATCTATAAATTCCTCCGTGAGCAATTGACTGATCGCTTCCGGAACTTGGGCAACACAGGTCGTACCATCCTCCGGTATCGAAAACGAGGAGGCTGCCAGTGGATTCCTGGAGAATGTCGACGGGATGGAAGTCAATACGATCCGCGGTTAAGAGGTCGTGCGACTCGGTTTCAAAACTAGAACCAGATGTGACCAGTCGATGTAAACCAATTTTCTGCAGATTAAACTGTGCAGATACAAGGAATCGATCTTTCGATTTCGAGGATTGAGTCGTTTCATACCAATTCGTGGCATCCGCAATCTCATTCGACTTAAGAAAATCGACGCTTGCCGGAGCAGCCGGTCCGAGATTCGCGATTGGATTTAAGAGAGACCCAGTCGTCCAATGACCTTCGAGGGCCGGGTTGGACTTGCCGAAAAGCCCACCACGAGGCGCATGGGCTATTCCGTCACGAAGTCCGTTGCCTGGGTGATGAAGGAATGTTGCGCAAAACAAGATCTCACCCTCGGGGGTGAAGGTAAGGTCCGATGGGTTATCCATTCCTCCTGTCATCAATCGATCGATCGGACCACCGTTTGGATGGCGGCGATAGATATGCGCTGCGGTAGAGGTGCCCAACGCATCATTCTTATTTTCGTCACGACGAATGAGTTCATGGTTCTGCTGAGCAAAGGCACCTTTTGTCCAATAGACCCATCCATCGGGTCCCATCATTGGCCCATGGAGATCATTCGCGCAATAGGTGAGCGATGTACCGTCAAACCAAGTTTCTTGTGACTCAAAGAATCCATCTTGATCTTTATCTGAAAGACGGAGAATCTGAGGCGGAGCTGCGACCAGCAAGTCATTGTCGAGAACCATGATCCCTTCAGGGAATGCGAGGCTGTCTGCAATGACGGTTCGTTTATCAAAGTGCCGGTCGCCGTCGGTGTCTGATAACCTTACGACCTTGTGTGGTCTCGACTGCAGCTGGTCTTTGACGCTTTCGCGGTTCCAATGACATTCCAAGATCAGTAAATCACCACTGGCGTGATAGGTCGCGGCGATCGGCCATCGAATTGATGAGTCATCTGCGACTTTTTCAATTTCTAGCCCATTCGGTAAATTGAACGTGATATTTCCGATCATCGTCGAGGAAGGTTCCGTTGCTCGTACCAACATACAAGGCGAACGAAAGAAACTCGCGAACACGAGAAAAGATACGAATCCACGTCGAAGTGCTAAAGCCATAGATTTCCATTCAATCGAGATAGTTTATTGGATTCGATTCACCCAGAACCAAATGCATTGATGTTCTAGGAGGATTTATTATAGAGTGTAATCTATGCTCTTGCTGATTCACTAGCTTGCGCTTCGCGTTAGTAGTGATTCACTAGCCCGCTGCGTGTTAATATTGAGGGACTTATTCCAAGACAATTCCTCCGTTGATTTCTTGTTAGGTCGACTCGGTCCCTTCAAGGTGGCTACTACCGAGTCGATAGAAAATGGCCAATGGCAAAACCATGAGAGCCAACATCCAAAAAACTGAACTGATTGGCCAACCAAGTTGTTTGGCGATCCACTGGAAGAGTTGGTAAAGGAGGCCGGAGAACAATATCCCCACAAAATTGGCTTGATTCATGGTGCCAATCATTCGCCCTTTAAGTTCCATCGGCGGGCGTTCTTGCATGAACACCTGAAGAGGAACAGCGTAGATTGCAGCGAAAATGCCGACCGCAATCAAGCCGACAAAGCTACCCGTGTAGCCAAGCAAGTGTTGGCCGTTATCCTTCCAAAACCCAAGGATAACTAGGGCTACGAAAAGTCCCCATAGACCAACGATGACTTGGCCTCTCGGTTTGAGCCGTTTAAAGACAACAGCCGAAAGGGCTGCTCCCAACATGATTCCAATAGCGATTCCACCGACTAGTAGGCTCGTTTTGGATTTATTCACCCCCAATTGAGTGATTCCCAGACTATTAACAACCGGTACAGCGATACCAGAGATCATCCAGAAAACGCATGATACAAGCAAGGCTGAAAGTAAAGGACGATCATTCCAGAGCATTCTCTTAACGGACGGGGAGATAGCCCAATCTGCTTTGGTCAATTTCGAATTCGGTTGCGCCGGTTGCGATTGACGAATCCACGTGGAACTCCATGTTCCGATCATCGCGATAAAAATGCATATGCAGGATGCAATCCAAAGCGGCTGAGCACTTGGTCGACCGAGTTTATCGGTCACTAACAGAAGGTCAAATAGTATTCCTGCGACCACGGTCCCGAAGATGATCGCCAAGAAAGTACTCATCAGGATTAGTCCGTTGGCTTTGGGTAGATCCTTGGATTGAAAAAGCTCAGGAAGGATACCGTACTTTCCGGGACCAAAAAAAGTGCTTTGAGTTGCCATTAAAAAAAGCACGGTCCACGTACCAGCCATTCCCCAAGAGCCATAAGCAAGAAATGCAATCATTCCAAACAGCATCACAACGATCTCTGCAACTTTGGAGATCACAATAACATCCCGTTTGCGATACCTGTCAGATAGAAAACCAGCTAGACCGCTGAGTAGAACAAACGGAAGCGAAAAAATCGCGGTAGCCCAACCCTGAACATCGTTGCCGCCTCCACCTAAAGGTTGTATTTGTCCGGCTACTTCCGCTG
>Ga0335395_10003038_pt1 | contig 10423 bp, 10 predicted proteins | sample MAT02_FD_205744 | JGI IMG/M metagenome (GOLD analysis project Ga0335395, IMG submission 205744) | Freshwater microbial communities from Lake Fryxell liftoff mats and glacier meltwater in Antarctica - MAT-02 (spades assembly) (version 2) ...
GCCAAGAGCGACAAACCCACCACCCGCACCCTGCCTGGGGCGGACTTCCTGTGGTTGTTGCTGCAGCACGTCTTGCCCAAAGGCTTGCAGCGCGCCAGAAACTTCGGCTTCCTGCACCACAACAGCCACCGCGCTTTGCACTTGCTGCAACTGCTGCACTTGCGGCCATCGGCCGCTCAGGCGCCAGTGGATGTTCCCGCGCAGCGTCCCATCTGGCGCTGCGTCTGTGGCGGAGCGATGGTGGTTCTGAGGCGGCGCGTCAAGCCCGATGCGGTGCCACCTTGCAAAGCACCACAAACCGCACAGCCCGACAAGCGTATTCCGGTGGAGGTGACAAAGCACTGAACCGGTTGGCACCCGACCCCATCAACCCGGCCTGAGCCCATTCAGCCCAGCCGGGCGGATCGGCTCGTGCTTTGAGCAGCACTTTGGGCCGTCGGCTGGCCTGAAAACCCGGTGACCGCAGTCGATGGCAACCGCTGTATGTTGCCAATCTTTGGGCAGACCACCGCCATCTGCCCGCCCCCGCCCGATCCCACGGATCAATCTACAGCGGTGCAACTCCCCATTCCTTTCTTCTCGAACCGGGCTTGTCCAACAAACGGATCAGATCGCGGCTGCGCGCGATCTATCCTTACTCGTTAGGCAGCAGTTTTAGCGGCATGGTAGGTGTGAAGCTCTGAATAGTGATGCTCACAGAACTCAAGTGCAATAACTCTGCGATCCAATAATTCAACATAGAAGTAGTACTCGGGTTTGAATATCAAGTCGACTTGGCCTGGCACTTGCTGCGGTGGAGGAACAAGCTTGGGCGGATGACGAAATGTGAGCACCACTTGGTTACCCGGCGGCGGTTCATAACCTGCAAGATCCACCTCGGTATGGCTGAGGTGCACGGTTTTCGCTCTCTCCCCACCCTTTGAGCCATCCGCGTAGATCATCGGGTGCTGCGCTTTGAAAGGTCGAGTGTCATGGCCTTCCTTGCGCATGACTTCGACTACGGAATAGAAGGCATTCAGGATAGCTGCGTACAGAAACGATGCCTCCGCTTCGCTGTCACCAAGATGCGTCAACGACGAGCCGTGCTCTTGAAGCGCATGCAGTAGCTCAATGAAGAACGCGGCTTCTTGAAGCTTGCGGTTAGAACTCATCTACGGCCTAACGCCTGAGTTATGCCGCCCCGCAGCGGGGTGGCAACAGCGTGCAGCGTAGCGTAAAGCACGCTGTTGACGCCACGATGCGGGGTCGGCTTGAACGAATTGTTAGGTGCCAATCCGGCGAATTCTTTCAATTGCTTGTTCAACAACACTATCAAAATTTCTTTCAAATTCATGTGAATTATAAAGTATTCCTTTGTCCTTAACGGTTTGCTTAGGGTCGCCCGACGTACGAAGCATAAAACCTTTTTTCATATTATAAGAATACGATGTAAAGGTGGCATTTGCTGACTTACCTTCCGGGTGCTCAATAAGATGATTTCTTGCGAGTAAAACGCCTTCGCATTTAAAGGATTGCAAGTAAGGTAGTGGGGTGTTTTTATGCGTCAATATTTTATATATGCGATGGGCAAAATAATAATATGATTCTACGTAAAATCTCGAATTTTTAAATAATAAATCCTCATTTTTTATGAGTTCACGGTGATCGTTATATTCATTTTTTTCATTCTTATGGTATAGCTCCACGTAATGTTTCATCTGATCAAGAGAATGAGATAATTGCCATAGTCTTTCAGAGACCTCATGTGCAGCATCTTCATCTATTTTGATGCCGAGGGGATTGCATATGGTTTTATAAACCTCGAAATTCCTATTCATTTTCCTTGGCACCTAACGTTCGAGCTAAGCGGGCGACGACGGTATGGCGCACTGGACAGCAAGCACAAAATGGGCCGAAGGCCCAGCGCTTGATGGCCAGTGCGACATGCCGTTGGCGCTCCGCTTGAGCGAGCGGTTAGGCCGCACTGCGCTGAGGTACGGCCTAGGATTCATTTGAGGCGGGAGAGGAGTACCTGATATCGACGTTCATGGCTTGTTGCATCGTCAGGGCTTCTGTTGAAGTAGTCATAGGCTTGCAACTCTTCATCGACTTCCTTCCCAGACCCCGTCGAAGCCTTGCGCTTATTCGCACGACGAGCCGCCTCGAATTCCCGAATCTTAGTCGCTATAGAAGCATCATATTCATTACTTCTAAAATACCAGTAGTAGACTGGCAAACCGGTTGCTAGTTTCAGTCCAACATCTCGATCTGAGAAGAAAGGTGCTACGTGGTCAAGCACCTTGAGTACGCGTTCTGCGGCTGCGCCTAGCTCGGTACTCTCGGTCAGGATGGCTTCCTTCACAAAGCGATCTAAATTGAACTTCTTGGTGTCGACGAGCGCACCGCGATGCTCTAGAAGAAGCAACTTCGCCGCCGCATTCTGATCTTGCTTTCTGTTCGCATTGAAGGCGACCTTTTCCGTGAAGAACGGGTGGTCTGCAATTTTGCGGATCATGGCTGGCACATCGCCACTCATTGCATTCCTGACTTCGGCTCCGCTCAGCGGCTTACTCCGATTCAACCGAACAAAGAGATCATTGATTCTTCCTGCGTCGTCGGTAATTACGCTCATTACATTGAGGTTAAAGTTCTCGAATCTACTGGCAACTTTCGGGTGTTTCGACTTGAGTTGCGAATAATTGAGTCCATGAAGTCGGAGGGATGGATCTTCGAGAAAAATGAATGTGTCTGCCAGCGTGAAACGATCATCAAAGAAGTCAAAAAACGACTCGAACCTTTGTCTGCCATCAATCACACTGTATGACTTTCTTGCAGTATTCAATGCGCTAGACACATATGTGAAGTCCGCAATGTAGATCTTCGGAATGTCATAGCCGTTTAGGATCGAATCAATCAGGAAAGCTTTGTCTTGATTTGACCAAACCCTGCCTCGCCGCTGGTAGGACGGGGAGAGATCGAGATTCTTCCTCTCATCTGACCACCAACTCAAGGTTCTTGCTTCAAAAGGGCGAACGCTGAACATGTTTTATCCTTCAAAGCCGAAGCCGCGCTTGATCTCACGTGCAAGGCCATCAAGATCGGGAAAAATCACAGAATCTGTATAACCAATAGACGTTAGTGACTTTATTACCGCCGTGACCTTATCTCCAGGAATAACTAGCTTGCTCAAGACGTTATCCGTGATTGTGGGTGTGTTTATCTTAACAGTTTCCATCGGATGGAGATCTGAGCCGAATACCATGAACGTACCTCTCTGCGCGACGATTCGTGGGCTGTTATAACTGCCGTACATCGCAACAGGTTTTTTACTGAAGACGTTTTCTTTGACTCCTGGCTTGTGGGCGTTCAGGCGTTCATCAGACGCAACAAGTACACCGTCCGTATATGAAATATGATCCAACACGGAGCGGTTCCACGCAACCGGGTCGAGTGACCAAATCCGGCAATCTGGGAACAGATCAGTCTTTGGATCTTTCGTGCAAGACGTTAGTGCAAAGTAAAGTGCAATGTATGGGTTCTCGGTCCAATCTAGAAGCCTAGTTGGTACTCCGTGATGCTGCATGAGAAAGAGCAATTCCCAATCATCGTCTATCCGTTGACTAAGATAAGGAATGCTGCGCTGTTTAAATCTAATAAGTAGTAGTTGTTCGAGGTCGAGCGGCTTCTTCGTTCCAATTGCTGGATGACGAAATAGTGAGGGTCGAAGCTCATAGGCAGCGTTCCCGACTCCACGATACCACCGCGTGTCTGAGGGCAGCGCCAGGAGTGTTTCGACGGCATCGCCAAATTCTTTCAACGTGTTAATTACTGTGCTCATTTGGTATGCATGAATTATCGGTGGTCGAGCGGGGCGGGCGTTCGGAGCAAACTTTGGCCGGTGGAGTTGCGGAACTGCCTGTTGTGACGCCTAACGTAATGTAGACCGCAAAACCAGGTCGATACATCCGGCGCTTGACGATACATCATTTTTGAGAACCTGCGGAAGACCGCTTGCACACTGGGTTTCAAGCCAATAAACTGTACAACACATCAGGTATAAATTTTTCATGAAACCCGGCAACGCTGTGTTGCAGTCAACCCGCTTGCTCGACCAAGTACGCGAGCGGATTCGGTGCATGCACTATAGCCTCAAGACCGAGAAGGCTTATCTGTACTGGGCGCGATTTTTCATCCGTTGGAGTGCCACCCAGCCCGGCGGCATGCGCCATCCGCGTGACATGGGAGTGCAGGAAGTAGAGGCGTTCTTGAGCATGATGGCCAATGCACGCAAAGTGCCTGCCTCCACACACAACCAAGCGCTCAGTGCGGTGCTGTTTTTGTACCGTGAAGTGTTGAGTATTGACTTGCCTTGGCTGAACAACATCGGGCGACCTCAACAGACCAAGCGCATTCCCTCGGTTTTAACCAAGGACGAAGTAGCGGGCCTTTTGGCGCAGATGGATGGCATTAACGCTCTGTTGGCGCGTCTGCTGTATGGCACCGGCATGCGATTGATGGAGGGGATGCGCCTGCGGGTGAAAGATGTGGACTTCGAGAGGCATGCGGTGATCGTGCGTGAGGCAAAGGGAAACAAAGACCGCGTGGTGATGCTGCCTCGTTCATTGGCACCCGCGTTGCGCCTGCAAATGCTGTTAGCCCGCGCATTATGGGAAGCAGACCGGCAGGCGCAACGCGGCGGCGTTGAGGTACCGCATGCGTTGGACATCAAATACCCCAAGGTGGGCTCCACTTGAGCATGGTTTTGGATGTTTCCTTCGCCAACGCTGTCAATAGACCCGCGCAGTGGCGTTGAGCGCCGACACCATTCAGCCACCATGATCTACACGCACGTGCTGAAGGCGGCTTCGGGCGGCACGGCCAGCCGCCTGGATTCCATGGCATTTGAGCCCTGAAGGGCCGTTTTGCGGAACGTGAGCGAAAGACTGCGACGGGTCGACAGCCTCCCTTCGGACCGGTGACACCGCAAACCCGAGCCACCACGCCCGGTACACAACAGACCTGACGGCCCAACCGCCACTGTGTCGACATTGTGTCGACACAGTGGCACCAGCAAGTGCAGCCACCCACCGGCACATCGCCGCGCCCGCACCCCAAAACCCCAGCGGAATCAGCCACTTGCGCGCGATGGCCTCTTTGCGCGCAGCGTTGGCACAGCAGTTGCAAGGAACAAGGGAGGCCATCCCGCCCGCCCTGACTTGCGAGGTTCCCCATGATCATCTCTGCTGTCCTGATTTCCCCCGATCAACTCCATTCGTTGCAATCCACCGAGCCCGTGGTGGTGATCGACACGCGCGACGCCGACGCCTTCAGCGCTGGCCACATTCCTGGCGCGGTGAACCTGCGCGAGGTGTTCACCTTTCTGGCCACGTCCACGCCCGAGGGCTTGAAGGAGCTCAAGGAAACCTTTGCCTGCGCACTCGGCGCGGCCGGTTTGTCGGGCACGGAAACGGCGGTGTTTTACGAAGATGCGATGAACAGCGGCTACGGTCAGTCGTGCCGCGGCTATTACCTGCTGACTTGGCTGGGTTACCCCAAGATCAAGGTGCTCAACGGCGGCTTCAGCGCCTGGACGGCAGCGGGCCTGCCCGTCTCCACCGAAGGGGCCACGCCCACACCGGCCACCTTCCCCGATTTGCCGATGACGGACGTGATGCTCACCCAGGCCGATGTGCAGGCGGCGCTGGGCACCGACACGGTGTTGCTCGACGTGCGCGATGTGGACGAGTGGATTGGCGACAGCTCCTCGCCCTATGGCAAAGACTTTGCACCGCGCAAAGGCCGCCTGCCGGGCGCGAAATGGCTGGAGTGGTACCGCTTCATGAAGCCCTCGGCGCAAGGCCCGGTGTTCAAGACGCCAGACGAGGTGTGCGCCGAGTGCGCCACCGCTGGCATTGCGCCTGGCGACACGGTGTACCTGTATTGCTTCAAGGGCGCGCGGGCCTCCAACACCTTTCTGGCGCTCAAACAGGCCGGCTTCAACGACGTGCGCATGTACTTCGGCTCGTGGAACGAGTGGTCGCGCGACGCGAGCTTGCCGATCGAGACCGGCTTGCCGGTGGCAGCGTCCAGCAAGCGACCAGCGCTGGCCATGGCCGCCTGAAGCGCTGTCGCTGCAGACGCCAAAACCGGAACGCCATTCGGGCGGCGCTTCTCGAAGAGCCCTTCGACAGCCTCATGGCGAAATGCCTGTTTCAGGTCAACAGCGCCCAACTCCTTCAACCAACCTTTTTCTTTGACCTTACCTGGAGACAACATGTCCGATACCGCCACCCCTGAAGCCACCTCCCCCACCACGATCAAGGCCCACCTGCGCCCGATCGACACCGCTGGTTTGGCCGCTTTCGCTGCCAAAGGCAAGGCCAACCCTGGCTCGCGCGGCACCAACAAAGTCCACACGGTGATGGAAGGCCAGTACCGCTCGCTGTCCACCGTGGGCCAGCATGCGCCGGTGGTGGTCGACGAGCCGCTGCACCTGTTCGGCGAGGACACGGCGCCAGCGCCGGGCGAGATCGTGCTCTCGGGCCTGGGCGGTTGCATCGCGGTGGGCGTCACGGCTGTGGCGACCTGGAAGGGTGTGAAGCTGAGCAAGCTCGAAGTGTTCATGGAAGGTGACATCGGCAACCCGGCCGCCTGGGGCGCGGGCGGCGCGCTGGAGAAGACCCCGCCCGAGATGGGTTTCCAGGCCATCCGCGTGAAGGTGCTGGTGGAGGGTGACGCGCCGCGCGAGGTGCTCGACGAGATCGTGCGGCACGCGAACTTCTATTCCCCGGTGGCCAACTCCATGCGAAACCCGATTCCGTTCGAGATCACATCGGTCTGATGCCCGCCCTGCGCCGCTTCGCATCCTCCCCCAGAGGGACGGCACCTGCGGCCTGGCGAAGCTAGTTCCGCGATGCCTCCGGCGCAAGCCTCTGCTTGGCGGCCACACCCCCAATCTCCCATTGCCGCGTCACGCCCAACGCATTGGCAACCTGAACAAGGACACCCCATGAACCCCAACGATCTGCCCCCCGAACTGAGCCGTGAAGCGACAGCTGAGCACTTTCTGGCCGCCATCCGCGAAGCGTCGCGGGGACCGCTGGCGGCGGTGGTTGAATCCATCGACCGAACAGGTTACTACCCGCGCGCCGAGCTGCAACAGCTTGGGGCGCTGGGCGCCATGAGCGCCCACCTCGATGCACCCGCCGGGCGCGGCGACTTCGGCTTGGCCATCCGCGCCATGGCCGAGGCGTCTCAGGTCTGCGGCGCCACCGGCTTCATGATGTGGTGCCAATCGGTGCTGGGCCTGTACATGCAGGCCTCGGGGAACCCCGCCCTCGCGGGGGAGGCGCTGATGGCGCTCGCACGCGGCGAGGCGCTGGGTGGCACGGCCATGTCCAACCCGATGAAGAGCTACGCGCAAATCGAGACCCTGCTGCTCAAGGCCAAGCCGGTCGAGGGTGGCTACTCTGTGAGCGGTTCGCTGCCCTGGGTCAGCAACCTGGGGCCTGACCACGCCTGCGGTGCGCTGGCCGGCGTGGTCGATGCCGAAGGCAAGGTGGTGCGCGAGGTGATGTTTCTGCTGCGTTGCAATGCACCCGGTGTGGAGCTGCCCGAGTGCCCGAGCTTCTCGGCCATGGAGGGCACGGGCACCTACGCGCTGCGGCTCAAGGACCACTTCATCGGCGCGGGCGAAATCATGGCCGACCCGGCCAAGCCTTTTATAGGGCGCATCCGCAGTGCGTTCGTCATGCTTCAGTGCGGCATGGCGGTGGGCGTGACGCAGGGCGCTATCGATTCCATCTGGGCGGTGGAAGACCAGCTCGGCCATGTGAACCAGTATCTGGACGACCGGCCTGCCGCCCTGCAGGCCGAGCTGGACGCGCTCACCGCGCGCGTCATGAAACTGGCCGAGACACCGTTCAACCCGTCGGTGGAGTTTTTCATTGACGTGCTGGATGCCCGCGCCCACGGCGCCGAGCTTTCCTTGCGCGCTGCGCAATCGGCTCTGCTGCACCAGGGCGCGCGCGGCTACCTGATGAGCTCGGCCGTACAACGCCGGGTCCGCGAATCGCACTTTGTGGCCATCGTCACGCCAGCAATCAAGCACCTGCGCAGCGAGATTGCGCGGCTGAGCGCCGAGGTGTTGCCGGCATGAGCAGCCTGACAGCCGTGGCGGCGGCTGCGGCGGCTGCGTCTGCCGCCCAGGCGCCGTACCAGACCTACATCTGTGAAGCCTGCGGCTATGTCTACGACGAAGCGGTCGGCGATCCCGATGGCGGCCTTGCGCCTGGCACACGCTTTGCCGACATTCCCGACGACTGGGCCTGCCCGCTGTGCGGCGTGACCAAAGCCGACTTCACCGCCTACGCTGCGCCATCGCTGGCGGTGCTGCGCGCCCGCGCACCGGCCAGCGCGGTGGCGGCGGCCCGCGGTGGCCCAGCGGGTGTGCTCATCGTCGGAGCGGGCCGGGCCGGCTGGCAGACCGCCGAAGCGCTTCGCGCAATGGACGCCGAGCTGCCCATCACCCTGGTGACCACCTGCGCCGGCGACGTGTACGACAAGCCGCTGCTCTCGGTCGCCATGGCCCGTTCGCTGAACCCCAGTGCCCTGGTGAAAGAAAGCGGGCAAAACGCGGCGGCTCGCCTGAGCGTGCGCCTGTTGGCCCACACCCAGGCGGTGCGTATTTGCAGCGACACGCGCACGCTGCGCACCACACGCGGCAACCTGCGCTACGACCAGCTGGTTTTGGCCCATGGCGCCCGGGCCGCCCTGCCCGCCAACCTGCCGCCCGAGCTGTGCTGGCGAGTCAACCACCTGGCGGCCTATCAAAAGCTGCGGGCTGCGCTGGGCCAGGTTGCCACGGATGGACCGCGCGATGTGCTCATCGTCGGCGCTGGCCTGATCGGCAGTGAGCTTGCCAACGACCTCGCCCTGGGTGGTCACCGCATCACCCTGCTCGACGCCCAGCCCGAGCCCCTTGCCCGCTGGCAGGGCGAGCAGGCAGGAGCGCAGCTGCTGCAAGCATGGAAAGACCTGTCGATCCGTTTCGTGGGTGGTGTGCAGGTGACTTGCCTGGAAAAATTGGGGCGGCAATTTCGCGTCACCAGCAGCGACGGCCAGCGCTTCGTGGCCGACCAGGTGATCGCAGCCGCTGGCTTGGTCACGCCCTCGCGGCTGGCGCAAAGCGCTGCGCTGGCGTGGGACCAGGGCATTGCGGTGGACGCGGCCACCATGCGCACCAGCGTCGAACGCATCCACGCGCTGGGCGACTGCATCACGGTGAACGGCCAAGCCAGCCGCTACATCGAACCCATCGCCCGGCAGGCCCGCGCCATCGCTGCAGCGATCTGCGGCGCGGCCTCCACGCCCTACGAGCCGCGCGCGGCCACTGTGCGCGTCAAGACCACCTCGCACCCCATGACGCTGCACTGAACGGTTTGTGCGCAAAGACCCAAGGCGCAGGGTGAATTGCTCCTGACTGTGCCACCGCCGAACGTGCAGACTGGCAGAGCTGGGTGTTCTCTGAATCCCCAGCGCCGCCTCGCACGGCTGCGCCGATATGGCCCGGCGTGCGTTCCGCTGCCCTGAGCGGGATCACACGCCCAGGTAGCGCCCTGGTCGGTGGTTGAGCGTGAGGATGGCGCCGATAGCCACCGCGCCCACCACCGACTGCAGGACGCGCTGTGGCGACACCGTGGCCAGCGCAGCAAGCACCACCACCACATCCACCGCCATCTGGACGTGGCCCGCGCGCAGGCCGCGGCTCTGTTGCAGCCACTGGGCCACGATGTTGACGCCGCCCACGCTGGCCTGGTGGCGCAGCAAGGCCAACAGCCCGAAGCCAATGAGGAGGCCGCCGAGCACCGAGGCCACCCAAGGATCGAGCAGCTCAAAGCGCACGACACGGGGTGCCCCAGCGGTGAACAGCGAAACCAGCACCACAGCAAACAAGCTCTTGATCGTGAACGTTGCCCCCAACCACCGCCAAGAAAGCCCGAAAAACGGCAGACTGAACAGGAAGAAGCACAAGGCCAGATTCCACCCGGTGGCGTAGCTCACCAGAAAAGCCACACCCGCCACACCGCCCGTGAGCAGTCCGGCGTGGGCAAACATAACCATGCCCAGGGCCACGAAAAGCGACCCTGCCACCAGAGCGTGACCATCGTCGAGCCATGAGTGAGAAAGACGAATGGGTGGTGGGATGGTCATGTCAAAACACTAGCACATCGCGTGCCTTGTTCAGCGCCAGGCGGCCTTCCAAGCGGCCATCCAGCGGATGGCGCGGCACTGAAGCGTTACAGCCCGAGCGCGCTTAGGCTTGGGTGGTCATCGGGGCGGCGCCCCAGCGGCCAGTGGAACAGGCGCTCAGCGTCAAGAATGGGCCGGTCGTTGATGCTGGCGTGGCGCTGTTCCATGCAACCCAGCGCGTTGAACTGCCAGT
>Ga0335395_10003040_pt1 | contig 10423 bp, 11 predicted proteins | sample MAT02_FD_205744 | JGI IMG/M metagenome (GOLD analysis project Ga0335395, IMG submission 205744) | Freshwater microbial communities from Lake Fryxell liftoff mats and glacier meltwater in Antarctica - MAT-02 (spades assembly) (version 2) ...
TAACGTTAACAGAACTAAAATACAAGCACCTTACATCCTATCCCGACCCACCCGCCGCGGGCAGCAATACCGAAAGGCCTCAAAAAAAACTTCATTATTTTTCATCTTTTTACGCGTTTTATTTGCATTGTAAAAATCAATGCTTTATCTTTGTACTATCAATTAAAAACGCCGCAAGGCACAACCACCGAAACCATGTCCACTATACTCACAGAACCAGTCGCTTCCCTCGTTAAAAACACACACAACAAGGCAGACGTCATCGACTATATTACGACGATCTACTACTGGGGGACAAAAAAAACGGCTTTAAACAAGTGCTGTACGTATATGAGGCATCTCGAAAAGCATGGCAAAGTAGCCGGCTTAGCGGACTTCGCATACCAAGTGTACCTTGAAGCGTATGTTCATCAATGCAACGGTGGGTGCCAAGACGAATTGCGCGGCCGTTTGACCGCAGAATTAGACAACTACGAGTGGTCGTGAGACCACTTTTTAACCCTTTTTTTACTTTATTTCACCCAATTTCACCACCACCACCATGTTCTCCATCATCACCACGCACAACCCCACAGAGTTCGACGCTTACTTTGAATCTACCAATTTTGAAATCAAGGTAATTGCGGATTCGGACACCGGCAAAAACCTTGATTTTGAAATCGAAGTTCGCGGCCACTACTTTTCTCTTGCGCAGGTCTACAAAGGCAAAACGAACTACAAAGGCGGAAAATGTAGCGTGTTAATTTGCAGCTACAAATGGATGGAAGACAACGATTCTTCACGGATGGCGTTAGGCGACAAGAATCCTTATCGCCAAGTATCGACTGAAATCGTTACGGAGTTTTTCAAAGAATTGACTGCACTAACCGGCGAAACGCCTCTTCAGTCCTTCGTATCCTGCGGCAAAGATTTTGACTTTGAGGAGGCTCGCTCGGTTTTCGGACGCGCAATGAATAACGTCGTAGGCGAACAGAAATACAGTTATCTCTTTGCGTAAGCGCCTATACCATAGGGGCTTTGCGGCCCCATTTTTTTTTACTCCATTAACCCCACTGACATGAAAACTATAGTATCATTTTCCGGCGGCCGAACCAGTGCCTATATGCTCAAATTACTGCTCGATAGAGGCGACGATGTCCTACCAATATTTGCGAATACGGGCAAAGAGAGGGAAGAAACCCTGCAGTTCGTTCAGGACTGCGCAATCAACTTCAGCATAGAGGTGGTGTGGGTAGAGGTTGATAGGGTGGACGATAAGGACAGCTTTAAGATCGTCAACTTTGAAACAGCGGCCCGAAAAGGGGAGCCTTTCACAACAATAATTGACGCAGTTGGCATAGTCCCCAACCCATATGCTCGGTTCTGCACCGACCGGCTCAAAATTCAACCGATCCGCAAGTACTTGAAGTCAAAATTTGACCTAACCCAGTTGCTTTTTGCAGTAGGCATTAGGGCAGATGAAGCGCACAGGGGTCAGAAGCAAAGGACTAAGTACCCCAAAACTATCTACCCGATCATCGAGCTTGGGATAACAAAAGCAGACGTAGATGCCTACTGGAAAGACAGCCACTTTGACCTTCAGATCGACTCCAATCAGGGCAACTGCGACTTGTGCTTTCTAAAAGCAAGGGGCAAATTGGTACATATCATCAAAAATAACCCTGCGTTGGCAGACTGGTGGATAGACATGGAGGACGCCAAAGGGGACATGTTCAAGCGTCCCTACTCTTACAGGGATTTAGTAACGATGAGCAAGGCAGCGTTGCTTTTTGAGACCGATGATAGCGCCGGAATCGACTGTTTCTGCACAGATTGACTAAAAGAACCTGCAGTTTGCAGGTTCTTTTTTGTTAGCAATTGTTGCCGATCACGCATTCCGGCCCCTCGAGGTCGAGCGTAATCGTTCCACCTTCGCCCGTTAGCACTGCGCGGGCTAAAGTTCCGCTAAATTGAACCTCATCGCCGTTCATGAACAGTTTCGCCGCGCCGAGCGCGAGCCGCAAACGTGAGATCATGTAGGGCGGCAGCCACGCAGTTCGGAGCCGGTATTGTGCACGCGTTACAACCCTGCGCGTCCGGTTATTCTCCTCTTCGCGCTCAATCGCATAGCCCGTTTTCATCAATGCGCCGTGTATCCGCATTGCGGGCTGGTACGCCAGCGCGGATGTACCAAACCACTTTTCCGGTTCTCCGTGAAATTGCCCTTCGCAGTCCAAATCGGTATACTCCCACTCGATGAAAACCGTCTCTTCAGGGCAGCACATACGCTCATAATAATCGGTATACAGGCTAATCGTCTCATTCCGCGCGTTATTAAAGACAAACTGCAAGTAAAAACGCGCGGGCAAAAATTCAGGGTTTAGCTGTATGTTTTGAAGAGTTTGTTTGCCGTCGTTGAAAATCCCGACAACATAATCTTCTGCCATCAGCTCCCATGGCGGCGTACAACAGTCCTCCGAATGCGCCCAAACCGTAGCTAACCAAGGCGAACCGGTCTGCGTCCAACCCGCCGTGGCGGTGTTCGGCCAGTTGTTCAAGTCGTCTGGCATCTGGAAATGGAAACGCAGCAAGTCTGGCGGGTTATCGCAGATTCGGCGCGGTGGTGGCGGGCAGGTATGCTCGCAGAAGCCGGGCGGATCGGGTGGCTCTGGCGGAGGAAGCGGCCCGCAACAAGCCAAATTCTCTATTTCGACAAATCCGACCGTCGGGAACGCCGACTGGTTCGGCCGATTTAGGCTCATCACGTTGCAGAATCCCGTGTCGCAAATGCCCTCTCCGTACTGTGCTTTTAATACGTTTAGGTCAAAAAGAAGCGAAACTTCAACCGCCGCGGTTGGCAGATTCGTAACAGGGTCCAAAAACCCAACAACCGGCGAACTGCTGATCGCTAGCCTCATGCCGGGCTGGTTTAAAATGTTGTTCGGAATACAACCATACACGCTAACGGATCCGAACGAAGTCAGGGAGCGCGTTACGAAGTCATTGAAGTTTGCGGCGCAGCCAGTCGACAAATGGCAAGAGGTGCGATTTGATAACCACCGGCTTACAGTTGGCGCACAACCGCCTAAAGTCAAGCCATAAATGCCCCAAACGCTGTCTTGCGCTCCGCCATCGTTGGCCAGACCGCACGTTCCGTTCGCCGTTCGCGTGCCCCAAGGGATGCCGGGGCGGTCAAACATTATGAAAGTCCAACGTGCCTGCATCGCTGTTAGCCCCTCGGGGCAACCGCCGGGCGGGGTGGGGTCGTAATCGCAGCAGTCCTCAACCTCAACGTTCAACGGATACAGCCCAAACCAATTAATAGTCGCGGCCAGCGGCTTGGGGGTGATGCAGCAACCGGACTCGGCGAGGTTGATTTCATAGCGGTTCCCGACTGCGGTCCCATTTATTGCGGGCAAATAAGCCGCGAATTTGCTCGCCAAAGTTGCGCCCGACATCGGCCCATTCAAAGTTTCGGTGTTCCAATCTGCCTGCAAACAGATACTCTGCGCATTCCCGAGCGTAAATCCCAGCCATGATACCACTTGTCCGGACGGGATATCCGGAAAAATTATCGCCAACCCCTGCTCCGTGCACGGGGATGGGCCGGGCGGCGGAGCTGCGCAACAGATTAGCTCGCTGCTTACGAGCGGTATGTTGATTTCGTTCAGTTCAATTTCTATGTTTTCGCCCAATGCACAACAATCGGCCATCCTTAGGCCGCCCGCCACAATCCACTTATTGCCTTCAACGTAGCCAAGCCCGCCGAACTGATCGAAACCTGCGCCATAGGCCTGCGCTACCTGATCCGCAGTAAGCGGTCCTTGCACCTCCAGAGCCTGATCTGAATTAAAACAGGTCCCGCCATTCAGTAAATCACGTATTCTTATCCCCCCCCCAATCATAAAAACGCCAGCCGCCAGCGGGCCGAACGTCAAAACAAGCTCATTCACGCAGGGGGGTACCGGCGGCGTGCCCGCCCCCACACAAACCGGCTCAAAGTACTGCTGATCGAACGCGCAGTGCGCGAGCCGGTTCCATGCCTGACACGGATCCGCGTAAAACCCGTGGGCGCCGCAGGGTTTTCTAACGGGTGCATCCCAAACGCCGACTTGCGACAGGCTGTCGGCGAAGCAATTGGGGTCGGCGAAGCGAGTGATGTTGCGAGGCATGCTTAGTTAGATGACAGATGTGCCCGTTAAGAACTCCCAATATCCGACGACGTCCATAGAGATCATCGGCGCGAAGAGGCCCGCTACGCTTCCCGTCCCAGTGATGTTGACTAAGACGTTATCAAGTGTTTGAATCAGCACAGAACCCGCCGCGCCCGCGACAGTCGGGATGCGTACGATTTGGTTCTCGACGGTGTTAGGCAGTGCGACTGCTACCGATATTATGTTGTTCGACAGCGCGTTCGCGCCCACCGTCAACGCGGGGAAAGTTAGCCACGCCGCGCCCGATCCTAACGCGAAGTGAATCGTCGTCGGCCAGAAATATAGGTTCGCCGCCCAGCCCTCCGGCAGCGGGCCGAGATTTTGGATGCCTAAGTTCGCGGTATTGATCGCAAATCGGTAGCGGCGCAGGTCCTGACGCGGGAGGGTTTGAATGTATGCCATGCTTTTAAACTATCAAATATGATGAATTCGCGCCGTCCACGATGTAAACAAATGTTAAAGAACCTCGATTTTGGTTGATTAAGAACGCAGATAGCTGCAAGTCAATACGCACACCTCCTGCCCCGGTGATCGAAATAGGATTCGTTGCCGCGTTGCCCTGCAAATCCTTGATTACCACCTCATAAAAAGGCGTCGGGAACGCAGGCAACTCTATAAAAATGTTGCCAGTCAAGGTCTTGCAGGTTACGTATCGCTTCGTCTCGCCCGCTGGCGCGGGCAATGTCGTAATCCCGGGCGCAGAAATAAGCGTAAGCGCAGGAGGTGTCGGGCCGGGCGCTACGCCGGGCGCGATGAAATTGTCATCCCGAATCCATCCCGAACCGAGGCCGTTATCAAGGAAAATCAGCGATACCGATTCGAAATTTGAGTTAAGGACAAGCGTCCCACCATCGATTCCGAAAGTACCATTAATGGTAATCGGGTTGGCCGATGCGAAGCCTCCCCTGTCTTTTATCGTAACGCGGTAGTTTGCCGTCGGGGCCGCGGGGAGGTTGATCGTTACTGGCGCAACAACAACGACGCTTACTATACGCTCTTGCTCCGCGCCGGGTGCCGGCAGATTCGTAACTCCCCCGCTTATTACAAATGTGTTCGCGATCGAATATCCGCCCAGTACGGGGGCGAGAGGGATAGTTATCGTGCCTGCGTCGTACTGCGTGAGCACTATATTAGTGCCCACCAACGCGCCGGTTTCGATGATTTCGCCGATCGCTGCGTTGTATTTTGGGTAGAACTGTGGCCCGAACTTGTCCTGCCCGGGGCCAAAATTGATGTTATTTGGGTTTGGCATGCGGCGATGTTATTGCATAAAAATAATCAAAACTTTAACGAAAAACAATTCCAGCTCAATCCCGCAGGAAGTAGCCCGCCACATACATCCCACATAGCGAGCCAACCGCCGCGCCCGACGCGTAAATGAACCGGTCGCCCCAGCCGCCCACCACAACGCGTTTCACGTTCAGCGTCCAAACAAACGAGACGGCAAATCCTGAAATCAAAACGCCGATCGGCTGCCGGTTCGCGATGAAAACAGTCGAACAAGCAACAAACAAAACTTGTAAAAAAGCGGTCGCAAATAGCATGAGCCGCGGGTTTTTATTCATGATCGATCACATTTTGCAGGTCATTTTCCAGCTGAATCACGAGGTGGTGGATCGCCTTCAGCAAATCGGATGTCTGCCCGCTTTTTTCGTAGCCCTCCGATTCGTACCGCGTGAGGTACTTCGCCGCGGCAAACAGATTGATTGTTTTTGCGTGCGGCCCCGTCAGCTGCGCTTGTACGTCAAACATGCCGGATTTTCGGTTGTATTTGTCTTTTTTGCAATGCTCGATGTGCTGCCACAAGACATTTAGTGCTTTTTCGCTCATGATAAGAAATTATTGCCCATGTCATGCAAAAAGCAATCGAAAAGGTCATGAAGATCGAATGGCGCGAGCGGAATGCCAACATAAATCAAGCAATCCGTGCAGGGGACATCCGGCGGCGCGATGAATGGTTTGCGGATAACAACAAACCGATACTGCACCAGCTCTTGCATCTGCGTTGCGTCGACCGAAAAACAAGCCCGCCCTTCTGCGTCCCAAGTTGCCGCGGCCTGAAAAATCGGAGGCTGATCGAGCTGCGGCAGGATGCCTAAATTGGGGTCGTACTCCCGCAATCGGAATAGCGGATAATCTGCGGGGATTGCCGCAAAAATCAACTGATCACCCGACAGCCAGTTGGAGCACCCAAATACGCAGATCTGAACTGCGTCCAGCTCTTCGCAGAAGGTGTTGATCGGATTGCCCGCAGAATCTCTCAACTCCCAGTTGAAACAGCTATCAACCGATGTGACTTCGATCTTTTGACGGAATATAAATTCGTCTTCGTTAACGCCGTTTTTGAGCAGAAAAGACCACTGAACCCAAAGCACGCGGCCCGCCCAGTCCTGCGTCTGCGTCGGCGGGTTCTGGGTGTTGGTCAATGTGTCGAGGTCATACAGATTTGGCAGATTGTCCTCCCACCGAACTCGCAAATCAAGCCCCGCAAACCAAGTTTCAAGTGCTGGATCCCAAACGGCACGCAAAGAACCCTCCGTACTCTGCATGTTCGTTACGTTAGTTTTCATAGCGAGGTAGTCCGCGAAGACATGCCGCGTCGTTCCTGCCTCTTCGTAAATGCTAACCGAAATTTGCGTTGCGTTTTGCTGAACCGATTGACTCGGCCGGCAGGCCTCAAAGGGGGCCGCAGCCCAATCCGTCTCGAAGCGCAGGCGCTCATACGGCGCGGCGTTTAGTAAAATGTCAGGGTGCTCCGTGCGGTAGTCCTTTATCCGCCCTTCCAGCCCAATCGGGCAGGGCTGCGCCAAATTATAGGTCTCGAACTCGTCTGAAATGAATGAATACGAGTCTGTTGTAAAGGCAGGTTCATCGTGAAACACAACAAATACCAAACGATATTTCGCGCCAGCCAAAATCTCCGTACTATCAATTGTGAAGCTGCCGGCGACTTCGCCCGGCGCGGACGGTGCCAGCGCGGTGCTCGGGCCAATGATCGACGGCAACCCCACGATCCGCGAATCGTAGGGAGCCGGTAGTGTTAGCGGTCCGGCCAACTGCGTAACGAGGGCGGCATAGGCACCTGCATAGTTGCCCTGCCAGTTTTGTGAAGCGTCGACTGTGTCGGTTCGGATCAGGTACACCCACGCGCGGGGGTTGACGGCAATACTTTCGAGACTGAAATCTACGCGTGTATTGTCAATCGAGCCGATGCCCGCAACGGGGTTGCCGCCGATCGTCAGGTCAACGCTTAGGTTTTTCAGCGTGATGGGCGGCAGCGCGAATACATTGCTATTGTACCAGCGCGAGGAATACACCCGCGCAGCCGTCGCCCCTGTCCATGTTGCGGGGTTGACGAAATGCCGAAGATTGAGGCGCAAATTCCGATTTTGGCGAAATATACTTACGACGCTATTGGCCAAAACGGTAGGACTTCCAACCGAGTTAAACAGCAACCGCCGTTGATTCTGCACCGCGCCCGTCCCGTTTGTGTCTTCAAGCAAGACGAACCAACCCGCAAATCGGATGACGAAGTTTGCGCCGGAGTTGTCAACCTCAAAGCTAACTTCGCCATTCTCTTGCGGGTTTGAACCTGCAAAATTCATGTCGTACACCGTGTTCGCCGTAGTCGTGCCGTCCAAAGCCCAGACCCAGTAGGGAGCGGCCGGCAAACTCATCGGCGGCGCGGGGCTGCCCACCGGAACAAACAAATCGACCGTCGCGTAAAGGTCGCCGGCGAGGCCGATTATTCCGCCCGCAACTGGCACGTCAGTCGTGAACGCAGCTATAAATTCGACCGGCATCCCGACCGACAACGGCGGGTTGGAATAAGGCGTGCCAGTCGCGGGGCGAAGCGTAAGCGGGAGTGCGGTAAAGACGATGGGCATGCTATGAAGTTACTGCCGTCCGTGCCGGCAACGTTGACGGGTCGGATTTTTAGAGAAAAATGAAGCCATAAATTTTGGCAAATTCACGATCGAGGAAGTCTTGTGCTTCGCGCTGCTGCCATTTGCGCTCAAAGCCAAAATCAGACCAGCGCGTATCGGCGCAGAGCTTGAAACGGACGTATAGCCCATAGTGCTTTTTGTGAACAAGCGCGGGATAGCCTATTTTTTCCGTATCGAGGTCGCCGTTCTTTCTGCGAACGACTATGTGCGTCTGCGCCAGCAGCTCATCCACATACGCGCGATTGTCCGCTTTGCCGGTTTCCCATTCCGGCGTTATGATTTTGAAGTAGCAGGACCCGTATTCTGTCCAGCCGTCGCGGCCCGTGAAGGCGGGCTTGTATATGCTTATGATGTTCATGTCGTTGGGGCAAAAAGGTCTGCGGATATGTGGTTGGTAACGAGGATTTCGGTGCGTTTCGCGCATTCACCGCGGACCATGGTTGCGGAACAACGAGTCTCTTTTTCAGTTACCGCCCACCCGTTCGCTTCTGCATAGTCGCTCATGGTCTGGTTGGCATAGTGGCTCAAAAAGAACTTCCCCTTGATCGTTTTTAAAACTTCTAATAACCGATCAAAATCAGACTGCTCATATCCAGCATAGGTGCCCTGCTGCGTGTCGATGTATGGAGGGTCAATGTAGAACAACGCCTCGCTTTGGTCATATCGCTCGATGCATGCGATCGCGTCTATTGAATCAATCTGTGCTTTATTCAAGTGCTGAATAATATCGGGTATCATCTTTTTTCGATTTTTAGTAGTCCTTGGTGCCGATTTTGTGGTCCCGCCTTTTTGAAACGCCCATCCGCAAGCAGTTTTGCAGGCGAAAGCTTGTGTAGTTGCCGTATACATCGCCCATGCTTTTTCAAGGTCTGTTGCCTCTACTTTGCCCTTATAAATAGCGGCCGCGCGGTTATATTCTGACCGGCTATGAGGGGTGGCGTCGATCAAGCGAAACAAATCTTCGGGATACAATTTTGCCTGTCGGTATAGGTTCACGATCATGCCATTGGTGTCATTCAAGACGTTAACTGCGACCGGCTCTTTAGCGAAGAACACCGAAGCACCTCCGCAGAAAGGTTCGATATAGGGGTTATGAGGCGGAAAGTGGCTAATTATCCAAGAGGCTATCATTTGTTTTCCGCCATAGTACGAGATAAGAGGCCTCATAGCGTCCCCGATATGGTGATGAATGAGTCGTCAATCTCGACCTCTCTAACGATGCCGCGGCCCGCGGGCAGCTCAACCAGCCGCCCCGGGTACAACTCCGCCCGCAGTTCGCACGTGTTCAGTAGCGTAACTGTGTAGTTGACGCCCTTTTGGTCGGTTATCCGAGGATCATCCGCGGCGAAAAAACGATAAAGGTTGGGGCCGAAGGCGAGCTGTTTTTGAGTGTACTGCGTATCCGCTGCGGAAGACCAAAATGGCCAATTATAATACCGCTGGCCGCTCACAAGTTGGTTGATTACAACTGCGTTAGCGTTGTCATACCCATCTTTGAGCACGAGGTATTTCGGCTCGGAACAAGTGTCTGTGGGCAGCAAAAGAGCGTGTCGGTATATGGTGTTGATGTCAATGAATCCGCCGAAAAGCCCGTCGATTACACTGCCGAAGGGCGGCGGCAGTGAGCTTAAAAACTGAAAGACAGGGTTACCGAGTACATTCCCCCAGAAAGTCAATACGTCTCGCTCGATGCCGTCATTCCGGAACCGCGCCGGCGCGTATGGCAGCGTTACTTCGCGCTTCCCTCGATACCGCGGGTTCGGCGGGTTTCGGTATTCGACCAGATCGCGGTACAATCTGCGGCCTTCTTCGCCCACCCAGTCCAGCGCGTCTTTCGCGGTGTTAATTTCAAGCCAGCCCGGCACGCCCTCTGCATCAAATTCGTAGCAAATCGATTCGCCGTTTCGGGCGCGTATGTCATCAGCGGTTATAACATACGCACCAGCGAGGTTGCGGCGGAACTCCTTTGTTTCAAGCCGAAGCGTCCCGCCCTCAATCCACCATTCGCCGTTGCAGACAACCGCGAGATCGTCCATAAAGGCCGACACCGTCAATAGGGGTTTGTTCTCATCGATCCAGTTTGTATAGTTATCGGTCCCTTTTTTGGCGGGTGCCCAAAGTTGAACCGCGCGATACAAATCCGGGTTGGCGGTCTGATCGTTAAACACGCTCGAGGCAAACGATAAGCCGCAAAGCTGGCAGCCGTTGGTAGCATAGTCGCGGATTAGCGGTGCCGGATGCCCGCGCCGGCAGCCGATTAGGTACTCGATTATCGGCTCCACG
>Ga0335395_10003041_pt1 | contig 10423 bp, 6 predicted proteins | sample MAT02_FD_205744 | JGI IMG/M metagenome (GOLD analysis project Ga0335395, IMG submission 205744) | Freshwater microbial communities from Lake Fryxell liftoff mats and glacier meltwater in Antarctica - MAT-02 (spades assembly) (version 2) ...
AAAACAGGATATGCAAACCGAATATCTTCAGGATTATTAATACCCATTTCTTCTGCTTTCAGTTTTAAAACATAAAACTCAGCCGTGGCTTTAATATTCTTTCTTTGTTCTATTGTCTTAGAAACAGGTAAAAGTTTTAAAGGGATTTGTTCATAGAAAATTTTAGTTTTCACTTGGGCATTTGAGGTATTCAAAATAGTGAAAACTGTAAAGAAGGCAGCTATAAGTTTGATAAATTTATTTTTCATGATGTTTAATTTTTGATAATGAATAATTACAATTGATACCTGCACCAATTCCCCTAAACCACTTGTTTCGGCTACTGGCATTTTCTTCGGCGGGAAAAAAATTATCCTGCCGCCACTTATCGTAAACTGGCAAAATTACAGACGCCCCAATACCTAATTTACCCATCTGTTTTAAAATACCAGCACTCAAATCGGCTGAAAATCCAAACTGTCTTTTTACATACCGTTTCTGATTTTCCACAGTTGATAGTGTCATATTGTATTGCTGAGAAAATGTATAATAATTACGTGCCGTTAGTCCGCTGATAACATAATAATTACTTCTTAAGGGAAAATATTTTTCAATACCAATGTTTGCATTAAAAGTATTATACCAATATTTCGGAGTGTAAATATTTATGTCGCCAATTGGGGCAGTGTAACTAACTAAACGGACATTACTTTTACCGAATACACGGTGGATTCGTTCAATTTCGCTAAAGGAAAATTTATAGTACCCAATTCCAATTTTTAAAAAAAGGTTGTTCCTAATCTCCGATTTATAGGCTGCATTTATACCCCCGCTTTTACCCTTAATTGAAATCTGATGTGTAGCAAAGTTGCTTATGGTACTAGTAAAGGTCGGATAACTATCCCATCTAAAGTATGGTTGAAGTTCAATTTGCTTTTTGGGAATTTGTGCAGAAAGCGTATTTGTGCAAAGCAAAATGAATGTTATGAATATATAAAGTTTTGACATAGTACATAGTTTTATGTTTGTTTAATTATTTAATAGTGTGCTAATAATAATATCACAAAAGGCTTTGCCTCTATTAATAAACAGCATTAAGGTGGTATAAGAAGGGCGGTAAAATGCTTGAAGGGAGCAGTAACAAACTGATATAAGGCACCTCCCATCAAAGAGAAGGCTGCAACCGTGAATACTTTTTTTTATTTTTCATAAATACATTTTTTTTTAGGTGCGGCAATAATGTAATTCAGAAATCGAAAATTGATTCTTAAAATTAAGACCGGATGATGAGGGATACTATCAGTATGTTACCATTATTTAATACTACACTTACATGTTTAATTTCACTTACACCGTTTTGTTTAGCTGTGTATTACTGCCTCATAGTTTTAAGTTGCCAATCACCTCAAATTATAGTTATCTAAATGGTTGACAACCAAATTTTGTAAAGGGTTGCAACCCAAAAAAATAGCCGTTTGGTTTCCATATAAAAAAGGCCGATAGTTGTTACCTACCAGCCTTTATACGATTATGTATAACTGTGTTGCTTTACTCTTTTAAAAATTTAATGCTTTGCTTGTTGATGCCTTCGGTTATTTCTACCACATAATAGCCGGGTTTTAGTTTGGAAACATTTAACTGCTGTTGCATACTTCCCCTGCTGCTGCGTTGGGTAAGCAGCAACCTATGGGTATTTACCTCATACACATTGATGGTGAATTGTAAGACTGCCTTTTCAGCCGTAGTAATGGCCGCTATTTTACTGTCTTCTGTTGTAGATGGTAATTCAATGGCATTGATGATAAGCGTTTGCTGCACAGGGTTGGGTGCGGCGGTAAAGCTAAACCTGCCGCCGCTGCTAAAGGCATAAAAACTTATCATACCATTGCTGCAATTATTGTTACTTATGGTAAATGATGCCGTTACACCATTTACACCAAAAGGTATTTGAAAAGTGAGAATGCCAGTTGCTGTGCTATAGTTCCAAAAGGTGGGAGGAACATTGCTTGGGCCACCGCCTTGTGATGTATAAACTACCGAGGCACCCGGAAATAAATTTAACGACACTGAAATGGTACAATTGGATGGAACAAGTGTAGGGAATGATGCTGTACGAACGATACCGCTACCACCTGATCAAGTGGAATAAGGGTAAGGCTGGTTAATGGGCAAAACAGCAGTAGCTAGATTGCCGCAGCCGGTAATACTAGCTGTGAGTGTAGCAGATTAAGCATTACCCTGTACCGTAACTGTACCCTGATTAGTAGCCGGGGTGTTCTGAGCCACAACAAAGGAGGAGTTATTTACCGACCATACAACCGAAGTATTTGGAGGCAGTGCCGGGGTAATGCTATAGATTACCGAATTACAAATTGTACGTGAGCCTGAAATGCTGTATAAACCTGAATTTACGGGAGGTGGCAAGTTTGAAATATTAGAAGTATTGGTAGTAAGAGCCCCTGTGCCTGTTGGATCGAGCCAATTGCTTAACTGGGTGGCATCTGTGCCGCCGCCTGTCCAGGATACATCAAACCGACCGTACTCACCAACAGAAGGTATTTGAGTGGTACACCAGCAGACATTATTATCGGTTGCACCAAAACATGAGTTTACCTGATTCCCAAATAATTGACCTACTATTCTATTATTTTGGTCAAACAAAGCAGCACCAGAAGAACCAAATTGAACAATTCCTTCGTCAAAAGCAGCTCTCCAATAATTAGCCGGACCTGTTATCCATGATACTGGAACAGGTGGGGCAAAATCGTTACACACTTTCATCACATCACCCATGGGATGATGAAGAGAAGTTGTCCTTGTAGCAGCATTTGCGTTTCTATTCCATCCAGAATAGGTAATTCCAGAATTAGTTGCCGGAGTTTGGTTTAATTCTAACAAAGCAAAATCTGTTGCTGCGTTGTTGGCTCTTAATTGACATCCGTTAAATTGTAAATCTTCTCTAAATGTACCATTGGGTATGCAAGTGCTACTCCACGTTTGAAACTGAAATACCCAATTTTGAACATTTCCATTAAGGCAATGATTTGCAGTTAGTAGATAAGGTCTGTTTGTACCACAAGTATTCATTATTAAAGTGCCAGTACATATTTCATTTTCGCTTGAAACTATTAACGCAACCGAATTTCTTTCATTTTGCCAGCCATTGCCTTGTGCACATAAAACATTTATATTGCAAGTTGCAGAGGCTCCAGGGTTACCAAAAAAACCCCCGCCTATTTTCATAAACCCAAAACCCACTTGGCTAATTCGTAGCATAGTTTGTCCTACCTCACTTTTCGGGATTTGTAAAACAATGTTCAAATATTCACCCTGGTAAACCCAGCTTCCCCAAATATAATTCGGATTATTTTCTTTTTCAGTAATAGGTCCTGTTATCATGTTACCATTCTCATTATAAATATACATTTCGGAATTTGCCGGCAAAATGAACTTGTCAAAATTTATACTTGAAGATAATGCCCCTTTTAGCCTTATTGAGAATTTGCCATAATCAAACTCCCCGTCAGTTGACCAATTAGCCAGCGTTGCAATATCAATGTCAACTGGGACGGGTGTTGCAAGTCTGAATGGTTTATCATCGTTTGTCGAAGCATAATCATTTATTTCTTTTTCTAGCAAATCCTTTAAATTCCTCGCTGGCATTTCGAAGTCAACTTCTGTTTTATACGCTTTATTAAACTTCCCTTTGACTGTTATTTTATCTGTATTATTAAGGTTTGTCTTTACTTGTGCACTGACCGAAATGAAAGCAACAAGAAAAAGAAGTAATCCAGTTGATATTATTGTCTTTTTCATAAATGATTAACGTTTTAATTTATAATAAAATGAAAGATTAGCACCTAAAGAAAATTTTGTCTCAGCTGCTATTTGCGTATCATTCGCATAGTCATACTTGTAAAATATTGTATCATCATTCCAATGCGTGTATACTGGTAAAACTATTGCTGCTCCTAAAGAAACTCTATTATTAATATATCTTTCACACCTCATGTCCAAGTTGATCATTTTTCCCAGCATGAAATTTTTTTTATAAACCTCGTTTTTGCCCGGCGCATACCCTTGTTCGTACTTCTGTTTATAAGTGTTGTAAATATTGTAGTATAGCTGTCCGGTGACTGCCCATTTCTCATTTATATTTTTTTGGTAACCTACACCTAATAAAAAATGAATATTATGATAAGAATAATTGGTAGTACTAACCAAGGGCTCGGAGCCGTCAGGTGTTCTGTATTGGAAAGGCCTTTGTATATTAAACCTTTGTCTATAATACCCAACTCCTCCAATGACAAAAAAATTTTTATAAACAAAATGAGAGTAATTAATATTAATGCCATAGCTAGCTGCATTTCCGCTGGGTTCCTTACGCCTGCCTAAGGAATAATAGACTCCATTAGAGTTATTCCAAACAATTGGTATTAAAAATCCCAGTTTATTTGAGCTGTTTTTATCTTGTGAGTACAACTTAATGCTACTGCTTAAAAACAGAAGAAGAAAAAATCGTTTTATCATAATATATGGTTTGATGATGAAATAATTATGGTATGTCTATGTACTTGTAATAATCCCGTAGGTTTCATAATCCATAGTTTGTAATTTAATTCTTCATTCAATATGCGATAAATGGAGAATCAAAAAATCTAATCCGGCATTCACGTTCCTTTTCTTTTTTTTGTGAATACCCCTTCACCGATAAGAGTATAAGAATGACAAACAAAATACGTTTTAACATAGTACATAAATTTAATTGAATGAATATTTGTGCTATCAGCTTTGCTGATAAAGGCTTTTCGCCCCAGTATAGAGTGCTATTAGGGTGGGATAAACAGCCTGCTTAAATGCTTACAAGGTGTTGTAGTAAATTGCCAGGGTACACTCGTAAATAAAAATCTAGCTATAGTCAATGTTAACTTTTCATTTTTCATAAATACATTTTTAAGGGGTGGAAAATAATGTAATACTGAAATCGAAAATTGATATTTAAAATTAGTGCAAATTAGAGCGTAAAACTATCAGGATTTTGGCATCATGCAATACTTGATTGTTATGTTTTTTCTTTCGAATCCCTTGTTTAACTATCCGCATTGCAGGTAGATTTTATTCCCTCTTTCGCTTTTTGCGTATAGTAATTTTTATAGCTGACAACTTATTTTTAAAAAGGTTGCATTCGGGACAGTGATAAAAAATTTAGATATAAAAAAAGGCTGACAGGTTTTACTGTCAGCCTTTGTACTTTTTCGTTTTAAACTTCGAGCCTATTCTTTAAAAAACCTGATGGATTGTTCGTTGATCCTCGATAATTTCTAACACTTAGTAACCCGTTTTTAATTTGGAAACATTTAACTGCTGTTGCATGCTTCCCTTGCCGCTGCGTTGGGTAAGTAGCAGCGTGTTAGTATTAATATCGTACACGTTCGGCTGCCACAATTTAAAATACGGCCATACAATGTTAATTTTCCCGGATGAAGTTTTAATTTTATTCTTTCGATTTTTCTCCCATCGCCTTGTTCCACACTTCAAACTCAGCAGCATTTACAAAACGGGTATTCACTGATTGTGATGGCAATGTAATTTCCATGTATTGAACTTCGCCTGGTTTTAAATTAAAAGTCACGTCCGGAATTCCTTTCTTAACTTTTAATGCAGTATATGAGTAGGCAGGTTCCGATTGTTGTTTTAATAATTCCAGTTGTGTAAGCGTTGGGTTTAATGGACTGCCCATCAACTGCCAGCTTTCCCATGCACTGCCGTTTCCTATGCCAATGGTGGCTTTTACCATATCTAACATCGTATCTTTTGTGACAGGCAACACAATATTTCCAGCCCAGTTAGTCAGTTTTTTTTCTTCCACAAAATTTTGATTCCAAAGTAAAATCTTCATGGTCTGCTGGTCTTTGGTAACTAATAAACCTTTGCCTGATGACAAATCAACTGTTGTTTTTACATCCATAATATTTCCGGTCATTTTTCGAAGTAAACGGAAGGCATTAAAAGATGCCTTCGGAATTCCATGAATGCTCAATAAACCATACGTGGAGGAAAAAGGGCTTTGCGGAATTCCGCCTTCATCAAAAATATCACTCACTACCCAGTAGGCAAATGTTTTGCAGGCAGTATCCAATTCAATGCAATTGCGTGCTATAAAAGACGCCGCAAAAAGATTGTCTACATAAATATTTTCTCCCCAGGTAATCTTTTCTTTTGATGCTGCCGTTTGTGTGTTCCATTCTGTCCAGTGTATTTCCAAATCGGGCCGTTCAGATTGCAGCACCCATTGCTGCACTTCTTTTACCGTGGCTGAAAAAAAGTCACCCACTTTGTAAGGGCTGCCCACTCTGTCGGGGTATTGCACCTGCTCATCCTGCGGGTACAAGTGGGTGGAAACAAAATCAAGCGGTATCTTATTTTTGGTGGTGTATGTAATTATTTCTTTTACCCAATTGCCTTTGCTCGATGCAGGGCCACCAATTCTTAATTGGGCATCCACACCCTTCACTGCTTTAGCACTGGCTGTGTATAATTTCCAGTATTCATCTTGTGTGCCGCTCCAAAACCCTGACAAATTCGGTTCGTTCCAAACTTCAAAATACCATTTGCGTACTTCATCCAAACCATATCTTTCTACTACATGGCTGGTAAATGCACTCACCAGTAATTCCCATTCATCGTAACTTTTTGGCGGGGTTACATTCATGTTGTAATGAAACATGGTTTGTGCGCCGGATGCCATCACTTTAGGCATGGGGTTCAACTCTACAAAAGGACGGATGCCCATCTTTAACAAAGCATCATACACCTTATCAACCTGGTGCCATTGAAATATCAGTTTGCCCGTTTTTTCATCACGCCTAACCACATCCATTTCATCATCAAATAGGGCATGGAAGCGGCAGTAGCGATAACCCATTATTTTTTGTGCATACGCCAGGTGTTCCAATATATCGGCACGCAATAAATTATTGGCCCTGCCCACTGCAATGCAATTGCGCCAGGGCATGGTTAACTGGTGGTTTTCTTTAGGCGCAACTATCTGTATGGATGATTGCTGGCTAAAACTATTGATTGACAGAACTAGTGCTAAAAAGGTAACAATAAATGATTTCATGCAGGCAATTTAAAATGTTGATTTGGGTATTTAATTTTTAAAGCTAAGGAGATATTTTAAAAAAATTATTGATTTTCCCTGCTTCTCAAATAGATGCCAACATTGTTCTACTAAATGACAATTCATTGAAAGTAAGTCGAATACTTGCAGCCTAATTTTGTCTTTTTAAATTTCAATACTATTTTTTTAACGTTGCGTCATTCAAATTTAACTTTCTTTCTAAGAAAATTGGCCAGCTAAAAATTTAGTACTTATTATTGTTTAAAATATTAGAAGAGATTTCTTGTCATCTTTAATAAAAAGTAAATGAAAAGTTTAAGGTTTTTTGTGTTTTTATTCTTGTTAATTACGTCTTGGAGCTCGTTTGCTCAAACCTATGATGCCAATTGGGCTTCGTTGGACAAACGCCCCATTCCTACCTGGTTTACAGATGCTAAGTTTGGCATATTTGTACATTGGGGTGTGTACTCGGTTCCGGCATGGGCGCCTGCCAATGAAGATATTGGCGTATATGCTAAATATGCAGAATGGTATTGGATGCGTATCAATGGCGGTAAAGACCCCAATGAGCAAAAAGCGGATGTAGGTAAAATGTTTATGGATCATCACAACAAAATGTATGGCAAAGATTTTAAGTACCAGGATTTTGCCCCAAAATTTAAAGCTGAATATTTCAACCCTAATGAATGGGCCGATATATTTAAAGATGCAGGCGCTAAATATGTAATATTAACCAGCAAGCACCATGAAGGGTTTACCCTTTGGCCAAGCAAAGAAAGCTGGAATTGGAATAGTGTAGATGTAGGTCCGCACCGGGATTTGTGTGGAGATTTAACCACTGCAGTAAAAGAAAAAGGATTGCACATGGGGATGTATTATTCCTTGTACGAATGGTTTAATCCCTTGTATAAATCAGATTCTGCCAAATATGTGGCAGATCACATGATACCGCAATTAAAAGATTTAGTTACCCGTTACAAGCCGGAAATTATTTATCCTGATGGTGAGTGGGATCATCCAAGTAAAGTATGGCAAAGTGAAAAATTCCTCTCCTGGTTGTACAACGAATCTGCTGTAAAAAATTCAGTGGTAGTAAACGACCGATGGGGAAAAGAAACAAGGAGTAAGCATGGTGGCTACTACAGTTCTGAATATGGCATGGTAGAAGGTGGTGCCAAAGTAAGCGATATGGTAGCACATCCCTGGGAAGAAATCCGTGGCATTGGTACATCGTTCGGGTACAATCATGTAGAAGATTTAAACAATTATATGACCCCGCAGGATTTGATTCATTTACTAATAAATATTGTAGCACATGGTGGCAATCTTTGTTTAAATGTGGGCCCCACTGCCGATGGAAGAATTCCTGTAATTATGCAGCAGCGTTTGCATGAGATGGGGCAATGGCTTAAAGTAAATGGCGAAGCAATTTATGGCACTACGGTTTGGCAAAATAGGCCTGAATCTAAAGATAGTGCCACCACCTTTTACACCAAAAAAGGGAAAGATCTCTATGTAATTTGTACCAAGTGGGATAATAAAAAATTGGTAGTACCGGGAATAAGTAAAAGAAGCAAAGTGACACTGGTAGGTGCTGATATTACAGTTAAATCAACAGTGTCCGGTGGCAATCTTACAATTAATCCTCCTGCAATTACTCCTGCTAATAATCCCAGTTCTTATGCGTGGGTTTACAAGGTAGAAGGAATTGATTAAATATTTTTTTATAGTTTGAGGTTATACCGCTTTAAAAATCCATTTATTTTTTTACAGTCAAATACCTCTTTATTTTATGAAGAGGTATTTGTCTAAAATGCTTTTAAAAAAATGAAACAAATTAAGTTAATTATTCTCGCCATTTCTGTACCATTCCTTGTATTTGCACAGTTAAGTCCACAAAAAAAATATGAACAGGTTCAGCAGAGTCTTCAAACAAGTTGGGGAACCTACAACCATAAAAGTGTATTAAGTCATGTACTATTGCCGCATTGCATTGCATTAAATATTGGTGTAAAAATAGTTGGCATCGAAACCAATGGCTACTTAAAGGAATCCTATATTTCCTCCAGGGATATCCGGCCAGAAATTATTACCCCAGGCATACACGCCCTTGATGGCAGCTACACAGACTTAACTGTAAGCTGGAAAAAAATGCAATTCAGGGTGCAAAGTGCAGTATCCAAAACAAATGAATTGGCGTTACTGATTACACCCATTGAACAAATAGACAGGCCGGTAAATATCATTTTAGAATCAGGGATGCTGTGGAATAAACCGGGCGTAATTACAAAAAAAGGGAACCAGCTTATTGCCACTGCCAACAATAAAAAAATTATCATTCGTGCTATCGGAGATGGAGTGGCCGAATATGTAGCTGCTGCTGCTCCTTATTTATCTGTAAAGTTCAACAAGGAAGTTGCTTTTTATACCGGTACCCAACAAACGCTTGCGGCTTTAAAAGAAATCATTGCACAAAAAAGGGCAGTCATCGAAAAAGAGTTTGCTGCTTATGGTAATTTGGCCGAAACGTATGCCGCCATACAAAATGTAATTGGCTGGAATATCATTTACGATGCAGCGCAAAACAGGGTAATAGTCCCGGTAAGCAGGCTGTGGAATGATAACTTTGGTGGACAAAGTGTTTTGTTTGATTGGGACACCTATTTGGGTGCTTACATGGCCAGCATGAAAAGTAAAGAATTGGCTTATGCCAACGCCGTAGAAATCACCAAAACCGTTGCCAGTTTTGGTTTTGTACCCAATTGGGCAGGCTCTTACAAGGATGGCTCTTTCGATCGTAGCCAGCCACCTGTAGGCAGTTTGGTATTTAAAGAATTGTACAGAAAATACAAAGAAAAATGGCTGCTGCAATATGTGTTTGACGACCTGCTTACCTGGAACCGTTGGTGGCCCAAAAACAGGGATGATAAGGGAATGCTTTGCTGGGGAAGTAATAAAGTACTACCGCCACAAAGAGGAGATTTTGCCGCCAACGAATGGCAGGGGGCAGCTTATGAATCGGGGCTTGATAATTCGCCCATGTACGATAGTGTGCCCTTTAATAAAACCAACAATATGATGGCGCTAGCCGATGCAGGGCTGATGGGACTGTATGTAATGGATTGCGATGCACTGGCAGAAATTGCAGGTGTTTTAAACAAAACAGCCGAAGCAAAAGAACTAAAGGAAAGAGGCGAAAAATATCGTAATCAATTAACAACATTGTGGAGCAATCCTACAGGTATCTTCCTTAATAAAAGAACAGATAACGGACTTTTTTCTGAACGTATTTCTCCCACTAATTTTTATCCATTATTGGGT
>Ga0335395_10003042_pt1 | contig 10423 bp, 7 predicted proteins | sample MAT02_FD_205744 | JGI IMG/M metagenome (GOLD analysis project Ga0335395, IMG submission 205744) | Freshwater microbial communities from Lake Fryxell liftoff mats and glacier meltwater in Antarctica - MAT-02 (spades assembly) (version 2) ...
CATGGTCTTCGCAACCTTCAAGGCCGCTCACCAGCACTTCCGCCAGACCGGAGCCCTCGACGAGACGGCCAATAACTTCGGAGTGCTTTCCCTCATGGGCGATACACCGTCCACCGCCTGAACCATCCGTGTAATCCGTGGTTAATAACTCCGAAACTTTTTCCCCTCCATGATCGAAGAAGCCCTAAGTCATAAAATCATCGGTGCCGCCATGGCCGTGCTCAACACGCTCAAGCCCGGTCTTGACGAGAAGCTTTATGAAAACGCCTTGGTCATCGAATTGAAAAACAAGGCTGCGTGGTCGAGCAGCAACGCCGCTTCCCCGTCCACTACGAGGGAGAACTCATCGGCACCCTTGTGCCCGATCTCATCGTGGACAGCACGGTGATCGTTTATCGCAAGGTCGTCTCCGCTTTTACCGATACCCATGTAGCCCAGATGACCGGTTATCTTGCCATCACCGAGGTTCGCCTCGCCCTGCTGCTCAACTTCCGCCACGCGAAACTCGAATGGAAGCGCGTCGTCCGCTGAACTCAGACATCCTGATCCGGGCGGGAAAAAGGGTTGGCGTATTTTTTAGCATTTAGGGGAAGCCTCTCCTGGTAGTTCGTCTCGCGAGCCGCCCAAATTGCGCCATATCATTTTCCGGCCCGACTCATTCTTCCCCTGCGTCCGGTCGGAGGGTGATCAGGATAAACAGGGCACCATAGGCCGCAGTAAAACGGGGACGGGCCGTTTTATGTCATTTTCAGGGGGGACGAGCCGAATGGAAGAACGATCCGAAGAAGACTAGCCGTGTTGAGTTAGTTTTGGATTAAACCCGAACTCTGATCTTGGTTGCCGCGATCTGACGCAACCTGATGGTCATCTGATCGTTATTTCACCCGTATCGATGCACTTTTAGTGCACCTAAGGGTTCGCTTACGACCATCTGCTCCATCATCTTACCCCATCTCATCGTCCCCAAGACCGGAGTTCGGATTAAAAGCCGAGCAGAAGGCAACGATCAGAAAGAAACATTGCGAGTAATGAAAAATGACGAAAAAGGCCCTCAACCCTGCTAGGGACTCCTAAACTAAAAAAATCTCATTGATCCCTTCGGATCGCATCCCTTGACCCCGATCGCACCCCGACCGCACCACCTAAAAAAATCAAAGAAAAGTAGCAAGTAACGGCCGGACCCCATGTTCGACCCGACCCCATGTTCGACCCGCCGTCCGGTTCTCTCTTTCACCTTTTATGTTTCGTAATTCAAAATTACTGGAGGGTCCTAAGCACATTCCGATTTGCGGTAAAAAGGCGAATGCCTGGGACCGTGGCGAAATCGCCGTCATCGGTAATGATACCCGTGATGTTAGCCGTCCGTAGAGCGAGAGCCAAAAACAGGTCATAGCCGTCCAGCCCGGCTTCCTTTTGCAGGGTCGCCGCTTCCGCGAGCAGGGCGGGCGACACAACAACATCACCCAAAGACGATCCAAGCTCTTGGATTTCATCCCACGCATCGGCAAAGACCTGCACCACGCGGGCTCGTTCAGCGAGATCATTATGCCGATAGGACTTTGCATTCTCGGCGTTAGGTGAGCCGTAATACTTGGCCATCTCGAATTCCGTTCTTTCGATGTGGTGCGCGAGCTCGGGCCAAGTAAGCGGTGACCAGTGCAACTTTGCCCCGGCGATTTTTGCGCGCTTCAGAAAATCCGGATAGACGGAAAGCTGGTAGGGCCGGGGTTTCTTTTCGGGTGCCAACTCCGGAGCGAAAGCATACGACGTCCACCACCAGACATTGGTATCGACCAAATAAGATTCGCCGGCAGCTGGCGCGTGATTGGCCAAATCAACGATCTGCGCCCGGACTGTGAGGTTGACGGCCACTCAGACGAGTTCGGAGTGCTCAGACTGCACGCGGTCGAGCGCAGCACGGTATTTGGGGTCGGAGTAGAATCGTTCCGCCTGCTCAATGGAGCGTTGCAGGGGGCGAGTAGCGGCGGCGGGGACGTTGGCAAACAGCAGCTTGGTTTTTAGCTGATCGCGCGAATACGCGCCCAATAATTGCCCTACCGCCGTGTTGAAAAAAGCCGAGACGAAGGTCGTGGTGCCGGTAAAATCTAGCTTCACCGTTTCACCCGCGTCGAGCAGGCCGCGGTAGTGGGCGTGTAGTTTCTGGCCGTCTTCGCGAGTCATGCAAACTTCGCCAACGATGGTTTTAACGGAGAGAACGGTCATAGGAACAGGGGGAGTAGTTAGAACGGATGAAAGGTAGCACGAGCTGAGCCAAGCTGATAATAGGCAGGTGAGCTTCTAAGTCGAATGGTGATCATGGTGCCTTCGAAGTAATCGTCGCAAATCGCATATTTTGTGCGGTCCTTCCGCATAATGGCCCGGCTTTCATGGCTATGGATCTCCAAACTGCCTTGGGAGGCGAAGACGAAGTCACGCAGCGTATCCAGCCCGAGGCCGCCGCTTACTGACCCGCCACGGGTCGAATTGCCCCGGGCGAAGGCCCACTCCAGACAGCGGTCGCCATCGCGCCAGTGCTCACTGGAAGCTGGGCCGTGGAAGCGCCGGACCTTGGCCGGAATGCCGACGCCGAAGTCAACCAGCGTGAGAGATAGGATACTCAGCGAGGGAAAAAATTGTCCGCACCCATGCACCCCGACTACCGAGCCCGCATGCTCGAAGGCGTTGACATAGATTTCGCCCACCGTGCCGACCACCTCGGACATGAGTTCGGGGTGGGCTTTGACCCAGCCGCGCCCGAGCCAATGGCTGCGAGCGTAGTGATCGAAAGCGACGGCATCCGCCCTGCGATGTTCCAGATAGGGCACTGCGGTGCCAGTCCAGGGACCCTGCGGCCCACCAAAGGTCTGCATAAAACCGTTCTGTGCGAGGCAGGCCCAGATGGCCGGTTTGAGCGTGGCCCAGAGGAAACACACCGAGCCGCCGCGATACTCGATCAGGCGGACAAGCCCGCCAAGAAAGGCCACCGCCTGCGGACGCAGGAAGTGGCACTGACTGAAATCAAAGGTAACGTGTATCTTTTCCCGCCCATAACGCCGCCACAGGTCAAACAGTCGGCCGCAATCGGCGGAGCGGGCGCTGAGAGTGGGAACGTGGCAGATTTCCATGCGCGGAAAAGACCGAGATCAGGCAGCGGGGACGACGGCGGGAGCCTCGCCCCAGATGCGGGCGAGGGTGGCTTGGATCTTTTGCTCGAAGCGGGTGATGAGTTCCCGGTTCGAGGCCACAAGGGCTTGCTCGGCTTCGATCTCCGCCACGATCGCGCGCTGCGTGGCGAGGGGTGGGAGGTAAATTTGGAGCGAGGATAGTATTCCTTGGTTTAAATTCATCATCGTGACCCCAACCGCCTGCTCTTCGAGATAGGCCTTCACTTTCGGGGATGCGATTTGGAAAAACGCGAAGCGTGCCTGGCAAGTAGGCTTCAGCCGAATCACAAAACATCCCGTTCCACAAAGCCAATCTTTCATGTCTGACGTGACGACGGCACAGCGTCCCATTTCGCCGCGCCTACCGATCACAATGTCATCCTTTCGAACGGTAAACTCTTTGAGCCGGTCACGGGTGGCTGTTGAAACCATCTTTACGCCATCAATGTTGATTGAACCTTCGCCTATGTTCTTCGGATTGATGACGGGGATACCTGCATCGACGTAGTCGCTTTGGTGAAGGGCAGTTCCGAAGGGACCGGTTATGATCGCTTCACACACTGCTCCCAACTCCACCATCGGCCAGTCGGGGTGGATGGGGATGTGGGGGCGGTAGTGGTCGAGGACGGCGCGGGCGCCGTTGATGACTTTTTGGTAGCCCTCGATCTCCGCCACGATCTCCTTCTGCACCTCCAGCGGCGGCAGGGGGATTTGGATGGCTCGTAAATCGGAGGTCTTCACGCTGGCTTGATTCACCGCCTTTTGCGCAAACGACTTCACTGTGTCGATGAAACGGCCAGTCTTGAAAACGCGGCTAGCGTAGCGCGGATCAATTCGCGAAGTGTTCGGAACCAAGCGAATCAGATTTATTCCATGAATCACGTCCTTGTCGTTACCGAGAAAAATGGCCGACTTGCCGAGATGGTCGAAGCTGTTGATGTGGCTGAGAAGGATGTCACCGAACTTGAGAAACGACTCTGGTTTGACTTCATCGTCCGTGAACTTCGTCTTCTCCAAGTCCACCGACGCGTCAGCGATGGTCTGAATGCGCGTGACCCGATACTTTGCCTTTTCATCGACTTGGGTGACATTCACTCCGTTCCCGATCTTCGTGAATAGTTCTTCGAGCGGGATCAGCGGGAACGTCGAGAGATTGGCTTTTCCCTCCCGATACCGCTCGCCGCTCAGGTTGTAGTCGCCATTCGCCGCGATCTTTTCTTTGGGGACGATGAGGGCGGTGGTGAGGGCGGGGAAGAGATCTGTCGGTTCCGGGGGATCGGACGGATCTGGCTGATCTTTTTTCGGCAGGGAAGGCGCGCCGCTGCGCAACGCTTGGAGATAGGCGGCGAGTTCGGCCTGCACTTGCGGGAGGTCGGTTTTTTCGATGGCGCGGCGCTGGGCACCGAGGCCGAAGCCGTCGTTCTCGACTTTGAAGAAGGCGATGGTGTTGGCCTGCTTCGCGAGGGATTTGTCGAGGATGAGGATGCTGGTCTTTACGCCGGAGTAGGGTTGAAATACCCCAGCGGGCAGGGAGATGACGGCGACGAGGCTGGTCTCGACGAGCATCTTGCGCAGGGATTTGTAGGCATCCTGGCTCTGGAAGATGATTCCCTCGGGGACGATGATGCCGGCGCGGCCGGTGGGGGTCAGGTGCTCGGCCATGTAGTCCACGAAGAGGACTTCGCTGCGCTTGGCCTGAATGGAGAAGCGCTTGTGGGGCTTGATGCCGCCTTTCGGGGACATGAAGGGCGGGTTGGCGAGGATGACATCGGCGAACTCGTTCCAGCGCTCGTCGGAGGTGAGGGTGTCGTATTCGTAGATGTGCGGGTCGGTGAAGCCGTGGAGGTAGAGGTTCACCAGGGAGAGGCGCACCATGTCGGGCGAGATGTCGTAGCCTTTGAAGTTTTTGGCGAGGCGGCCTTTTTCGTCGGGGGTGAGGGGCTTCTTGGGATTCGACGGATCTGACCGATCAGCCGGATCGTGAGCTTTCAGAATGTGCTTGTAGGCGGAGATGAGGAAGCCGGCGGTGCCGCAGGCGGGATCGAGGATGACGTCGCCTTTCTTCGGATCGAGGACCGCGACGATGAAATCAATGATGTGGCGCGGGGTGCGGAACTGGCCGGCGTCTCCCTGCGAGCCGAGGACGCTGAGGAGATACTCGAAGGCGTCGCCGAGGCGCTCGCTGTGGTCGTAGCTGAACTCATCTATGATCTTGAGGAATGCCTTGAGCGTCTCGGGGTCGCGATACGGGAGGTAGGCGTTTTTGAAAATGTCGCGGAAGAGCGGCGGGATGCCGGGGTTTTCGGGCATCTTGGAAATGCCTTCGCCGTAGAGGGCGATCATCTCGTGGCCGCCGATGCTGGGGTCCATGAGCTTGGCCCAGCCGTAGCGGGCGTAAGGGCCGGTGAAGAACTTGCGCTTGCCGCCGAGTTCCTCGGAATCGGCGTCCATGTCGTCCATGAACTTGTAGATGAGGGCGATGGTGATCTGCTCGACCTGGGATTTGGGGTCGGGGACTTTGCCGACGAGGATGTCGCGGGCGGTGTCGATGCGGCGTTTGGTGGTGGTGTCGAGCATGGGGAAATTCGGGATCGGTCGGATTGGGCGGAGCTGCTGGAGCGCTCAGATCGGTTGGGTGCCTTTGCAGTCGGGGTATTTGATGCAGCCCCAGAACTGGCTGCCAGCGTTTTTGCCGGTCTTGGCGGTGCGGAGGGCCATGAGGGCGCCGCATTGGGGGCAGGGCGGAATTTTATGATCGGTCGGATGAGGCGGATTTGCCAGATCGGGCTGATCTTTCTTTCGGCGATGGGCGAGGCGGGCGGTGGCGAGTTGCTCGCTGTAGCCGCCGCCCTCGACGAACTGCTTCTCCAAGGCGGCGATCTGGCGGTCGAGGAGGTAGTTGGCCTGGTGGATGAGGCAGATGAGGGTATTCGCCCGGATGGCGGGGTCGGCGTGGTCGAGCCAGGGGGCGTATTGGGCGTGGCGCTGCTGATCGGAGAGATCGGTCAGATCTGACTGATCCGCCTGATCCTTTCGGAACTCCTGCGGCACGCGGCGGACGGCCATCGCCTCTGCGCAATCGGGCGACCATGCGGGCAACCGCCGTTGGCGAAGGTAGTCTTCGTAGTCGAGGAGCAGTTCTTCGAGGCTGGCGCGGGCGACGTTCACGAGGCGCAGTTCGGTCTGCGAGGAGGTGGCGGAAGCGCGGCTGCCTTCGGCGATATTCTGGCGTCCGGAGCGAGCGGCCTGCACCATCTGGTCCACGAGGCGCGAACGCCTGTCCACGAACTTTTCGCAGAACCAAACGGTGGCGTCGTAGATGAGTGTTGCAGTCTGGAAGCTGCAGGTATCGCGATAGCCGCCGCTGGGGCGAAGTTTGCTCATGCGACGAACTGGTTCAGGCTCACGTAGTCCTTGATGTAGTCGGGAATGAGCGCGCGGTATTTCGCGGGGACGGCTTTGAAATCTTTGGTGGAGAAGATGGGATTCGTGGCAAGGTCGGTGAGCTGGCCGGACTCGATGATGTGGCGGATGGCGTCGCTGGTGGCGTAGGCCTTGAAGTAGGTCTTGAGAGCGGGAATCGCCTCGGCCTCGCTGGGCTTCCGATCGGCAACGAACTTCGAGAACTCCTCTTCGAGCAAGTCGTCCTTCGATTTGAAGCGCGGTATGAGGCCAAAAATCTTTTCGAGGATTTCGCGCAAACCAAGGCGGCGGTCCACGGCGGCGGCTTTGCGGAGCTTTTCGAGGGTGTAGAACTCGGCGGGCTTATCGAAGAGTTCCTTGTTCACATAATCAATGACGCGGTCCCACTGGCCGGCATCCACGCTGGCGGCGATGAAGTCGTTTTCCCGCACGCGCGTCTCGAATTTGTCGTAGAACATGCGGTCGATCTTCATCCCCTCCTCGCCGACCGCTTCCACCTTCATGGTGGAGAGTAGGTCATCGCCGAGGTGCTCGTAGGTGCCGCCAGTGACGACTTGCCCCTCGCCGCCGCCTTCACCTCCTTCGACTTTTGGTTTCGGGAGTTTGCGAACCTCGTCGTATTTGAACTCCTTCTCGAAGTATTCGCAGTTGGCGAAGAAGTCGAAGAGCTTAAAGGCGGTCTTCTTCGGTTCCTTGACGCTCTCCCGGATCGCCTCGTCGAAGAGTTGCTCGCGGAAGTCGTGCTTCCGGGTGCCGCGGCCTTTGATCTGGATGAAGTCGGTGGGTGAAAAGATGGGGCGGAAGAGACCGAGATTCAGCAGGTCCGGGCAATCGTAGCCGGTAGTCATCATGCCGACGGTGACGCAAACGCGGGCTTTGCTGGTCTTGTAGGTGGGGATGAAGTTGGCGGAGCCGAGCAGGTTGTTGTTGGTGAAATTGATCGTGTGCTGCTGCGCGCCGTCCACCTGCGAGGTGACCTGCACAGCGAAGTCGGACTGGTATTTGCCGGGGAACATGCGGTAGGCCATCTCGTTGAGAATCTGCGCGAGCTTGCCCGCGTGATTCTGGCTGACGGCGAAGACGATGGACTTGCCAATCTCGCCGCTGACCGGGTCGCGCAGGGCGTTTTCGAGAAAAGTTTTGCAGAAGAGCTGGTTGGTGGCCTTCGAGAAGAAGCGCTTTTCGAACTGGCGTTGTTTGAACGCCTCGTCGTGGTCGTCGCCTTCGTCGTCCTTGAACGAGACGACGAAGCCTGATTCGGAAAGGAGCTGGGTGGTGACCGTGCTGCGAGCATCCACGACGGTGGGATTGATCAGGAAACCGTCCTTCACGCCATCGAGCAGCGAGTAGCGGAACGTGGGCTGACCGTCATCGCAGCCAAAGGTTCGATAGGTATCGAGCATGAGGCGGCGCTCGAACTCGCGCGGGTCTTTGGTGGTGGACTTATCCTTGTCGAATTTCTTGAGGTAGTCGAACGGCGTGGCGGTAAGGCCGAGCTTGTAGCCGATGAAGTAATCGAAGACCGCGCGCGCATTGCCGCCGATCGAACGATGCGCTTCGTCGGAGATGACAAGGTCGAAGTCAGTGGGCGAAAAGAGCTGCTGGTATTTGTTATTGAAGAGCAGCGACTGGACGGTGGTGACGACGACCTCGGCGTGTCGCCAGTCGTCGCGATTTTCTTTGTAGATGACGCTCTTGTAGTCGTTCGTGAGGCCCTTCTTGAAAGCCTTAAGCGCCTGGTCTTCCAGTTCGAGCCGGTCCACGAGGAAGAGCACGCGGCGGGCATTGCCGGTGCGGAGGAAGAGCTTGATGAGTGCAGCGGCGGTAAGCGTCTTGCCGGTGCCGGTGGCCATTTCGAGGAGGAAGCGGTCGCTGCCTTTCTTGATGGCCTGCTGGATCGCGTAGATGGCTTTCTTTTGGTAAAGGCGGAGGAAGCGCAGGCCGTTCACCTCGATGAAGCGGGCGCGTTCGCTTTCGTTCTTCCAAGCGGCTTCCGTGGCGTAGTTCGGGCGCTGGGTCAGGACGACGTAATCATCCTCGACGACTTCCTCGATGAGGCGCTTCGGATCGGGCGTGGTTTTCTGGTAGCCGATGACGGAGGTCGGAGTTGGGAACGCGGTGATGACGTATGGGTTGCCGCGTTCGAGGTCCCAGAAGTAGTGGAGGTTGCCGTTGGAGAGAATGACGAAGCGGCAGTTTTGGGACTTGGCGTATTTGCGCGCCTGCTCCTTGCCGACGAGTGGACTTTTATCCACGGCCTTGGCTTCGAGGACGATGAACGGGAAGCCCTTTTCGTTAAGCAGCAGGAAATCAATGAAGCCTTTGGCGGCCTTTTCGAAATTCTCCCCAAGGTCGTCGAGCACCTGCGCGGTGAGCTTCACGCTGGGCTCAAGCTGGACGTTGGCGGGGCCTTTCGCATCCGCGAAAAAGCGCCAGCCCGCCGCTTCAAGCAGCTTGTTGATTTTGATTCTGGCGACGGCTTCTTTCATGCGGCTAAGACGCTAGCGTAGTTTGCTTATAAAAAGGACGGCGCTGAAAAAGGGGGCGGGGCGTTGTTTATTGATGTTTGGGGCATACCAGCAAAGGTAACAGCTCAAGCTGGTTTGTTTACCCAAAACCAATCGCGCTGCGAGCCAATCCACGGACGCACCTGTATTTTTTCCTACCGCTGTAGCCAACTCGATTTTCCACCCCTGCCGTTTCGGCCAGTAAAAAGGAGTTCAGAAAATGGTGTTTGGCCGTGGTTTGTTAGTTTTCCGATAACTCTTCAATTCTAAAAATGGGTTCAGGTCGTTACTTGCTACTATTTAGGCGGTATGTCTTTAGATCGTCGTTTTGGGCAGGTCTTGCTTGGCGAGGGACAAGGCAATCTTCATTGCGGCTGAGCGGGGCAGGTTCGAAAGGCTTCGGCAAGGCGCAAGTCGCTGTTATCAGAAGAATTAATCAGGAAAAACTTGGTGGTCGGGTTGACCGGGGGCACCCAAGAACACGGAATGGGCTTTTCAGAGATTCGGAATTGTTATACAGAATAACTAAAGAGGGGGCATGCTTTGAGATGTGTAATAATCTCAGAACGACCTAATAACTATAAATAAGCGGTCTGCCAAACGCTGAGAACACAAACCAGAAAGCCTGAATCTTTTCATACCCTTCCATTGAATCAGCTCCGACGTCACAAGCGCCATTAGATCACGAGGATTCCCTGGCGATCACCCACCGTGACCTCTGCCCTAGCACCCGAATTAAACTCAAGAAAATCGGATTCGAATCCATCGCTAAAAATAACACCTTTTTCAGGCATGTGTGATTCGACGGACAGTGGCATTGCATGATCTACTTTTCCAAAAACGAGCTTGGTCGTTGTCGTTTGACTGGGAAACGGCTCGCGCACGGTGAAAACCAAATAAGGTGAATCCCATTTTAGAGCGGGTAAATCAGTCCGCGACACTTCACAATCGATTTGGCTAATTCCCTTAATTAATCCCTGCGCGCCTGCCACAAGGCTACTAAACCAGCCGGTAGAACCCAACCCGGTGGACACAATAACGCCGCTAGATGAATGCCGCTCATTCATCTCCCCGCGATGAAGGGTATAACGCGCCGAACCATGACTCTTTGACCCGATGAACAGATCATTAACCGCGTATATAACTTGGCCGTCGTTCAACGTAGCTTTGGCCATCGTCACCTGCTTTAGAGAACGTTTCCGACGTAGAACCTCCGGAACAACCGCCGCTAAATCGCGAACCTGAAACGGCAAAAGCTTTCCGTCATACCGTGATGGGTCCGGGTTCACCCCGATCAGAGGTTGGCCCTCAAGATATTTGAGCGTATTT
>Ga0335395_10003043_pt1 | contig 10422 bp, 10 predicted proteins | sample MAT02_FD_205744 | JGI IMG/M metagenome (GOLD analysis project Ga0335395, IMG submission 205744) | Freshwater microbial communities from Lake Fryxell liftoff mats and glacier meltwater in Antarctica - MAT-02 (spades assembly) (version 2) ...
GTGACCAAGGCGCCGAGTGAGTTTGGACCAGGCTGACCCAGCTTTCTTTGCCTTCGCGCTGGCGCGTGACGAGGGCGCGCGACTCCAACACACCCAAGATTTGGCTCACTCGTCCCTTGCTCAATTGAAGGCTGCTTACCAGGTCCAGTTGCTTGACCCGCCCGCCTTGGGACTGCTGAATGATTTGCAAGATGGAGTCTTGCTGCTTAAGCGCAACCGGCGGCACCTGGCCACGGGCTTGTTGCGTGCGGCGCTTGGCTTCCAGCAGATCTTCAAAGCCGCTCCAGCGCTGCCGCATGGCGCTGCCTTGAGAATCTTCAGGGGCGAGGTCAGAAGCGATTTCGCAAAGGGTCAGCATTTCCTGCACGCCCTGCGGGTCGTTGGCGCGTTGCAGCAGCACCAGCGCCCAGTGGTGCAGGTAGACATCGAGCTTGAGCAGCTGTTCCGGCGTCAGTCCGGTCTGTTGCCGCAGTTGCGACAAGGCTTCTGTGGGTTCGAAACGCTCGATGAGATCGGCGGGGTGGTGTTGAAGCCAGTTCATGAGTAAACCAATATAAACTGTTTGACTGGGAAGTGCATTTCAGTTTAGGTTTGTTTATATTATTTCAAGATCGGTGGCTGACGTGTCGACTTGAGCGGTGGCTCACTTCACCCGTTTGAGCTTTGGGCGGTTGGGTTCGGACGGTAGCGGCTGGGTATCCAGCGCAAATTCGACCAATCCGCCCGCCTTAGGCACGTCAATTGGCACTTTTTGCCCGGCTGCGTGGCCAAAGCCAGGCAGCAGCGCTTGCGTTTCCCCGTCGTTCTTCATGGCGGTGTTTTGCGTTTGTGCCACCGCACACGATGTCCCGGTGGTTACTTCGGCCAGCTTCTTGGCACGTTGTTTGTGCAAATGGAGGGTGGTTTGATCGCCGTAGCTTGGCACCCAGACCCAATCGACCGGCACCTCGGCCAGCAGGTTGTCAACCCGGGGGTCTTCGTCCAGAAAGTCTTTGCAGATCAGCACGGTCATACAGCCGATGGGCGTCACGAGAACATGCACTTGGTTGCCGACCTCGACGAACTCGGTTCCCACATGGCTGTTGCCGAACAGTCGCAGCTTGCGGTGTTCAAAAAGGGGGCTTCCGTTGGCATTGAACACCGGCGCGATGTTGTAGGTCTGTGCTGCTGGGGGCAAGGTTGGGGGCGCGTGAAAAGCGCCGGCCACCACCAATTGGATGCTGCTCGGGTTTTGTCGGAGGTGGTTTGCCAGTTCCACCCGGTGTTGAATATCCAGCGTGAACTCTGGAAACACCACCACGTGCGCGCCTGCTTGTGCTGCCATTACAAGGGTTTGAACCAGGGTCGCTTGTCGCGATTCGTGCGGCTCGACCGACAGCGTGCGCCAGTTGCCCACAGGGCTGAGGGTTCGGTCCCACACCACATCGGCGTCGTCGTCAAAATGGGCGATCCAGACCTTGAGCTTCGCTTGGTCCAGGTCTGCCAAGGCCTGAAGACAGGCGTTCAGTGTGGAGCGCGCCGGGGCACAGGTGACTTCGATGCCGTGGGCCGTGCGGGAGGGAAGCACCGCGTGGTGGTGAAACCACCTGGCCTTTCGCGCGGACTGGCGGTTCATCTTGGCGAAGTGCCGGGCCGCGAGGGTCACGGGAACCAACCAATACGTCTCCCCATCTTCTTCGAACGGATGGGCCAACTGACTCGCTGGCGTGCATTGGGAGGTGGGCAGTCGGGTGCTGGCGAGGTAGTCGTCCAGCGCCCGAATCAGGGCCAAAGGATTCGCGTTCGCGACGTCAAGCGCAATCGGTTTCTCGTCTTGCAGCGTGTTGAGGATGCTTGCAACGTGAGGTGGGATGGTCTTTTCGGTGGCGTCTTGTTCCCACCGATTCAGCTGCTGATCGTCAGAGGCCAAGCACCAAAGGCGAACCAGTGCTTGGCGGTAAGAAAAGGCTTCGTTTTGTGGGTCAAGCAATTGAGCAACACGTTCCATGACGTTTCGTATCTCCCTCGGCGAAGTGTAGGGGAGGCACCGTCAGGGCTTTTGTGGACTGCGTCCGATTTCATCGACCACGTTTTCGACTCCCTCTCCCTTACGGTGGTTGGATCTTGGGATCTCAGCCCTCAAGATGGAACGCCCCATGTTCCGTCTGCCCACCCTGTTCACCCACCACGGCGGCCGCGTCCACGAAGTCGATGTTGGGATAACAGAACTCGCTGTTGTCGTCATCTTCCCAGTTCTTCATGCAGATGCCGATGACCTCGTACCCCTGCTGTTTGAACAGGTAGGCCCTCACGGCCGAGTCCACCCCGCCGCTCAAGCCCATCACCACGCGCTGTTTGTTTGCCATGGCGAATTATCCCAGCGTGCTGCCTTCGAGCACCTGTGCCAGACTCAAGCGCATGAAGACCAGCCCACACCGCATCACAGACGCCGAGGTCGATTTCACCGCGATCCGTGCTCAGGGGGCGGGCGGGCAAAACGTGAACAAGGTCTCCAACGCGGTGCACCTGCGCTTCGCGATCCACGGCTCTTCGCTGCCCGAAGCAATCCAGCAGCGCCTGCTCGCCCGGAGTGACCAGCGCATCACCACCGAGGGCGTGGTGGTGATCAAAGCGCAAACCAGCCGCAGCCTGGAGCAGAACAAGGCCGATGCGCTGGCGCGGCTGCAGGCGCTGGTTGACAGCGTGGCGACCTTGCCCAAAGCAAGAAAAGCCACCCGCCCGACACGGGGCTCTCAGCTGCGCCGAGTCGAAGGCAAGGTAAGCCGGGGTCAAACCAAGGCGCTGCGCGGCCGGGTATCTGGCCAGGACTGAGGCGCTCCGCTGAGGGAACTCAGGCCCGGCCGGCCTGCACCGACGCGTCGGTGAACACAGCGGCCATCGGGTAGCGTTGCCCGGCCGCGTGGTCTTCGATGCAGCGCAGCACCAGCGGGCTGCGGTGGCGCGCGGCGCTCTCGCGTACCTCGGCCAGCGTGAGCCACAGCGTGCGCACGATGCCTTGGTCCAGCGGGCGAGCGGCATCGAACGCACCCAACTCGCCGCCGTAAGCAAAGCGCAGGTAGGTGATGTCTTCGCCGGTGGCCTCGCGCTGGAAGCGCTGTAGGTAGATGCCAATCAGCGTGGTGGGAACGAAAGAAAACGCCGTTTCCTCCAGCGCTTCGCGCGCCACCCCTTCAGCCGGGCTTTCGCCCGGATCGAGGTGCCCAGCCGGGTTGTTCAGGCGCAAGCCCTCCAGCGTGTGTTCTTCCACCAGCAGATAGCGGCCATTGCGCTCGATGATTGCTGCCACGGTGACGCTGGGTTTCCATCGTGTGTCCATGCGGCGCATTATCCAACCGCAGTCAAGCCGAAGACGCCACCGCTCAATGGGCGGGTGAACCTTCCGGGTCAGACACCGATCAGCGCCTGCGGCACAATCTGTCACCCTTCTGCGGCGCCCAAAAGGCCCCGCTGGCCGATGCGGCACCGCTCTGCAAGGCCCTCTCTGATGGCGGCTGCTGGCTAAGCCGCCGACACCCGCCTGTTCCCTTTCCCTGTTTAGAGGACCTTTCCATGACATCTGGCGCATCGAACGAAACCGCCGTGGCCACGGCAGTGGCAACGGCACCGCAGCGCATAGGCATACCGCGCGAAATTTTCCCGGGCGAAAAACGGGTCGCGTCAGTACCGGAGGCGGTGGCCAAACTCGTCAAGTTGGGCTTTGCCGTGGTGGTGGAGTCCGGCGCTGGCGACCTGGCTCAACTCAGCGACAGCGACTATGTGGACGCTGGCGCCAGCATCGCCGGTTCAGCCGCCGAGCTGTGGAGCAACAGCGACATCGTCTTCAAAGTGCGCGGCCCCACGCCAGATGAAGTGGCGCTGATGCACGAAGGCCAGACACTGATCGGCTTCATCTGGCCAGCCCAGAACCCGGAACTGATGCAGCAACTGGCCGCAAAAAAGGTGACTGTGCTGTCGATCGACGCATTACCGCGCACGCTCAGCCGAGCCCAGAAGATGGACGCCCTCACCTCGATGGCCGGCGTGAGCGGATACCGCGCGGTGATCGAAGCGGCCAACGCCTTCGGCCGCTTCTTCAACGGTCAGATCACGGCGGCGGGCAAGGTGCCGCCGGCCAAGGTGTTCATCGCTGGTGCCGGCGTCGCTGGTCTGGCCGCCATCGGCGCGGCCTCCAGCCTGGGCGCTATCGTGCGCGCCAACGACACGCGCGCCGAGGTGGCCGATCAGGTGGTGTCGCTGGGTGGTGAGTTTGTCAAGGTGGAGTACGAGGAAGAAGGCTCGGGCGGCGGCGGCTATGCCAAGGTGATGAGCGAGGGCTTCCAGCAGGCGCAGCGCGCGATGTACGCGAAGCAGGCGAGCGAGGTGGACATCATCATCACCACCGCGCTGATCCCCGGCAAGCCAGCGCCCAAGCTGATCACCACCGAGATGGTCAAGAGCATGAAGCCCGGCAGCGTTATCGTCGACATGGCAGCCGAGCAAGGCGGCAACTGCGAGCTGACCGAGCCCGGGCAGGTGGTGGTGAAACACGGTGTGACCATCGTCGGCTACACCGACCTGGCGTCGCGCATGGCGCGCCAATCGTCCACGCTGTATGCGAACAACCTGTTTCGCCTAAGCGAAGAGCTTTGCAAGACCAAAGACGGCGTGATCGACGTCAACATGGAAGACGCCGCCATTCGCGGCCTGACTGTGATCAAAAACGGCGAAATCACCTGGCCCGCGCCGCCCATAGCGGCTGCGCCCAAGCCACCAGCCAAGCCCGCTGCCGCGCCAACTGCGAAGAAAGCCCATGGCCACGGCGAGGCTTCGGGGCCGATGCCGGTGGGCAAACTGCTGATCGTCGCTGGCGTCACGGCCGCGCTGTTCGCGTTGGTGGGTGCTTATGCGCCGGCCGATTTTCTGTCGCACTTCACGGTGTTCGTGCTGGCCTGCTTCGTGGGCTACATGGTGGTGTGGAACGTGAAGCCCGCGCTGCACACGCCGCTCATGAGTGTGACCAACGCCATCAGCTCGATCATCGCCATCGGCGCGCTGGTGCAGATATCGCCACTGACGAACGCAGCTGAGAGGCCCAACACGCTGATCCTCATCCTGTCTGCCATCGCGCTGGTGTTGACCGCCATCAACATGTTCGGCGGCTTTGCCGTCACCCAGCGCATGCTGTCGATGTTCCGCAAATAAGAAGGAGACCCTGAATGTCTGCAAGCTTGGCCACGGTCGCCTACATCGGCGCGATGATTCTTTTTATTCTCAGTTTGGGCGGGTTGTCCAACCAGGAAACCGCGCGGCGCGGCAACCTGTACGGCATGGTCGGCATGGCACTCGCCGTGCTGGCCACGGTGTTCGGCCCGCAGGTCACCATGGCGGGCATCCCTTGGATTGTTGGCGCCATGTTGATCGGTGCGGTCATCGGCTTGTACGCCGCACGCACCGTGCAGATGACGCAGATGCCCGAGTTGGTGGCGCTGATGCACAGCATGGTGGGTATGGCCGCGGTGCTGGTCGGCTATGCCACCTATGTCGATCCCGAGGCTACCAAAGGCTTCGAAGGCGCGGCGCACGCCATCCACTCGACAGAGATCTACCTCGGCATCTTCATCGGTGCGATCACCTTTTCGGGCTCGGTTGCAGCGTTTGGCAAGCTCTCCGGCCGCATTGGCGGCAGCCCCTTGCTGTTGCCCGGTCGCCATTGGATGAACCTGGTCGGTTTGATTGCGGTGATTTACTTCGGCGGCATGTTCCTGCAAGCCGAGACGATCGCAGACGGTATGTTCCCGCTCTTCATGATGACCGCGATTGCGCTGCTGTTCGGCATTCACATGGTGATGGCGATTGGCGGCGCCGACATGCCGGTGGTGGTGTCCATGCTCAACAGCTACTCGGGCTGGGCGGCCGCCGCTACCGGCTTCATGCTGTCCAACGACCTTCTGATCGTGACCGGTGCGCTGGTCGGCTCCAGCGGCGCCATCCTGTCCTACATCATGTGCAACGCGATGAACCGCAGCTTCATCAGCGTGATCGCTGGCGGCTTTGGCACCGTCAAAGCCGCACCAAAAGTGGCTGGCGCCGCCGCTGAGCCCGTCGGCGAGGTGAACCCGATCCTTGCCGCCGAGACCGCCGAGCTGCTGCGCGACGCCAAGAACGTGATCATCGTGCCCGGCTACGGCATGGCGGTGGCGCAGGCGCAGCACACGGTATTCGAGATCACCCGCTTCCTGCGCGAAAAGGGCGTGAACGTGCGCTTTGGTATCCATCCGGTGGCGGGCCGCATGCCCGGCCACATGAACGTGTTGCTGGCCGAGGCCAAGGTGCCATACGACATCGTGTTCGAGATGGACGAGCTCAACGACGACTTCCCCGACACCGATGTGGTGATGGTCATCGGCGCCAACGACATCGTGAACCCGGCGGCGCAAGACGACCCGACCAGCCCGATCGCCGGCATGCCGGTGCTCGAGGTCTGGAAGGCGCGCACCTCCATCGTGATGAAGCGCAGCATGGCCGCAGGCTACGCCGGCGTGGACAACCCGCTGTTCTACAAAGACAACAACCGCATGCTGTTTGGCGATGCCAAGAAGATGCTGGACGAGGTGCTGATGGCGCTGAAAGCCTGAGCGCGTGCGCCCAACCACAGAGGAGCCTTCGGGCTCCTTTTTTTGTGCAGTTTCTGGAAAATGCTCAAACGCGCACCCTCTCAAGGGCAGCTGATTTCAGAAACACGAAGGCCACAGCAGCAACAAACCCCGCCCACAACACCGGCCGTCAAAAATTTTGAAACGGGTCGCCGGACAGGGGGATACCGGTGCTTTCAGTGAAAGGATTGATCGTGCGCTGGGCGTCGGTGCGAGCGTCGGTGTGACGGTGTGTGCAAGTCACACCTTGCGCGTTGGAATCCGCAGCACCACGCAGGCGCCGATGAGCCCTGCCGTCAGCAGCACGCCCTGTAACACCGGCCGCCCCTGAAAGCCCGAGGCCGACAAAGCGATCATCAGCGTCATCGACATCACCGCCACGGTTTTGGTGCGCCGCGTCACGCTGCGGTCGCGCTCCCAATCGCGCAACATCGGGCCCATCCAGCGGTGGTTGAGCAGCCAGCCGTGCAGCCTGGGCGAAGCCCAGGCGTAGCAGGCGGCGGCGAGCAGGATGAACGGTGTGGTGGGCAGGCCAGGCAGCACCACGCCAATCAGGCCTAGCACCAGCGACACGCTACCAGCGATCCACAACAACCCGCGCACCAACCGGGAGCTGTGCAGCTGGGTGGCCGTGGGTGGCCATGGGGGTGGCGAGGGATGCCGGGCGGGTCATTGGCGGGCCTTTGGGCTCAGCACCACCCGCCCAGCGGGTGGTACCGGATGGCGATCAAAACAGCCCCCTCAAACCTGGCAAATCAGCGAATGCCTGAGGCGAAAAGGGTGGGGCACTCGAGTGGAAATGGGGTGGATTTAGAAAGCGATGCACGACCCGCCTGTTCTCTCACGGGCTCAACAAAATCAGATCCAGCCCGTGGGGGACAAAGTTCTTGAAATCTCGATCCAGCGTCACCATGCGAAGACCGCCAGCCGTGGCGAAGGCTGCCAAATAGGCGTCCATCCACACTTTCGGTGACGCGCTGTCGCGAGCCGACAGGGCATGCCACAAAGGCAGAGCGCCCCGTGGCTCATCGCGCACGCCAACCTGACGCAGTGCCTGCAGGGCGTTCAGCGCCAGCAGCGCATCGCGGTTGGTTGGGCCTTCGGCGCCATAGACCTTCAACAAACTGGGGGTGGACGCCAAGCGCAGAAAGCTTTGCTCTGTGGCTCGGCAAAAGACGGCAGGCACTGCCGGTGTGGCGCGCTGCAGGGCGTTTTGCGCCAAGGCATGAAACGGGTGGGTGGTGAATACCGCAGCGAGCCAGACGTTGGTGTCAAACAGCGCGCCCGGCATGTTGCATGTCTTCTTTGGTTTGCGCCTGCTGCTCCAGCGCCAACAGGTCTTGCAAGTTGGCGCGGCTGGCGGGCGCGTCGGTGCGGCAACGAATCACGGGCAGGCTGTTCGAGACCACCAGCACCCGGTCGCCCAGGGCGCTGGCACTTGATGGCACAGGGCGCGCGATGCCCAGACCCTGGCGAATGCAATCCGCCACCAGGTCTTTGTGCGTGCGCCCTTGCGCAACCGCACGCAGCTTGGCTTCGCGCATCAGTTCGTCCGGGAGTTCAAGCGGGGTTTTCATGCGGCCAGCTTCCCAGCTTGCTGTCAATCAAGGCCACCTTGGCCAGGATGTTCTGATGCAGCGGACCGCGGCGGGCGTCAGGACCACCAGCCGAGCGGGTGGTGTTGCAGCGCGATCGACGTCATGAAGGCCACGCAGCTCAACACCGCGACGAAGAAAGCGGCCTCGGCGGCCCGTCCAAGCCGCACGCGGCAAACAGCGTGACGCTGCCGATGACGAAGCCGATGCGAGTCAATTGGAGTCCAACCCCAATTTTCTTCAACCGTTGCTCGCATGGAAAAAGGCACGAAAAGTGCCTCAAATCACCGCTTAAGTTGTAGCCAAACCCGCCGATACTCAGTTTGTCCTAGACAAAATTGTAACCGAGCACCTTGGCCTTGGCACCGCATTGTTCGCAATGCCAAACACCGTCTGTCACTTCAATGGGAGCCATCGTGAATTTCTTGAACAACCTTCGCACGCGCACCTGGCTGCTGGGCGCATTTGCCAGCACCGCCTTGATCACCCTGATGATTGGCCTGCTGGGCCTCAAATTTCACCAGCCAGCCGCAGTTCCCGACAACCACTTCACTGGCATCGCCACCGTGATGCAAGGCGAGCTTCAGCGCATGCTGGTCATCGTCAACATCGAGCAATTTATGTCCAGCGCCGAGATCGGGCAGGTGCATGCTGCAGCCAAAGCGCACTGATTTCCAACCCCCAAACTTTCAACCCCCTTACTTCCTTGGAGAGCCAAATGAATTCGACATCCAATCTAACCGTGTCTCGACGTCTCGCCTTGGCGTTCGGCGCGGTCATAGCAATCTTCTTAAGTGTGGCGGCCGTGGCGCTGTATTCCGGCAGCAAGCTGGCCGAAGCCGATAAGTGGACAACCCACACCTACAAAGTGCTCGGCACTGCCGACCACATGCTGAAGGCCATGATCAACATGGAAACCGGTACCCGCGGCTTTTTAATTGCAGGTGAGGACCGATTCCTTGAGCCGTGGACCCAGGGATTGCTGGCGTTCGATGCCTCTTGGGCTGAGGCCAAGCAATTGACCGCGGACAATCCAGTGCAGCAAAAGCGTCTGGACGACATGAAGTCGAAGAGCAACGATTTCGTGGGAGTTGCCAAATCAATGATCCAACTGCGGCGCGATGTGACCAGCGGCAAGAAGACCATGCCTGAGTTTGTCGCTGAATTCGGCCTGGGCAAGGACAAGGCCGCAATGGATGGCTTCCGCGCCTTACAAGGCGACTTCGACAAGGTCGAGCGTGACCTCCTGGTCACTCGCAGTGCAGCGGCCGAGTCCATGCGCGCCATGGCTCGCACTGCGGTGATCACGGGCTCGATCCTCGCGCTGTTGGTTGCTGTTGGCTTGGGTCTTTGGATCACACGCTCGATCACTCGTCAACTAGGCGGCGAGCCCGACTACGCCTCCGATGTGGCCAGCGAGATCGCAAAGGGCAACCTCGCCGTCGATGTGAAAGTGCGCGCCGGCGATAAGTCCAGCCTGTTGGCTGCGATGAAGGTTATGCGCGACAACCTTGCGCAAGTCGTCAGCAACGTGCGTCAAAGCAGCGACAGCATTGCCACCGGCAGCGCTCAGATCGCCACCGGCAATGCCGATCTGAGCCAGCGCACCGAAGAGCAGGCCAGCAACCTGCAGCAGACAGCAGCGTCGATGGAGCAGCTCACCACCACCGTGAAGCAAAACTCTGACACCGCGCGCCAAGCCAATCAGTTGGCCACCAGTGCCAGCGAAGCAGCGGCCAAGGGCGGTGTGGTGGTCGGCCAAGTGGTCAGCACCATGGAATCGATCACCGCGTCGAGCAAGAAGATCAGCGACATCATCAGCGTGATCGACGGCATCGCCTTCCAGACCAACATCCTGGCCTTGAACGCGGCAGTCGAGGCCGCGCGTGCCGGTGAGCAGGGCCGGGGCTTCGCGGTGGTGGCCTCGGAAGTGCGCAGCCTGGCACAGCGCTCGGCCAGCGCCGCCAAGGAGATCAAGACACTGATCGGCGAGAGCGTTGACAAGGTCGAGACCGGCTCCAAGCTGGTGGGCGAAGCAGGCCAGTCGATGCAAGACATCGTCAGCCAAGTCAAGCGTGTGAACGACCTGATCGCCGAGATCAGCTCGGCCAGCGTCGAGCAATCACAGGGCATCAGCCAGGTGAGCGATGCGGTGAACCAGTTGGACCAGGTGACGCAGCAGAACGCGGCGCTGG
>Ga0335395_10003044_pt1 | contig 10420 bp, 9 predicted proteins | sample MAT02_FD_205744 | JGI IMG/M metagenome (GOLD analysis project Ga0335395, IMG submission 205744) | Freshwater microbial communities from Lake Fryxell liftoff mats and glacier meltwater in Antarctica - MAT-02 (spades assembly) (version 2) ...
AAAAGTAGTTATTTCTGCTCCTTCTGCCGATGCTCCAATGTTTGTAATGGGCGTAAATCATTCGGAGGCAAAAGCAAGTGATACGATTGTTTCAAATGCTTCTTGTACAACCAATTGTTTGGCTCCTATGGCAAAAGTAATTCATGATAATTTTACAATTGTAGAAGGATTGATGACTACTATTCATGCCACAACAGCAACGCAATTAACCGTAGATGGACCTTCTAAAAAAGATTTCCGTGGCGGTCGTTCTGCTTTATTAAATATGATTCCTTCTTCAACCGGTGCTGCAAAAGCAGTTGGAAAAGTAATTCCAGATTTAAATGGAAAACTAACAGGAATGTCAATGCGAGTGCCAACTGCTGATGTTTCTGCAGTAGATTTAACGGTAAAATTAGCGAAAGAAACCTCGTACGAAGAAATTATGAAAGTGCTTAAAAACGCTTCTGAAACTTCGATGAAAGGAATTTTGGGTTATACAGAAGATGATGTTGTTTCTCAAGATTTTATTTCTGACCCAAGAACATCAATTATCGATGCAAAAGCTGGAATTGGATTAAATAGTACTTTCTTTAAAATTGTATCTTGGTATGATAACGAATATGCCTATTCTAGTAAATTAATTGATTTAGCTGTTCATATTTCTAAATTATAATAGTAAATAAAAAATCCTATTTTGTAGTGTACTTAATAGGATTTTTTGTTACCTCAAAAACTCATTTTCATGAAATTATTAGTAGACGGTGGCTCGACCAAAGCAGATTGGATTGCTATTGACCATAATGGTAAAGTGCTTTTTACCACACAAACACTTGGGTTAAATCCAGAAGTGCTAGACAAAGAAGAAATTTTAGAACGCTTAGCGGATAAATTTGATATTTCTCATAATCGCTCAAAAGCGAAACAGCTTTATTTTTATGGAGCCGGATGCGGAACAGCACGAATGAAAAATTACCTTGCAGAAATTTTTCAAGAATATTTTATCAATGCAGAGGTGGCCGTATTTGAAGATACCTATGCGGCTGTTTATGCCACGACACCAAAAGATGAAAAAGCCATTGTTTGTATTTTAGGAACGGGTTCAAATTGTAGCTATTTTGATGGTAAAATATTGCATCAAGAAGTGCAATCACTCGGGTATATCGCAATGGATGATGGTTCCGGAAATCGTTTTGGACGGTTATTGTTACGCGGTTATTTTTTCAATAAAATGCCCATTGAATTAGCCGCCGAATTTGAAGAAGAATATAATTTGGATGCCGATTTTGTAAAGTCAAATTTATATAAAGAACCCAATCCAAATGCATACTTAGCCACTATGGCTAAATTCATTATCAAACACAAAGAGAATCCGTATTGCAAAAGAATAATTTACAGAGAACTCAATAAATTTGTAAAAAATTACATTATGCAGTATGAAAATTACCAAGAAGTTCCAGTTCATTTTGTAGGTTCTATTGCTTTTTATTTAAAAGAAGAATTAGAAGAAATTTTAAGCAAATATGATATCAAAATCGGAAATGTGTTACGCAGACCAATTGATGGCTTAATTGCCTATCATGTATTAAATACGTAAAAATAAGGCTGTCTCAAAAGTATATCGTTGTCAGTCTTTCCCGAAGTCTCGGCAAGTTTCAAAGTCTAACTGGAATTGAAATTCATTGCTTTAAGATGTTGAAATAAATCACAAGGACAAATTTTAGTTTTTAAGGTCAACCTTTTATCAAACTATATGGAAATAGCAATCATTGCTCACGATGGGAAAAAAGCCGATATGGTTCAGTTTTTAAATAAAAATAGAACCATTTTGTTACATGAAAACGTAAAACTTATCGCAACCGGCACGACCGGAAGTAAAGTGGAAAATGCTGGATTTAAAGTCAAAAAAATGCTTTCAGGACCGCTTGGAGGCGATGCTCAAATTGCGGGTCGGGTGGCAGAAGGAAAAACAAAAATGGTTATTTTTTTCAAAGACCCGTTGTCGAGTCATCCGCATGAACCAGATGTCAATATGCTCATTCGGGTTTGTGATGTGCACAATATTCCGTTGGCTACGAATGAAGCAACGGCTCAATTGTTAATGATAGCTTTGACAATTACCTAAAAAACTAATCTTCTTTGATGGCTAACATCGAGATTTCGATGTTTACATTTTTTGGCAAACAACTTACTTGAACCGTTTCTCTAGCAGGAGCGGTTTTTTCATTAAAATAACTTCCATAAACGGCATTAATTCTCGAAAAATCGCCCATATTCATAATAAAAATCGTCGATTTTACGACATTTTCAAAGGTCATGTTTGCAGCTTCTAATACTGCTTTCATGTTTTCCATGACTTGTTTTGTTTCTGTTTCAATATCCTCTAAAACTAATTCGCCTGTTGCTGGATTAAGAGCAATTTGACCCGAGGTATACAGCGTTTTGCCCACTAAAACAGCTTGATTATAAGGGCCAATTGGAGCGGGAGCTTTTTCTGTAAAAATTATTTTTTTCATAAATCAATATAGGATTACTTGTTTAACGAAGGGGACGATCAGGAAGCGAACGCCGATCAAATTTAAGGTCGCTTAATACCGAGGATTTAATCCCAATAAAAAATCCCCATTGTGCCAGCTCGCCATACGGCGACCAATTGAAATCCATCCTCCAACTCAATAAATCGCGTTCAAATCGAAATTGGGTAAAGCTCACGCCTTTCTGAACAAAATCATATCCCGATGAAATTCCAACTTTCCATCTCGGACTAAGCTCGATATTTCCGGAGAACATGATGGAATTTCCCGTGATTGTTCCTTCGCGATTATTATTGCCATAGGTCAAAGAATAAGCAAACGTTAAATCCCAAGGCGTTTTGGTATTATAAAAAGTAGTGACTTCTTCGTCGTCGTCTTCTTCGTCGTCGTCAAATTGACTCTGTCTGCGATCACTTAAATCGGTGTTGGTTCCAAATAAATCATCTTCACGGCCACCATTTGAGGCACCTTGCACGTTTTTCTTTTTACTTTCTTCTTTGCCACCACTTCTAAAAGAATAATTAGCAGTCATGTTTGCACTCGTCATTCTAAATAAACTTCCGCCGTTGTCTATATTAAATCTGTCAATTCTTCTTCCAGCGGCATTGATTGCATACGGGTCTAACGTAGCGGCAAAATTAATATTCATTTTATCTTTTAATAACAAAGTTCCTCCACTCAATCGCACGGGAGACCATTGCAAAGAATCGATGGCCATGTTATAATTTGTCGAAAAATTTAACTGATTTAGCAACATGACTTTTTTAGCCTCAAGCACCGTACTATCTTTCTCTGTCACTTTAGCCTCAAAGGTATTACTCAACGAGAAACCTAAGTTATTAGCGTAAGAACCAGCAGGTTCACCAAATATTCCGCCATTAAAACGCGTATATTCCGCTGTTCTACCCGTAGCATCTATGGCATAGGTATCCCAATATTGTTCAAAACTTGGGGCATAATTGTGGGAAACAGCAGGTCGCATTACATGTCGAATGGCCTGAATTTTTTTAGTGTCACCAAAATTAAACGTACCATAAATAGTTGTTCCTATGTTAGATCCAAAATTATACGTTCGATAGGAGTCAAAACCATTTACTTCCGAAGTGAGCACTTTATTAATTTCGGTATCAAATTCTCTCTTGATTGTTTTTAATGCCCAAACTTCATTGTAGTTAGCATTTGCAGTAACACTAAAATACTTGAATACTTTAAAATTAGTACTTAACGGGATTGTATGTTGCATTCCTGTCCTGGCATTTGCAAACATTTCGGGTTGAAAAAACAGTGAATCGGTTGTGTTAATTCGATATTCTCCTCGCAGATTATATTGTAAATTGATATTTTTAATAATGCCTTTTTTTTGGCCATCCTTAGAGGCAAACGGAAAAATTCGGTCAACACTTGCCTGTAATGTGGGCAAAGTCATATTAATTTCTTGAGTTGCCGTATTTTGATTATGGGTTGCCGACAACGACATATTGACTTGTGGGACGGTGTTAAACGTCTTAGAATAGGAAACAGAGGAACTTAAGTTATTGACCAAATTAGAACCTACATTGTTTTGATTTAAAGATTGTTGAAAGAATGTAGAACTTCCTAAATTGACAGAGGAAGAAAATCGAGAGGTAGGATTTGACTTTCCATCTTGGGCATGATTCCATTGAATATTATAAAGTTTTTGCCGTGAATAATCTGGAAAGCCACGTTCACTTTGAATATTGTTTTCAAAACGGACGTTAAAACCACCACTAAAACGGTATTTTAATGCATAGCTACTTTGAAAGCTTAAAGCATAACTTCCATTGGTAAAATAATTGCCTAAAATAGATAAATCATAATTATCACTCAACGCTAAATAGTAGCCACCATTTTGAAGCGAATAACCTTGTCTTTGGGTATCTTGAAAAGTGGGAATAATTATACCCGAACTGCTTTCTTCGGTCATTGGAAAAAAGGCAAACGGAATGGCAATTGGAGTTGGAACATTGGCAATAACCATATTTGTAAATCCTGTAACCACTTTCTTTTGCGGAACCAATTTAATTTTATTGGTATAAAAATAATATTCCGGATTGTCAACGTCTTTTGAAGTGGTAAATCGTGCTCCTTTTAAAAAGTAGACGGAATCATTTTCTTTTTTAGTGATTTCTGCTTTTACCCGAAATTCACCTTGATCTGTTCTAGAATTCCAAATTAATGCTTTTTTTGTTTTAAAATTAAATCGAATTGAATCGGGTTCAATTACGTTTGTGCCTTGTTTAAATGATGGAATTTGAGTGTAAACACCGCTAGAATCTTTAATTCGACCAGCATAAACTTCATTTTTTTCATAGTCCATGATGATGATGCCCGCCTTCAATTCAATGTCTTGATAATATAATTCGGCTTTGTCGTAGAGCGTAATCAATTTCTTTTTTTGGTCAATTTTTGTATAATTATCTGCTCTATATTTTATTTTGTCCTCTAAAAGAGCGGGTTTAACAGTATTTTTTACAGAATCTTGAACAACGGAATCTTGTGGAACTATAAGAGTTTCAGTATTGATTATCAGGCTATCAGCCTTTTTTTCTGGAGGAATTTGCAGTATTTTATTTTGCAATTCTTGTCCCTGCACTTTTGGTAAACCAATTGTTAGGAAAAATGCTGATAAAACGATATGAAATAACTTTGTCCGCAACTGTTTTAATACTATTTTTGTAAAATTATGGCTTGATTTTTGGTGTGCCAAACTTACTAAATATTTTTGGGCAAAAATAAGTAATTAAACAAATTTAAAACCTAGCGTTTAAAATTAAATTAACTTTTAACAATGATATACTCTATAAATAAATTCAAAACTGTTTGTTTTACATTAATCTTACTTGCGGGTTTTAGTCTGTTTGCGCAAACGGATTCAAAATTTAAAGTTGTACTTGACCCCGGTCATGGCGGGAAAGATTTTGGAGCCAACCACCATGGTTTTATTGAAAAAATAATTGTTTTAAAAGTGGCTTTAAAAGTGGGAAGAAATTTAGAAAAATATGACGATATTGAAGTAATTTATACCCGAAAAACAGACGTCTTTATTGAATTGATGGAACGGGCACGAATTGCGAATAGAGCGAATGCAAATTTGTTTTTATCCATTCACTGTAATGGTTCTGCCAATGCCGAAGCTTATGGAACAGAAACATTTGTGATGGGCCTCACTAAAAACGCATCGAACTTAGAAGTGGCAAAAAAGGAAAATGCTGTTATTACCTTAGAAAGCGATTATAAAATAAAATACGCAGGTTACAATCCCAATTCTCCCGAGAGTGTCATCGGAATTACACTTTTACAAGAGGAATATTTAGACCAGAGTATTACCTTGTCCACTAAAATTCAAAATGAATTTACAAACACCTTAGAACGAAAGAACAGAGGCGTTAAACAAGGTCCTTTTTTAGTTTTAAATCAAACGGCGATGCCAAGTATTTTGACAGAATTAGGTTTTATTTCGCACAAGAAAGAAGGAGAATATATGAATTCAGATAAGGGTCAAGAGGAAATAGCCAAAGCGATTTCGACAGCGATTTTGAATTATAAAAAAGAATATTTTGGTGAAAATATGAATGTAAAAGCTGAAAAGCCTGTACAGAATTCGGCACAAATGCAGGTAAAAGATACGCCAGTTATTGCTAAAGCTGTTTCAAAACCCAACGATGAGCCTAAAAGAACAGTTGTGGCAGATAAAGATGTGGTTTTTAAAATTCAAATTTCTGCCAGCGGAAAAAATATTGAACTTATTCCGCAGAATTTTAAAGGTTTAAGCCCAACCTCCGTGATTGTTGAAAATAATTTATATAAATATTATTTTGAACAAACAGCTAGTTATGAAGAAGCTAAGCGATTATTGCTAGAAGCAAAAAATAAAGGATACGAATCGTCTTTTATTGTAGCTTTTAAAAACGGAAATAAAATTAGCATTCAAGACGCTTTAAAAGCGAATTAATACTTTTTTATCTTAAATTTGCTTTAAAAAAATTATTATTTTGAAATTAACAAAAGAAATTAAAACAGCCATACTAGTTATTACTTCCATTTTACTTTTTATTTGGGGATATAGCTTTTTAAAAGGAACCGACATATTGACTAACTATTCAACTTTTTATGTGGAATATGAAGAAGTTGAAGGCCTAGTTGTGTCTGCACCAGTAACTATTAACGGATATGTGATTGGTCAAGTAAAAAGTATCACATTTAAAGATAAAATTACTTGGAAACCAATTGTGGAAATTCAAATTCACGAACAATATTCAATTCCTAAATCAAGCACGGCTCTTATTTATGAACCTGGATTAATCGGCGGAAAAATGATTCAAATCATTCCGGGAACCGAAAATGCCGCAATAATGGCATTATCTGGCGACTATTTAAATGGTGATATCAAAAATGGCTTGACAGCTTTGGTTTCTGAAAAATTAGAACCCTTGAAAGAAAAAATTGAAAAAGTAATGCTCTCTACTGATGTTTTACTAAATAATTTAAATGAAATGTTGGATGATAAAACTAAACAAAATTTAAAAAATAGTATTGCTAAATTAAATGAAACCTTGACAGAATTTAGTCAAACTTCAAAATCTGTTAATGCCATGTTGGCTGATAATAAATCTAAAATAAATTCGTCCTTGACCAATTTTGAGAAGACATCGGAAAACATGGTGAAAATTTCCGATTCGCTAGCCGCCGTAAATATCAAACAAACGGCTGAAAAGTTGGAGAAAACATTGGCAAATGTTGACAAAATTATAGCCGACTTAGAAAACGGAAATGGTTCTATGGGTAAGTTATTGAAGGATGATAAAATGTATAACAATTTTACAAAAGCCTCAAAAGAACTCGAACTTTTATTGGAAGACGTACGTTTAAATCCTACCCGATATATCAATGTTTCCTTGTTTGGCAAAAAGAATAAACCCTATGAATCGCCCGCAGAAACGGAGTCGACTCCCATTAAAAACTAAAAATCAATGAATTATTTAGATAATCTTTTATTTCTGATAATTTTATGTTTAGGCTTTGGTTATTTTGCGTTGAATGTAAAAAAAATAGTGCGAAATATAAAACTAGGTCAAGCAGTTAACCGAACCGATAATGCTTCGGAACGATGGAAAAACATGGCCATGATTGCACTAGGGCAATCCAAAATGGTTAAGCGACCAATTGCCGGAATTTTACATATTATTGTCTATGTTGGTTTTATTGTCATCAACTTAGAATTACTAGAAATTATTATTGATGGAATTTTCGGAACCCATCGTATTTTTTCGTTTTTAGGAGGTTTTTATAATGTATTAATTGCCTCATTCGAAATATTGGCTGTTTTGGTTCTAGTAGCTGTAGTTATTTTTTGGATTCGACGTAATGTCATCAAAATAAATCGCTTTGTCAATTCCGATATGAAAAGTTGGCCAAAGAATGACGCCAATTACATTTTATACTTTGAAGTGGTTTTAATGACACTCTTTCTTACGATGAATGCATCGGATTTATGGTTACAAGAAATGAATGTTTCACATTATAATCAAGCGGGAAGTTTTCCGGTTAGTCAGTTTATCGCACCCTTATTTAACGGCTTATCAGAAGGAGTCGTCGTGGTGATTGAGCGAGCGGCTTGGTGGTTGCATATTATTGGAATTCTAATTTTCTTAAATTATTTATATTGGTCGAAACATTTGCACATTTTGCTAGCCTTTCCGAATACTTATTTTGCCGATTTAGATAAAATGGGAAAACTTGACAATTTGGAAAGTGTAACCAATGAAGTAAAATTAATGCTTGATCCAACTGCCGATCCATTTGCCGCTCCTTCGAATCCAGATGCTGTGCCTGCAAAATTTGGAGCGAGTGATGTGCAAGATTTAAATTGGGTTCAATTATTAAATGCCTATACGTGTACAGAATGTGGTCGATGTACTTCGGCTTGTCCAGCAAATCAAACGGGTAAAAAATTATCGCCACGAAAAATCATGATGGACACGAGAGACCGTCTTGAGGAAGTTGGTAAAAACATGGACGCCAATAAAGGTGTTTTTATTCCCGATAATAAAACGTTACTAAACGATTATATCACTGCCGAAGAGCTTTGGGCTTGCACAACATGCAACGCCTGCGTAGAAGAATGTCCAGTGAATATTAGTCCGCTATCTATCATTATGGATATGCGACGCTATTTGGTTATGGAGCAGAGTGCGGCACCGATGTCGGTAAATGCAATGATGGCTAATATAGAAAACAATGGTGCTCCTTGGCAGTATAACCAAATGGATCGCCTAAATTGGAAAGAGGAGAACTAACTAAAAATAAGTGACAATTTCCCATAAGTGTGAGACTTGGGGAGGTGTTGATGAACGTGAACTGTTTAATAACAAAAACATGAAAATGGAAAACATTGACAAAAAATTACAAGCAATTTCAGAAAATGGGCAGCAGCTGAGTCCTATTTTGCCTGAGGGAATTAAGAACTATTTAATCGACATCGACGGCACCATTTGCGACGATATTCCAAATGAAGAACCCGAACGGATGCTTACCGCCGAAGTATATCCAGATGCGTTGGTCACGTTGAACAAATGGTATGATGAAGGACATATTATTTTCTTTTTCACCTCCAGAACAGAAGCCCATCGTGAATATACCGAAATATGGCTTAAAAAATATGGCTTTAAATACCACGGCATGTTAATGGGAAAACCCCGTGGCGGAAATTACCATTGGATAGATAATCATTTGGTGAAAGCAACGCGTTATCGTGGCAAATTCACTGACTTAGTTGACAAAGAAGTAACTATCCAAGTTTTTGATGACGAACATCATGTATAAAAAAAGCGTATCAGATGATAGATTTTCGGATAATCATAAAGAATTAAACATATAAAATAATATGTCAGAAAATTTAGTAGTACCCACAATGGCCGAGATGATGGCTCAAGGCAAACAACCCGAAGTTTTATTTTGGGTAGGTTGTGCTGGAAGTTTTGATGACCGAGCTAAAAAAATAACGAAAGCATTTGTTCGAATTTTGAACCGAGCAAATGTTCCGTTTGCGGTTTTAGGAACAGAAGAAAGTTGTACGGGCGATCCTGCAAAAAGGGCTGGGAATGAATTTTTATTTCAAATGCAAGCAATGATGAATATTGAAGTCATGAACGCCTATGAAGTAAAAAAAGTAGTGACGGCGTGTCCACATTGTTTTAATACCATCAAAAATGAATATCCCGAATTAGGGGGTCAATATGAAGTGGTACATCATACACAATTTTTAAAATCACTTTTAGACGATGGTCGATTAACCATTGAAGGCGGCCAATTTAAAGGAAAACGAATTACATTTCACGACCCTTGTTATTTAGGAAGAGCAAATAATGTGTATGAAGCTCCGAGAGAATTAATTCAAAAACTAGAAGTCGAATTAATCGAAATGAAACGATCACGTGCCAATGGCTTGTGTTGTGGAGCAGGTGGAGCTCAGATGTTTAAAGATGCTGAACCGGGGAATAAAGAAGTTAATATTGAACGAACCGAAGACGCTTTAGAAACAAAACCAGATATTATTGCTGCTGGATGTCCATTTTGTAATACAATGATGACGGACGGTGTGAAGAATAAAGAAAAAGAAGCAACTATCAAAGTAATGGATATTGCTGAATTAATTGCAAATGCTCAAGATTTATAAATGTAGGAAATAGGAAATAGGTTGTAGGAAGTAGGTTGTAAGAAGTAGGAAATAGGTTGTAGGAAGTAGGAAGTAGATTGTAGGTTGTAGGAAGTAGGATGTAGGATGTAGGAAGTAGAGTAAGCAAATCGTTAATCAACGAAGCAAAAAAGCACCACTCATCAAACATCCATCACCCATCATCAAACACCTCTCATCAAACACCCCTCAT
>Ga0335395_10003046_pt1 | contig 10408 bp, 6 predicted proteins | sample MAT02_FD_205744 | JGI IMG/M metagenome (GOLD analysis project Ga0335395, IMG submission 205744) | Freshwater microbial communities from Lake Fryxell liftoff mats and glacier meltwater in Antarctica - MAT-02 (spades assembly) (version 2) ...
TTGTATTTCGTTGGCAAAGTTATCTAGTTTATTTTGTTCCATTTGTTAGGAAAATTATGATTAGTTTTTCTGAGGCAACTGAGATATCTATGATTATGCTATAATCCCGTAGCAAAATAGGCAAAGTTATAGAGGGCATTATGGCAGACTGGCAAGAAGTGGCGGGGGGTGTGACGGCGGCTCAGGGATACAAGGCAGCAGGGATTGCCGCAGGATTAAAGCCTTCGGGAGCTAAGGATTTGACCTTGATTCTCTCGGAAGTGGATGCGATCGCCGCCGGGGTATTTACGACTTCTGTAGTCCGGGCTGCCTGTGTGGATTATTGTAAACAACGTCTGCAAGCCAAACCCAGTGCTAGAGCCATTCTCTGTAATGCGGGACAGGCCAACGCTGCTACCGGGGAACAGGGCTGGCAAGATGCGATCGAAAGTGCCAAGGCTCTAGGAGAAGTTCTGCACATTGATCCAGATTTGATTCTCCTGGCCTCCACCGGGGTGATTGGACAACGGATTAAAATGGACGCTCTAAAAGCTGGGTTGCCTAACCTCGTAGCTGCTGCTTCCGAAAACGGCGGGGAAGATGCGGCTCGATCGATCATCACCACCGATCTTGTCCCCAAATCCATCGCCCTCGAAACAATTATTGATGGTCGTCCCGTGCGGATTGGAGGCATTGCCAAGGGTTCGGGGATGATTCACCCCAATATGGCAACCATGCTTTCCTTTGTCACCTGTGATGCTGCCGTCGCTCCCCAGTTGTGGCAACAGATGGTCAGTCGGGCTGCCAATAAGAGCTTTAACCAAATCACCGTGGATGGAGATACCAGCACCAATGATAGTTTGATGGCTCTGGCAAATGGTCGATCGCGCACCACCGCCATTACTGATCCCACTAGTGAAGCGGCAGTAAAACTGGAAGCCATGCTCACTGCCGTCTGTCAGTACCTTGCCAAGGCGATCGCTAGGGATGGGGAAGGGGCTACCTGTTTGATTGAAGCTCAAGTCACCGGGGCAAGGGATGAAGCTGAAGCCTGTCAAGTTGCCAAAACAATTGTCGGTTCTTCCTTGGTGAAATCAGCGATTTTTGGGCGAGATCCCAACTGGGGTCGCATTGCCGCTGCCGCCGGGAGAGCCGGAGTGGCCTTTGAGCAGGAAGATTTACGGATTCAGCTAGGGGAATTTTTGCTCATGGAGCAGGGACAGCCCCTCTTGGGGTTCGATCGACCCGGAGCTAGTGCTTACCTAAAACAAGCTGCCGCCGGGGAATACCTAAAGTCAGATACTGTGCTGATTCAAGTTAAAATTGGCAGTGGTCAAGGCACAGGAATTGCATGGGGTTGTGACCTTAGCTATGATTATGTCAAGATCAATGCTGAATACACTACCTAAATCCCTCTTGCCCTAAACTATGCCCCCCTTTTCCTATCCCCAAACCCGTCAGGTAGACCAAATTGATAACTATCATGGCACTCCTGTCGCCGATCCCTACCGTTGGCTAGAAGACCTAGATACCCCAGAAACCGCCGCCTGGATCCAAGCCCAGAACCAAGTTACCTTTGCTTACCTAGACCAAATTTCCTCAAGGGAGCAGATCAAAGAGCGTTTGACCAAGTTATGGAACTATGAACGCTACAGCGCTCCTTTCAAGGAAGGCGATCGCTACTTTTATTTCAAAAATGATGGTCTCCAAAATCAGAGCGTTCTTTATACCCTCAAATCCCTTGATGGCCCTCCCAAGGTATTGATTGACCCCAACAAACTATCTGAAGATGGTACGATCGCCCTAGGGGGAATTTCCATTAGTGAAGATGGCAGGCTGATGGCTTATGGTTTATCCCAAGCGGGTTCTGACTGGGTAGAATGGCGAATCCGAGATATTGAATCTGGGGTAGATTTGCCCGATCATCTCCAGTGGGTAAAATTCTCTGGGGCTTCCTGGACTAAAGATAGTTTAGGGTTTTACTACAGCCGCTACGATGCTCCCCAAGGAGATGCCCTCGCCGAGGTCAATTATTATCAAAAACTCTACTATCACCGAATCGGCACTGCCCAAAGCGCAGATATTTTGGTGTACGATCGACCAGACCAGAAGGAATGGGGATTTTCTGCCGGAGTTACAGAGGATGGGAATTATTTAATTATCAGTGTCTGGAAAGGTACGGATTCTAAAAATCTGGTTTTCTACCAAGACCTTACCCAAGAGCATAGCCCCGTTGTGGAGTTGATTAATACTTTTAGTGCCAGTTATGGAGTATTTGGGAATGATGGCTCTAAGTTTTGGTTGAGAACCGATCTCGATGCTCCCCGGGGGCGAGTGGTGGCGATCGATATCCATCAACCCTCCCCAAAAAATTGGCAAGAAATCATTCCCCAAGCCCCAGAAACCCTAGAAGGACTGAGCTTGATCAATAATCAACTGGTGGCGAACTATCTCCAAGATGCCCACACAGTGATCAAGATTTTTGATCGGTCGGGGAAATTGGTGCGGGAGGTAGACCTACCCGGGCTGGGTTCGGCAGGGGGCTTCGGGGGGAAGCGGGACGATCGAGAAACCTTCTACACCTTCACTAGTTTCACCTGCCCCAACACCATCTATCACTACGACTTGGTAACTGGAGCCAGCACACTCTACCGTCGTCCCCAAGTAGACTTTCAGCCCGATGATTATGAAATCAAGCAGGTATTTTACCAAAGCAAAGATGGGACGGCGATCCCCATGTTCATTGCCCATAAAAGGGGCTTAGTTTTCGATGGTAATAACCCCACCCTCCTCTACGCCTACGGGGGATTTAATGCTTCCCTCAGCCCTTACTTTTCCGTGAGTAATTTGGTGTGGATGGAAATGGGCGGAGTTTATGCCATGCCGAATCTGCGGGGCGGGGGCGAGTACGGGGAAGAGTGGCATGAAGCAGGAATGAAGTTGCAAAAGCAGAATGTCTTTGATGATTTCATCGCTGCGGCTGAATGGCTCATTGCTCACCAATACACTTCTAGCTCCAAGCTGGCTATTAGTGGGGCAAGTAATGGGGGTTTACTGGTGGGAGCGTGTATGACCCAACGACCGGAACTATTTGGGGCAGCTTTACCTGCGGTGGGTGTCATGGATATGCTCCGGTTTCATAAGTTTACGATCGGCTGGGCTTGGTGTTCTGAGTATGGTTCCCCTGACAATCCGGAGGAATTTGCTGCCATCTATGCCTATTCTCCTCTGCACAATCTCCGAGCAGGTACAAAGTATCCGGCAACCCTGATCACTACTGCCGACCACGACGATCGAGTAGTCCCCAGCCACAGTTTCAAATTTGCCGCTGCCCTCCAAGTAGCTCACCAAGGCGATAATCCCGTCTTAATTAGGGTAGAAACCAAAGCAGGGCATGGAGCCGGAAAACCAGTCAGCAAGGTGATTGCCGAAGTTGCCGACGAATGGGGCTTTGTCTTACACGCTTTAGGCGCTGGACTTGATTAAGCATTAACTCCTTGAGGAGATCGATCGTTGAGGAAAAGAGATTTCAAGGACAACACAGCCCATTTTTCTCCGGGAGGTCTGTCTAGTTACTAGCGATGGTGGGCGCTATACCAACGTATCAACGTCCGGGCTAGGTGGAGATGGTTGTGGCGGACTAAGCCTGTCTCAATGTCTTCATCCATGACATTTGCTAATACGACTCTGCGACCGAGGGAAGCAATATCTTCTCGATCGAGAAACACCGGATGAGATTGTTCTTGGGCATAGTGAATTAGGGTCTGGGCTGAGGGGACTCTTTTGTGAACCAGCACCGCATCAAAAAGCTTTTGTCCACAGGCTAGATCGATCGCCCGGATATGATCAGAAACACTATAACCATCGGTTTCCCCCGGCTGGGTCATGATGTTGCAGACATAAATACTCGGAACGTTGCGAGCGGCGATCGCTTCTCGAATTTCTGGCACTAATAAATTGGGGATCACACTGGTGTAGAGACTGCCGGGTCCAATGATAATATAATCCGCTTCTTGAATGGCTTGGACTACGGCGGGGAGGGCAGGGGGATTTTCGGGATGACAGCCAATTTTTACAATTTTGCCATTGGCAGCAGTAATATTCGACTCGCCTTCAATGCGCCTGCCGTCGGCTAATTCTGCCCAGAGGCTCACATCCATCAGGGTAGCAGGTAGAACCTTACCTCGCACTGCCAGCACTTCCGAACTAGCGGCGATCGCCTGCTCCAGATCTCCCGTAATATCTGTCATCGCTGTCAGAAACAAATTCCCAAAGCTATGCCCTGTCAAGCCATTACCATGCACAAAACGGTACTGAAATAATTCCGTAAGCAGCTTTTCTTGGTCGGCTAGAGCGGCCAGGCAGTTGCGAATATCTCCCGGCGGTAAAACTCCAAAATCCTTGCGGAGTCGCCCAGAGGAACCACCATCATCAGCCACGGTGACAATCGCCGTAATGTTGGAACTATAATTCTTTAGTCCCCGGAGGAGCGTCGATAAACCCGTGCCGCCCCCGATCGCCACCACCTTGGGGCCCCGTTTCAAGCGACGATGGGTAATTAATAAATCAATCAACTCATCATCATTGTCCGGCTTCAACACCTCGGTGATGGCTTCTAGCGATCGAGTCTGCCCCAAAAATACAAAGAACACTCCTAATAAAATCACTAAGGGGCCCGATATATTTCTCGGCATAATCGTGGCCAACCACTCGATGGAATTTCCCGCCAACTGCATCAAGTAAAAAATCGGCGTTAACCGTACCCAGATGGCCAGCCCCAAACTCGTCAACACCACCCCCACCGCACTCAGCAATAACCAACGCTTCACAAACAAACCGGGAGCTAACCACTTCACCAAATGCATCGATCGAATTTTTGGCATCGGCGGCGATTTCCAGTTTCTTTCTGGGGGAAAACCACGAGCTGTGGTTTTGTTTTGTCTGGGGAGGGTTTTCATAAAGAAGGAGGTAAAGAAGGTACAGGGAGTTAAGAAGTTTTAGGGAGTTTTGGGGAGATATGAGTAGGGCGGGAATATTTTTGATTATGGATTGAAAATCAAGGTTTGGGGAATTGTCTTGGGGTAAGGGGATGGATGAACCATCTAAACATTATCAACAAACTCCAAATTAAGCGAACTACTAAGGTAACAAATTAAGTAAAAATACTAATTACCTCCCTATACTTTCTTTACCTTTTCCCAATCAACGTAAACCCCTCCGCTGTTCCCAAGACTTGACTATTTGCTAAATTGAGTTTTTCGAGGACTGGTTGATCTAGGAGTAGGTAGGGTTGAGATTCTGTCCAGAGTTGGTTGAGGGTGTTGATATCTTGGGGCTGGATGCGGCGATCGCTGTAGAAGTTGAGGCTGGGACGGTGGTAGGGGTAGGAAGTGTACACAGGAGCGTTGGGGGGAGTTTGGGTTTTCACTAGGGCAGCTACAGGATAAACGGGAAAGGCTTCATTTAGTTCCCAAAGCCACGATCGAGAACACATTAATAACACTAGAGAGAGGTACAGACCGCCAGCCAAGCTGATCAGGTAATTATGGTTTTGTCGCCAACACAAAATTGTCACTAGCCCCATAGTCAGGATTACATTAATCGCCATTAAGATCAGTACAACTTGTCGATCGACCAGCACAAAATAGACCAGCCCTGCCACTCCACCAAGGGTAAGAAGTCCAAAAACTCCTGTAAAGATTTGTCTGCCCAAAAGAGAATACTGGCGGGAATAGTAGCGAGAATACTGGCGAGTTTGTTGCCAAAACTCTGTTAACTGCGCCCCCACAGCCCAAGCTACAAAGGGATAGAGGGGAATAATATACCAAGGCAGCTTTGTTCCCATCAGGGAAATGGGCAGGAAATAAATCCCCAAGCCCAGTAAAACTAAGCAGCTCCAACTTTGACCCCACTGTTGATAGGCGAGGTAAATTCCCCCCGGCAGGAAGAGGAGCCAAGGCATGGAGTATTTAATCAATTCCAGCAGATAGTACCAAGGGGGGCCAGTATTGCTGTGGACAACTTGAGAAATGCGATCGAAGGATTGGTTAAAAAAGTTGACTTGAATAAATACATTCCCGTAGGCTCGAATCTGCAAGCCATACCAAGCTGCCACGGGGATCAAAGATAAGCCAATCCCTAGCCAAAAATACCAAGATTTAAATACGTACCAACGATTACCTCCAGAGAGTCCGGGGGGAGAATCAATTAGTAAAAACATGAGGGCGATCGCCCCCAAGAGTAGAACTAAAATCCCCTTACTCAAGGTCAACAAAGCCATTCCCACCCCAAAGCCAAGGAGATAGATCCGGCGTTTTTCTCCCTTCAGCAAACACCAGAGGGCAAATAAAAAGCAGGTGACAGAAATGCCATCGTGCATCGCTAGCCGTCCGTGGCGCACCACCGGGAGGAGAGTCAGGTAGACCACCGCACTAAAAATAGCGGGTAATTGTCGAGCAAAAATATTCCTGCCAATTCCATAAACTAGAGGTACTGCCAGAGCAGAGGCGATCGCCAAAGGCAGCCTAGTTGTCCATTCACTCACGCCACCGAGGGTATAACTACCCGCAATCAACCAATAAACCAAAGGTGGTTTTTCCCAAAAGGGCGCACCGTGGAGAGTAGGATAGAGCCAATTTTGGGAGCGATACATTTCCCTCGAAATAATGGCATAGGTTCCCTCATCCCAATCCCGCAGGGGGAGATTACCTAAGGCAACCAAGTAAACCAATAGGGCAGCAACGGTCAGAATCCAGAACCAAGGATAATCAGTGTCTCTAGCGAAAATTTTCTGCATAAATAAATATTCTAAATCTGTTCAGGCTAAATTCCCACGGCTCTTCATTGGGTCAGCATGGGAAGATCAACCAAGGGCAAATTCACTTAAATTTTGCAAATTAGGGGGATCAAAGCCCAAGATAATGTCCTGCTTCAGAACTCCAGATTGCATGAATCTTATGCACCATCAAATTTTATGACCCCAAATCGATGTACAGTTTTAAAATCCTAACTTAACCAATTATTAGGATTGTGGGTAGCTTGCCATATTAATTAATTTATGAGAACTGATACTATTTTTTATAGTTTATTCCAAGTATTTCCTACCCTACTGTTTGAATTAATTGGAGTACCATCAAACATAGCATTAGATATAGCAGAAAACTATGAATTTTCTTCAAGGGAGATTAAGGAGTTATCTCGGAGATTTGATGGACTATTTATTCCTCAAGGGGAAAGTGCTACAGAAATTATTTATTTTGTCGAAGTCCAGTTTCAAGCTAAACCAGATTTTTATCGACGTTTATTTGCCGAAATCTTCTCCTATCTAGGACAATACCAAACAGAGAATAACTGGTGTGCCGTTGCTATTTTTTCCACCCGTAGTCTTGATCCCGGATTATCTATCCATTATGTAGAGCTACAGCCCAAGCTCAGGGTAGTTTATCTAGATGAGCTTATTATTAACCAAAATTTACCAATCAGTTTGGGAATAGTACAATTGGTAGTAGATAGTCGAGAAGAAGCTATAGAGAAAACTCCAAGGCTATTGCAACGAGTTCGAGAAGAAATTGCGGATCCTAACCAATGGAGAAAAATCCTCGACTTGATAGAAACTGTATTGGTATACAAATTTACGGATCTTAGTCGGGAGGAACTGGAAACCATGTTTAGCTTAAGTGATTTGAAACAGACCAAAGTCTATCAAGAAGCAAAAATAGAAGGGAAATTGGAAGGAAAAATAGAAGGGAAGTTAGAACTATTACCAAAGTTATTAGCGGCGGGGTTGTCCGTAGAGCAGGTTGCTCAAATTTTGGAAGTAGATTTAGATGTAGTAACTAGTCAAGTAGGTCAGGAGGGGGCTAGAGAATGAGTACTCCACCGATTCAGTGGTATCCCGGTCACATTGCCAAAGCCGAAAAAGCCCTCAAGGAACAGTTGAAGCGGGTGGATGTGGTGCTGGAGGTGCGAGATTCCCGGATTCCCCTTTCTGCCTACCATCCCCAAATCCCTGAATGGGTGGGAACTAAGGCAAAACTATTAGTCCTGAATCGATTGGATATGGTGGATACAGGGATACGGGAGCTTTGGCGCAATTGGTTTCGCTACAAGGGAGAAATTCCCTATTTTACTGATGCCCAACACGGTAAGGGAATTCGGGAACTCTTGCAGGCGACTCAGAATGCGGGGATGGAGATGAATCAGCGGCGGCTCGATCGAGATATGTTGCCTCGTCCTGTGCGGGCGGTGGTGATTGGGTTTCCCAATGTGGGGAAGTCGGCTTTGATCAATCGGCTATTGGGGAAACGAGTGGTAGATAGTGCCAGAAGACCGGGGGTGACTCGGCAGTTGCGCTGGATTCGGATTTCTGAGGCGATCGAACTCCTTGATGCCCCCGGGGTGATCCCCGCTAAACTTAATGATCAAGGGGCGGCGATTAAACTAGCCATCTGTGATGATATTGGGGAAGCTGCCTACGATTGGCAACGGATTGCGATCGCCCTGATTGAAATCATCCAAGACTTGGGCTATGGGGCTGCGTTACAATCACGATATCATCTGGATCCTCTCGTCGGGACTGGGGATGATTACCTCCTTGCCGTGGCCGAAGCCCGATATAAAAGTGACTCCGAGCGCGCCGCCAGACAAATCCTCAACGATTTCCGTAAAGGGATTCTAGGGGCCATTCCACTAGAACTACCACCTTTTGAATAATGACTAAACTCGACCTTTCCACCATTTTCCCCTTTGAACTCGATGAATTTCAGCTCCAAGCGATCGCCGCCCTCGATGCTGACCAATCTGTAGTGGTGTGTGCGCCTACGGGGTCTGGGAAGACTTTAATTGGGGAGTATACAATTCATCGGGCGTTGGCACGGGGGGGCAGGGTTTTTTATACCACTCCTCTCAAGGCTCTGTCTAACCAGAAACTGCGGGATTTTCGGCAACAGTTTGGGGTGGAGAATGTGGGTCTATTAACCGGGGATACTTCTGTGAATCGGGATGCGCCGATTTTGGTGATGACCACAGAAATTTTTCGGAATATGCTCTACGGTACGCCCATTGGTCAGGTGGGGACTTCCTTAGTCGGTGTGGAGGCGGTGGTGCTAGATGAATGCCATTACATGAATGACCAGCAACGGGGGACAGTGTGGGAAGAATCAGTAATTTATTGCCCGCCGAAAATTCAATTAGTGGCTCTCTCGGCGACGGTGGCAAATAGCGACCAACTCACAGATTGGATTACCACAGTTCATGGCGAAACTCAGCTAATTTATTCTAATTTCCGACCCGTCCCCCTAGAGTTTTATTTTGGGAATTTGAATGGCTTGTTTCCTTTATTAGACTCCAAAAAACGGGATGTGAACCCCAGTCTGAAGCAAAAGCGCACTAGAAAACCGACCCATCGGGCCGATCGACCAGAGGCTCCCAGCATTCCCTTTATTTTGAGCCAACTCCAACAGAAGAATTTACTCCCCGCCATTTACTTTATCTTCAGTCGCCGGGGGTGCGATCGAGCGGTGCAAGATGTGGTGAATATGAGCTTGGTAAATCCCCAAGAGGTTGCCATCCTCAAGGAGCGCATTGATGACTTTTTGGCAAAAAATCCCGAAGCAGGCAGAGCCGGACAGGTAGAGCAGCTATACCGAGGAGTGGCAGCCCACCATGCGGGGATTTTACCAGCTTGGAAGGGCTTAGTTGAAGAGTTATTTGGCTTGGGATTGGTGAAGGTGGTGTTTGCTACGGAGACCTTGGCAGCGGGGATCAATATGCCAGCAAGGACAACGGTGATCTCCACGCTCTCGAAGCGGACCGATCGAGGGCATCGGCTCTTAACTGCTAGTGAATTTCTGCAAATGGCGGGACGGGCAGGGCGACGGGGCATGGATACAACCGGAAATGTGGTGACGCTCCAGACTCCCTTTGAAGGTATCAAGGAAGCGTTTTATCTAACGACGGCGGGGGCCGATCCCCTCGTGAGCCAATTTACCCCCAGCTACGGCATGGTGTTGAATCTATTGCAGACTCATACCCTACCCCAAGCCAAGGAACTAGTGGAGCAGAGTTTTGCCCAATACCTCGCCACTCTCCACCTCAAACCCCAGAAGCAATATATATCAGAGTTGACGGCGGAATTAGCCAAATTAGATATCCAATTAGCGGCGGTGAATCCGGGGCAGTTGGCAAGCTATGAAAAAACGGCGGCCCATCTCAAGGAAGAACGCAGATTATTAAAGGTGCTGCAACAACAGGATTTGGAAGTCCGGCAGCAGGCGATCGCTACCCATCTGGAAGTTACTCCCCTAGGCACGGTACTTTTTCTTAAGGGTAAACATATTCCCGTCCCTACTCCCTTAGCTGGGGTCTTGATGCATAAAACTCTCCTCCGGGGACAGCCTGCCATTCTCCTGTGCTTGGGAGTCAATAATCG
>Ga0335395_10003047_pt1 | contig 10404 bp, 8 predicted proteins | sample MAT02_FD_205744 | JGI IMG/M metagenome (GOLD analysis project Ga0335395, IMG submission 205744) | Freshwater microbial communities from Lake Fryxell liftoff mats and glacier meltwater in Antarctica - MAT-02 (spades assembly) (version 2) ...
TCGACTCTACCGAATCTTCCGAGAAGTCGAGCGTGTTGAACACGCTGCTTCCATCCTCGAACACAACGCTGGGGTAGCGTTTATCGCGTCTGAAATAATCAATAGCGAGGTTGTGGGCGATTCGGACAATCCACGGCAAAAACTTACCCTCTTCGTTGTACCTGCCTGACTTGATCGTGTCCACTGCCTTGATGAAGGTATCCTGCATCAAATCTTCGGCAACGTACTGATCCTTGACAATCAGGTAAATTGTGGTATAAATTCTTGACTTATGACGAAGAACTAGCTTTTCAAATGCTTTTTCGTCGCCACGGATGTACAACGAGACCAGCTCACTGTCGCTAACTTGAAACTTCTGCATATTGTATTTCGATTTAGTTAACGTAGAGCCGTGTATCTATATTGTAGCAGGTTTTGTTGTGATAAGTGAAAAAGGGCTAAGTGCCGGGTTACTATAAGAATGGGAATCAAAAGTAATAGGTTTGACAACTACTTTGCAAACATTTATTCGGCTTTTTTCCAAAAACACCTTCTATTAGGCCCTGTCAACAACTTACTTACGCGCAGTGTGTCAAAAAGGTTGCGTGGCTATCATTTTTTTTAAACATAAGGCCATTTTTGGAAAAAATAGCACTTTAAGAACAAAAACAGTTTTTTTCAAACGGAAGCATGTCTAATTTAGTTCGACAACTTAATAACATTTTTCGTACCAAAGTGGTAATTTCGCCCCCTAAACGCCAAACTAATTGAAAATGAAGTACCAAAAACACATTTTTGTTTGCACCAATCAGAAGGAATCCCCCAAAAAATGCTGCGGCGCAGCCCACGGCGCCGAACTCGTGGCGGCTTTCAAGGAAGCCATGAAAGAACACGACCTGCTGCCCGCCATGCGTGCCCAACCCACGGGCTGTCTCGATGTCTGTGGTAAAGGCCCGGCTGTAATCGTTTATCCTGAGGGAATTCTGTACGGCAACGTCCAACTCTCCGACGTTGCAGAAATAGTACAAAGTCACCTAGTGGACAATCAGCCCGTCGAAAGGCTTAAATTAGATTTTTAAAACTTGAAGTACCAGCATCTTTTCTTCGACCTCGACCACACGCTTTGGGACTTCGAGCGTAGTTCTGGCGAATGCCTGACCGAGGTGTACCATACTTTCGGCATGGCGGGTTTGGGGATTTCCTCTTTGGAGGATTTCATCGCCACCTACCTTCGCATCAATTACCAGCTATGGCGAGAAGTGGAACGCGGCGAAATTCCGCACGGCCACATCCGCGAACAGCGATTCCGGCGGGTGCTGGAAGAGTTTGGCGTAAAGGCCGATATTGATTTCCAGCCGATGGAAGAAGCCTACCTTGAAATGCTGCCCACGAAATCGTACCTCATTGATGGCTCGCTGGAAGTGCTGGATTACGCGCGGGACAGGGGTTACCAATTGCATATCCTGACGAATGGTTTCGATGTGGTGCAGGGTAAAAAGATGCAGAGCGCGGGGATTTCCGACTATTTCGTTCACGTCGTGACTAATGAAAAAGCCCAGGCCCGCAAGCCCGACCGCCGTATCTTCGATTACGCCCGGCAGTGCGCCGGAGCGGGCTGCGCCGAGTCCCTGATGATCGGTGATAACTGGGAGGCCGACATTCTGGGGGCCAAAGCAGCTGGGATGGATACGGTGTACTACAATCCGGCGGAGAATATTTTTGACGTGTCGCCCACGCACGACATCCGTCATCTTCGGGAGTTGACGGAGATTTTGTGATAGTAATCCCTGCCCGGGAATCAGCCCCTGGCATGAACAAGTCGGGTTTCAAGCTGAGCCTAGACAAAAAACGCAGGCGGTTCTAACTTTTTGGAATAGTTTGAGTTTTATGCTTTCAGAAAAAATTATTTGGCGAATAGCGGTACGGTTCTTTTGCTTACCTCCATACCTTTGTTAAAAATCGTTAAATACCCCTAGCGTGGGAATGAAAGCCGCAGGTAGGGGCGTTTTAACCCTACAATCATAAACCTCGATACACAGTATGAAAACAAATTGGAAAGCAATCGTTCTGGTGGGTATGCTCTCGAGCGCTACCACCATCGCTGGCTTCAAGTTGCTGGATAACGGCAGCGGCCAGAATATCATCTTTAAGGAAGCCCCCGCCGAAACGCTGGCGAAGTTCACTTCTACCGGAATGCCCGCTGGCACGCCGGGCGACTTCACCTATGCCGCCGAGACGGCCACGCCGACGGTAGTCCACATCAAGTCCACGGTAGTTCGCGAAGCCCGCGACGCTAATGCCCAAATCCCTGAAATGTTCCGCGAGTTCTTTGGCGACCGTGGCAGGGCGCCGCAGCGCGGCGAGGCTAGCGGCTCGGGAGTGATCATTAGTTCTGACGGCTATATCGTAACCAATAATCACGTAATAGAGGGTTCCGAAGAGTTGGAAGTGACCCTGAACAACCAGCGTAAATTTAGCGCCAAGGTCATCGGTACCGATCCTTCGACGGATATTGCCGTGATTAAGATTGACGAAAAAGATCTGCAAGCCATCGTATTTGGCAACTCCGACGCCGCTAAGGTGGGCGAGTGGGTGGTAGCCGTGGGCAACCCCTTTGACTTGGAATCGACCGTAACGGCGGGTATTGTGAGCGCCAAAGGTCGTGGCTTGGGGATTATCGGCCAAGAATTTGCTCGCAGAGGCCAAAATGGCAGCAATTTCGAGGGTGATACGCCCTTGGAGTCATTCATTCAGACAGATGCAGTGGTGAATCCCGGCAACAGCGGGGGCGCTCTGGTGAATCTGAAAGGCGAGTTGATTGGTATTAATACTGCCATTGCCAGCCCAACGGGTAGCTTTGCGGGCTACGCTTTCGCGGTGCCCTCGGCAATTGTGAAAAAAGTATCTGGCGACATCATCAAGTACGGCAACGTGCAGCGCGGCTACTTGGGAATCGTGTTGGAAGATCTCGACAGCCGAAAGGCCGATGAGCTGGGCGTGAAAGTAAGCGAAGGCGTGTACGTAAGGGATTTCTCCGAAGGAAGCGCCGGTGCCGCTGCGGGCATCAAGCAGGGCGACGTGGTCGTGAAAGTCGATGGCGTGACTACCAACACCGTTCCGCAGTTGCAGCAGAGCATCGGCCTGCACCGCCCCGGTGACAAAGTAACCATCACCGTGAATCGTGACGGTAAGGAAAAAGATATTGATGTGACGCTGCGTAACCGTACGGGTGGCTCAGAAATGGTTAAAAAGACCGAAAGTTCTGTGGCCATGAATTCTCTGGGCGCTCAGTTCGACAACCTCACCACCCAAGAAAAGCAGCGCCTGTCGCGCTACAAGATCGAAAGCGGGGTGAAGATCACGGACATCCAAGGCGGTAAGCTGTCCCGCGCGGGTGTAGGCGAAGGCTTCGTTATCACGAAGGTGAACGGCAAGCAAGTGCGCTCAGTCAACGAACTGAAAAGCGCCCTGGCCGACAAGCCCGGCGCGATGGTACAGTTCGAGGGAGTCTATTCCGACGCTCCCGCTGATGTTTATACCTTCGGATTTAGAATGTAATTCCTTAGTGGACGGTTGACGGTTGACAGTGGACGGTTCTTTTACTTCGTCAATTATCAAAAAAAGAGAAGGCCCGAGCGGAAATCCGCTCGGGCCTTTTTCTTTGTGCCTTTGGAACTTTGTGCCTTTTTACTTTGCCCCCATGCCCCCTGTCACTCTGAGCGAAGTCGAAGAGTGGTCTGCGTGGTGTAGGTACTTTCAAAAATCTTGTCGGCGTTGCCCGCTTCGAAGCCGTCGCGGCGGTGCTGCCTCTGAATTTGCTCGGCGGGCAGGTCGGCGAATTGGGGCAGGACACGCCGCTCGGCAAACTCCACATAAGAACCCGAAATTAAGTGTTTTTCGCCGTTAGCGAATTCGGTTTCCAACATCTGCGCCACTGTGGAGCTTTGCAGCAAGCCGCCGTCGGGGCTTTCTTTTACCTTGCCGCCGGAGTCATTGAGCTTGATGCCCTGCTTTTCCAGGAAATTATTGAACTCGGCCACGGTATTGTAGCCCTCGGGCAAGTTGTGGACGCTGACCGTGAAGTGATTAAGGTAGTATCGGTTATAAATGACCCAAGCGGCATACTCACTTTCACCGAGCAGGGTTAGGTAGTCAATCAGGGTGGGAGTCCGCCAGAGCGGCTGGTGCAGGAAAGCGTCAACGGTGTCCCCATCGTTCAAATCCAGATTGTCCACCGGATCGCTTTTCACTTCTTCAGTATAGCTGTGAATGATGCGCTGTGCTTCTTTTGAAAGTGCGCTCACCCGCAATTCACTGACAAAAATCCTCGGGTAGTTCGGCTCCGGCGGGCTAAACCAGTAGGCGTCCAGCTTTTTGCCTTCAAAGTGGTAATAATCACGCTTTTGGTAGCCATAGTGCAGGAAAATCTTTTCGAAAGAAGCAATGCCCAAATGTGGTACACCCAAGGTTCGGAAGGCGATGTGGTCGTTTTCAATGTCGTCGGGATGAGCGATAAGCCCCACCCGCTCCATCGCGTTTAAGATCGTTTTTACGTCAGGGACGCGCTCTTTGTAACGGCGCATGAGGCCCTGCATGACGGTGGACAAGGGCTTCGTTGAAGCTGGTGTTGTGTTCATAAAAACAAATGTCAAAGATTGAGTTTAGGGAAAACGAAGGAAAAAGGTCAAGAATTCATTCTGGCAGAAAAAGATTATTTTCTTAAAGGCAGCCCTTGAGGTGGATATTTCCACTGACTCACCTTCAGCATCGGAATTCAGTGATTCACCCACGTTTAACTTCGCAGCTAAGGCGGTTAAAAATCAGAAGCCCGCTACTACCTTCGGATAATCCCCAAAACCTCCCGAACTTTGACCCTCATCCGAAAACCACCTTCACTTTGAAACTCTGGCAGAAAGAAAACACCGTCACTTCCGAAAAAATAGAACGCTTCACCGTAGGCCGCGACGTCGAGCTGGACATCCACCTGGCCGAGTTCGACGTACTGGGCAGCCTAGCCCACGCTGCGATGCTCCAATCCATCGGACTTTTGACAAAGGAAGAACTGACTGATTTACGGCAAGAACTCAAAAATATTTACCAAGAAACACAAAATGGAGGTTTTGAAATCGAAGCAGGCGTCGAGGACGTTCATTCGCAGGTCGAACTGCTCCTCACCCGTAAACTCGGCGACACGGGCAAAAAGATTCACAGTGGCCGCTCCCGCAACGATCAGGTGTTGGTGGACTTGAAACTCTACGTCCGCGATCGTCTGACACAGGTCGTGCAGGCCACCGAAAAGCTATTTGCCGTGCTACAAAATCGCGCCGAGCAGCACAAAAGTGACCTGCTGCCCGGCTACACGCACCTGCAAATCGCCATGCCCTCGTCGTTTGGCCTGTGGTTTGGGGCCTACGCCGAGGGACTGATTGACGACGTGGTGCAACTCAACGCCGCCTACCGCCTCGCCAACCGTAATCCACTGGGTTCTGGGGCAGGCTACGGCTCTTCTTTCCCGCTGAACCGCACGCTGACGACAGAATTATTGGGTTTTGAGGGACTGCATTATAACGTGGTCTATGCCCAAATGAGCCGGGGCCGCACCGAGCAAGCCGCGCTGACGGCCCTGGCGTCGCTGGCGGCCACGGTGTCGCGGCTGGCAATGGATGTGTGCTTGTACAATAGCCAAAATTTTGGCTTCGTCGTGTTGCCCGATGCCTTCACGACGGGCAGCAGTATTATGCCGCACAAAAAAAACCCCGATGTAGCCGAACTGCTCCGCGCCAAAACCAACCGCCTGAAAGCCCTGCCGATGGAGGTGACGTTGGTGTTGAGCAATTTGCCTTCGGGTTACCACCGCGATATGCAGCTTTTGAAGGAAATCCTGATGCCCGCCTTCGACGAAATGCTGGATTGCCTGGACGTGGCCGCCTTCATGCTGGAAAACATGGAGGTGAAACCCAACCTCTTGGAAGAAAGCCGCTACGATCTGCTGTTTAGCGTGGAGCGCGTGAACGAGCTGGTGATGCAGGGCGTGCCGTTCCGGGACGCCTACCGGCAGGTGAGTAAGGAAATCGGCGAGAACACTTACCAAGCACCGCGCGAACTTAAACACACCCACGAAGGCAGCATCGGCAACCTCAACTTGCTCGAAGTAAACCAGCGCATGAGTAACGAATTGGCGCGGTTTGAGTTCGATAAAGTGGAGAAGGCATTTCAAAACTTACTCAAAGCGTGATTTTATTCAGAAACATTTGGCTAAGTACCGTATCGTTGTCGGTCGGGGCGGTGGCTTACTGGTCGTGCAGCACGGGACAGCAGCCCAATGGCGAGGTATTGGCGAAGCAGTATTGCGCGGGCTGCCACGTTTTCCCCGAGCCGTCGCTACTGGATAAAAAGGCTTGGGCCGAGGGGGCGCTGCCCTACATGGCGGCATGGCTGGGGCGGCAAAATATTGCGGAAGATTCCGCTTTTCTTCAAAACTACGAGGCGCAGCTGCGCATCGCGGAACTGGGCGTTTTTCCCGAAAAACCTGTAGTTAGCGAAGAGGAGTGGGCCAGCATCGTGGCGTATTACGTGCAAAACGCCCCCGAAAACCTGCCGCGCCCCCGGCAACAGCCCTTGCAGCCGTTGCCGGGTTTTGGGGTGAAAAACACCCTTAGCCCGGTGCAAGCCACCGTGACGGCAGTACGCTACGATCCTTTCAGTCGGCAGATTTGGACCAGCCACCGCTCGGGGGCCATGCACGTTCTGAACCCCAAGCTCCGGGCCGTGGATTCTCTATTTAATTTCGAGAGTCCTTTTTCCGATTTCCGGGCGCAGCCGGGCGGCGAGTGGAATCTGCTCAGCATGGGCTACATGGACCCCAACGACGAGCACAACGGCGCTCTGCTTACCATCCGAAAGACCAACGGCAACTGGCGCGGCCGCCGCGTGGTGGGTAATTTGCAACGGCCCGTGCATGCTACCTATGCCGACGTGAATGAGGACGGGCGGGAGGACATCATTGTGTGTGAATACGGCAACTACACCGGAAAGCTGGCCTGGTACGCCGCCACGGCCACCGACTCCATGACTACGCACGTGATCGAGCAACGGTCTGGCGCGCGCATGACTTATTGGGAAGACTACGATGGCGACGGTCGATCGGATTTATGGGTGCTCTACGCGCAGGGCGACGAACAAATCGCGGTGTACCTCAACGGCGGCAGGGGGAATTTTGCCAAGAAAATCCTGTTGCGTTTTCCGCCTTCCTATGGTTCGGGAACTTTTGAATTGGTGGATTTCAACAACGATGGTAAGCTGGATATTCTGTACGCCAACGGTGACAACGGCGATAAGACCTACGCTTTGAAACCCTACCACGGCATCAGGATTTTTATGAATAAAGGCAAGGATAAGTTTGAGGAAAAATATTTCTTCCCGCTCGATGGAGCCACGCAGGCCCTCGCCCGCGATTTCGACCAGGATGGCGACCTCGACATCGCCGCCATCGCCTTCTTTCCCGATTTCACCCTCGATCCGGTGCGTTCTTTCGTGTATTTGGAAAACAAAGGGGATGACACCTTTACGCCCCGCACTTTTGCCGACCCCAACCGGGGCCGCTGGCTCACGATGGATGCCGCCGACGTGGATCAGGACGGGGATCTGGATATTCTGCTGGGTTCGTTTTATTTGTCCATTACGCCCACGCCGCAGGAACTTTTGGAGCGCTGGAAGAGGGAGAATAAGGGGGTGGTGATGCTGGAGAACACCTTAAAATAATTCCAGCACTGTCCCCGCTTTCCCTTCTGCCGCCGCCAGCAAATCATCCGCGTGGCAAATAACGACACACTTCACACCAGCCTGTAAAGCCGCAAAGGCGTTGTCTAACTTCGGAATCATACCTTGATTGATAATTCCCCTTTCCCTGTAATCCGCGTAGGAGTCAGGATTTATATTAGAAATAACGGCTTCATCGTCTTCGGGATCGGAGAGAACGCCCTTTTTTTCAAAGCAGTAAACCAAACTTACTTCATGAGACTGCGCCATGGCCACCGCCGTAGCCGAGGCTATGGTATCGGCGTTAGTATTGAGTAGCAAACCCTCGATGCTGTACGACAGCGGCGCAATAACGGGGACTAGGCCAATTTGTAGCAGGGCGTCGATTTGCCCTGCATTTACCTCTTCAATGTCGCCCACAAACCCGTAGTCTATTGTTTTGACCGGGCGCTTCACCGAGCGGATAATGCCGCCGTCGGCCCCCGTGAGGCCGATGGCGTTGCAGCCGTTGGCTTGTAGTTGCGCCACGAGGTTTTTGTTGACTAAGCCGCCGTACACCATCGTCACCACGTCGAGCATGGGGCGGTCAGTAAGGCGGCGGCCTTCGACCATCTGGGTTTCGATGCCGAGTTGGGCGGCGGTCAGCGTGGCGATTTTTCCGCCGCCGTGGACGAGGATTTTGGGGCCTTCGAGTTGGGCGAAGGCTTGCAAAAAGGCCGCGCAGGCGTTGGAGTTGTCGATGACGTTTCCGCCGATTTTTACTACGGTTAATTTCAAGGGAGAGTTTGGTTTTGGCAAATCAATAAAGCAAAAGCGGGTGCTTAATGATGAAGGTCATAAACGATGGCCGAACGAAACAGCGACTCCGGCCTGTTGAAGATTTAGAACTAAAATACCGCAAAACACCATGCTTCCCGACATAACCACCCGCGCCGACGTAGAAAACCTCGTCGACACTTTTTACGATAAAGTACGCGACGATGCCACAATCGGCATAATTTTCAACGAAATAGCCAACGTCAACTGGGATACGCACATGCCGAAAATGTACGACTTCTGGGAGGGCATTCTCTTTGGCAAAGGCAATTATCGGGGCCGTCCCATGCCGCCGCACTTCAAGCTGAATGAAACGTATCCCTTTCGGCCCGAATATTTCGACGCCTGGCTGGTGCTTTTTTACGAAACCGTGGACGAACTGTTCGAGGGCGAGAAAGCCGCTGAAGCCAAAATGCGGGCCATGAACATTGCGGCGGTCATGGAGCACCGCATCGATCAAATCAACGCGGGAACCAACGTCTCTTTACTTCACCGGCACGAATAGCACCGCATCGGCCACTACGGTGCCGTCGGCACCCTTATTTAATACTTCCACGTAGTTTTCACTCCCTTTTGCAAAATTATAAGTTCCGGCCTCGATCCATTCATTGACTTGGGTTTGGGTAGCGAGAGCGACGTCTTTATATTTTTTCCCCGCTTTTATTTTCAAGGCCGTGCTCGTTGCCTTTCCGGTGGTTTTGCCGTCGTACTGTGCCGGGTTCACCCCGCCCGCGCCGGGATAAGGATTGAAAACGTACACCGTGTATTTGCCGCTTTTAAGAATCGCGGGCGTGTAACGCACAGATTTGGCTTCCTGGCCTTTTGAATCGTCCACCAACTGCGAAGCGGCGTATTTTCCGCCGCCTTTTTCGTTGTGCCAGTTGCCGTTAAGCGTTACTGCTTCCGGCGTTACGTCATTGTCCAACAAGATTTCGGGCGTACTACCATCGGCCAGCGGGTCTTTTCTAAGCTTGCTTTGCAGGGCGGTGACGTCGATTTCCTGCACCGTGGTTCCAGCGTCCACCGCCAATACCGCCGCCGTAGCCGCCGCCTGACCAAGGGCCATAAATACGGGTTCCATGCGGATGGAGCCATAAGCGATGTGGCTGGCCGAGTGGGCTACGGGTACCAGCAGGTTGGTGCACTCGCTGCGCTTGGGCGTGAGGGCGCGGTAGCTGATAGGGTAGGGGCCAAAGCCGTGAACCTGCACGTCGCCCTCGTTTTGTACCATCATTTTCCCGGTGGCGGGGTTGGGTACCATTAGCCGCTGGCAGTTGTGCGAGTCCATGCTATAGGCGGCCAAGGCGATGGCGTCCGGGGCCACTTCGTCGCCCTCGCAGTGGTGCTGGGTCATCACATACTCGCCCTTCATGCGCCGTGCCTCGCGGATATAAAGCTGGGGCGAGAAGTGGCCATTGTCAAGGTACTCGTCCTTGGGATAGCCCCATTCGAGCATTTGCTTCCGTAGGTGCTGGGGCATCCGGGGGTCGTGGCCCACAAAGTAGAGAAAGCCCTTGGTGTAATCGACATGATCCTGAACAATTTTCTGACGCGTGTCGTAATCGGCTTCGGGGTAAGCGAAATTCATGCCGATCATGTCGGTGGACAGGCCGCCCTTGTTGTTGATGTCGGTCTTGTGGTTGGGCATATCGGCGATGTGCAGCACGCCCCAGTTGATGTGTTCGGGTTTTTCGATGGCGACTTGCCGCAGCAACAGCTCGTACTTGGTGGAGTCGTAGCGGGCAGGGCGGGTGATCGGGATTTGGTTGGCGGGGTCGCTCGTCAGGCAGATGCGGAAATTGTAAGCTTGTACGCTTCTGTCACCTGTACCTTGGGGAAGCAACTTTTCAG
>Ga0335395_10003048_pt1 | contig 10400 bp, 10 predicted proteins | sample MAT02_FD_205744 | JGI IMG/M metagenome (GOLD analysis project Ga0335395, IMG submission 205744) | Freshwater microbial communities from Lake Fryxell liftoff mats and glacier meltwater in Antarctica - MAT-02 (spades assembly) (version 2) ...
GCGGCGTTCGCCGGGGTCCTCGCGGCGCGTGGTCTAAACCTGCTGCTGCTGGCCCGCCGCGCCGAGGCGCTCGAGTCGGTGGCGGAGCCGCTGCGGGGCATGGTCGAGGTGCGCACGGCGGCGATCGACCTCGCCGCGGTGGACCTCGCGGCGCAACTGGAGGCGCTGTGTGCGGGGCTCGACGTCGGGCTATGCGTATACAACGCGGCGCACTCGCAGGTCGGACCCTTCCTCGAGCAATCTCTCGCCGACAAGCAGCGCACGCTCGACGTCAACTGTCGCGGGCCGATGATCGCGGCGCACGTGTTCGGCGCGCGGCTGGCCCGGCGCGGGCGCGGCGGCATCCTGCTGATGTCGTCGCTGACCGGGTTTTGGGGCTCGCCCTTCGTCGCCAGCTACGGCGCGAGCAAGGCCTTCAACCTCTCGCTCGGCGAGGCGCTGTGGTACGAACTGGCACCCCAGGGGGTCGACGTGCTGGTGTGCTGCGCCGGGGCGACGCGCACGCCCGGGTTCGTGCGCACGAGCGGTGCGGACGGGCCGCGGGCGATGGCGCCAGAGGCGGTCGCGCAGGAGGCCCTGGACGCGCTCGGCGGGGCGCCCACGATGGTCCCGGGCCTGGTCAATCGCGTCGCGGCGTTCGTGCTCGGTCGGCTGCTGCCCCGGCGCGTGGCGGTGGCGATCATGGGCTCGCAGACGGCGCGGCTCAGTAGACCCCGGGGATGATGCGATACGGGACGCGCCGGGTGTAGGCGGTCCACAGCGGGCCATACTTGGCGGCGCAGCGCTGGTCGTCATAATGCTGGCGAGGCAGCAGCAACCCGAGATAGTACAGCGGGTACAGCCACGGTCCGGGGGTGCCGGGATATCCCAGGGACAGCGCGAGCGCGACGGCCATCGTGATCTCACCGAGGTAATTGATGTGCCGCGAGAGGCCCCAAAAGCCGTTGACGAGCAGGCGGTGGCCGTCCGAATCGAGGGTCTCCGGGGCGAGCACGCCGAACGCGGGGCGCCGCGGGTCTGTCTTGAACCAGAACTTCTGCATGTTGGCGCCGCGGGCCAGGGCCCAGCCGGTAAAGAACAGCAGGGCGCAGGCGCACAGCAGCGGGAGCGGGGTGTGGGGGTTGGGCGCGTCGGCGACCGACCACAGGCCGACCGCGTAAAAGAACGCATAGAAGGTCAGGCAGCCCCAGCCGAGCTTGAAGCCGAGGCGCTCGGCGAAGAAGTCGTAGGTGTAGAGGTGGACCTCCTCGAAGTACAGGTATTCGCAGAGGAAGAACGAGAACAGGAGGACGTGCAGCAAGACCCCCGGGGAGGGGTCCGAGGGGTAGAGCATGAGGTGATGGGCGGCGAAGCTGAGCAGATTGAGCTCGAGCATGACGGCGCCGATGAGATAGAGGAACATCTTGGCGTCGACGTGACCGCCGAGCAGTTGCGGGTTCTCGCGGCGCCCGAGGTAGAGGTCGGCGAGCAGGCCTCCGCGCGGCGCCGCCGGCAAGACGATCGCGGCGGTGAAGGCGAGCCCGATCACGCAGGCGGTCGCGAGGTTGGCCCAGCGGTGCAGGTACAGGGCGTCCCAGGCGACCAGGCCGGTCGCGCCCGCGAGCAGGTACAGCGCGACGACGATCGCCATGACCCGCAGTCCATTGAGGCGGTAGCGCAGGAGCACGCCGGTGTGTTCGTCGCGGACGTAGCCGGTCACCCACCGGCCCGGCACGATCAGGTGCAGCACGAACACGAGGATGTAGAGGCCGAGCAGCGCGAAGCAGGCGGGCACGCGCGCAAGATAGCGAGGTGGGCCCGCGGATGTCCACCCGCGAGTCAGCGCCCGGACAGCGCGCGCAGGCGCTGGAACAGCGGCTCGGGGGTGCCGCGCACGACGGCCATGACGAGCGCCCAGTACCACGGCACGAACACCTCGCCGGCCCCGCGATCGATCGCGCGCGCGATGTCGCGGGCGACCCGCGTGGGGCTGGCAAACAACGCGTTCTTGGCGTGGGTCGCGGTCATCGGGGTGTCGACCGGGCCGAGCTTGAGGGTGGTGACCTGGACGCCGGCCGGGTAGAGCCGGCTGCGCAGGCCCTGCAAGTAGAGGTTGAGCGCGCCCTTGGCGGCCCCGTAGGTGTAGTTGCGCGGCCGACCGCGCTCCCCGGCCACCGAGGTCATCACCGCGAGCGCGCCGGATCGCTGCGACTCGAGCTGATTGGCGACCGGCACCAGCAGGGCGATCACGGAGGTCAGGTTGGTCCGCAGGATCCGGTCGGCCTCGGCGAAGTCGTGCTCGCTGCGCTGCTGGTCCCCGAGCTCGCCGTGGGCGACGAGCACGAGGTCGACGCCGCCGCCGAGCGCCGCGACGCCGTCGGCGACCAGGTCCGCGGCGCGACCGAGATCGCAGAGGTCGGCGACCGCCGTGCTCACGCCGACGGCGCCGTGACAGCGCGCGGCGACGGCGGCGAGCTTGAGCGGATCGCGGGCGACGAGGTGCAGGAGATCACCGCGGGCGGCCCACAAACCAATGACCTCGGCGGCGATCGCAGAGCTGGCACCGAACACGAGGACGCGACGCATGCGGCAGCCTAACGCGGTGGGTCGCAAGTTGGGAAGCCGGCGCTCAGCGGGCGAGCTTCGCGTGGGTGTGAAACAGGCGGTCGAGCACCGGGAGCATGCCGGCGAAGTTGCGGTCGCGGTGCTGCGGGGCGTGGCTGTGATGGAGGGCGTGGTAGTCGGGGGTGGCGATCCAGCGCTCGAGGCCCCGCAGGCGCCAGCGGAGGTTGGCGTGCAGGAAGGTGGTGTAGGTCTTGCGCAGCAGGACGACGGAGACGAAGTCGGCGAGCGAGGCGCCGAGCAGCACGCCTGGCAGGCCGACGACGACGCCGTGGATCACGAAGTCGACCGGGTGTTGACGCCAGGCCGCGAGCCAGTGCAGGTGTTCGGGCGCGTGGTGTACGGCGTGGAAGCGCCACAACCACGGCACGCGGTGCATGAGGCGGTGGATCGCGTAGCCGGCGATCTCGGCGAGCACGAGGGTGGCGGCGATGCGCAGGCCGGCGGCTCCGGTCGGCTCGGGGCGCAGCGCGGCGAGGGCGTCGAGCAGGGCGCCGCCGAGGTACTCCATCGCCAGCACGTCGACGAACAGGAGGGCGACGCACAGGCCGATCGTGGGCGCGGAGATCGGCAGGGCGCGACGCGGGGCCCAGCCCTCGAGCGGGATGAACAGGCCGGCCATCAATGCGAGGAAGATGCCGGTGCCGAGCAGGAGCGGGAGCATGGCGGGCTCAGTAGCTGTCGAAGCGGCCGAACTTGATCTTCTTGCTGCGCTTCTGCTTCGGCTTTGCGACCGGCTCCGGGATCGGCTCGGGCACGGCGACCGCGTCGGGCACGACGATCGCGGCGGCCAGCAGCACGGGCGCGGGCGCGGGCGTCGGCAACAGCTCGGGCGCATCGGTGATCGTCAGCAGCCCAGGGTCGTCGTGCTCGGCCGCCAGCACGTCGACGATGACGAAGGCGGTGACGCCCGTGACGGCCGCGGCGAAGCTGGCCGCGCGTGCGAGGCGGAGCAGGTGGACGCAGGATACCAGGCGCGTGGTCAATGATCGGTGCTCGTGCATGGGCCTCGCCGGGGCCAACGCGTGTGCGAGGGAAACGATTTCACCGCGTCGTGGCTCGCCGCGAGCACGCCGGCAATGATGATGTCGGTCGGGCCTGCGCGGACGTTCGCGGGGGGCTGGATCGTCGCCCCATGCGCGTGATCGCTGGCGGACCCGCGGGTGATCGGCGACACCATGGGGCGGTCGGTCGCCGGGGGACGGTCGCGGAGATCCAGCGGGGGCCGCTGCCCGCGGCCAGGTATGCAGCAGGCGGGGCGGGACGGGTGCGCAACTGGGTCGGAGGGCCGGCGCAGAGGGGCAAGGTCGCGCGCGGACGGCCGTTGACGGTTGCGCGGGCACCAGCCAGCATCATGGCTTGCCGACGCCGGACGCACGCTTCCCCGGAATGCTCCCTGAGCTGGTGCAGCGGGTCCGCGGCGTCGCGGTGCCGCCGTACCTGCGGGCGTTGTTTCGCCGGCTCGGGGTCCCGGTCCAACTGATCGTCGAGCTGCCGATGGGGGCGACCAGCCTGCCGGCGATGGCGCTGCAACTGTGCAACCTGGCCGGTCACGGGGCCGCGCTCGGTGAGGTCCAGGTGCTCGAGCTTCCGGAGGGCGCGACGCCGCGGGTGCGGCTCGAGCACGCGGGTCGCTCGTTGGTGCTGGGCGCGGAGGATCTGGCCGCCGGCAACGTGCCGCTGGCGCTGCGGATCGCCCAGGAGCTGCTCGACCCGGCCGAGGCCGCGGAGGCGCTCGAGCGCTTCGCTCGCGAGGCGCCGAGGCAAGATGCGCTGCGTCGGCTGACGCGGGCGATGCTCGAGACCTCGAGCATCGAGCGGCTGCGTCAGATCACCTTGCTCGGCATGACCTCGAGCGCGGCGTTGGGGCTCGACCGCGCGGCGTTGTTCGTCTACGACGAGGAGGCGCGCGCGCTGGTCGGCAACTCGGCGATCGGGCCGTTCGACGCGGCGGAGGCCGACAAGCAGCGCGAGGTGCTGGCGCTGCACGACCGCAGCCTCGAGGCGTTGATCGGCGAGCAGATCGCGGGCGCGGACGAGTCGCGCTTCGAGGAGTTCGTGCGCAGCCTCGAGTGTGACCTTTCCGGCGCGGCCGATGGCGACGAGATCGCGGCGGCGCTGGCCGCCAGCGCGCCGCTGGTGTTCACGCGGGCGACCCCGGTAAGCCCGGTGATCGCCGCCCTGGCGCCGCCCGAGGAGTTCCTGGTCAGCGCGATCAAGCTGCGCGGGCGGCCGCTCGGGGTGGTGGTCGCGGACAACCGCTACTCGGGGGCGCCGCTCGAGCGCGAGGCGCTCGGCTTCATCGGCTTCCTGCTCGACGCGGCGGCGCTGGTGCTGGAGAACCTGCGCCTGCTCGAGAGCGTCGAGACGCTCGCGCGGCACGACGGTCTCACGGGTCTGTTCAACCGCCGCGAGTTCGAGACGCGCATGCAGGAGGAGCAGTCGCGGGCGCAGCGGTTGGGCTCGCAGTGCGCGCTGCTGCTGCTCGACCTCGACCACTTCAAGGCGTTAAACCGCGATCAGGGGCACAGGGCCGGGGACGAGCTGTTGCAGTCGGTGGGGGTGTTGCTGCGCTCGACCTTGCGGGCGCACGACATCGTGGCGCGCTTCGGCGGCGACGAGTTCGCGGTGCTGGTGACGGACACCAGCGCGGAGCAGGCGGTGGCGATCGCCACCCGGATCGGCGCCCAGGCGCTCGAGCAGGGGATCTCGCTGAGCATCGGCGGCTCGCTGTGGCCGCGTGACAACGAGGACACCTCGGTGCTGTTCGCCGAGGCTGACGCGTGTCTTTATGCGGCCAAGCGGGACGGTCGCGGCCGGGTCCACGTCGAGGGCGTGGCGGTGGCGGTGTTCACCCCGGGCGACGCGGTCACCGAGGTCTGAGCCCGCGAGCCCACGGGTCCACCTTGGTCATGCGACGCCGCAGCACTTCTTGAACTTCTTGCCGCTGCTGCACAGGCACGGGTCGTTGCGGCTGGTCTTGGGCTGGTCGCGGACGAACGGGCGGGGGCCGGCGTGCTCGTGGTCGTGCGTGCAGCCGGGGCCGTGGACGTGGCCCTGGCCGACGCCGTGGTCGTTCTCTTGGTCTTGGTGGGCCATGCGGGCGTGAGGCTAGCGGCCGAGCGTGGTGATGTCGAGCCAGCCGTTGGTGTTGGCGGTGATCGTGACGGTGCCGTCCCAGCCGGTCGCGTAGATCGCCCGGTCGACGGTGCGGCGCTCGAAGACCTCCTTCTTCTCGTCCTTCCAGGCGCCTTTGAGGCCGACCCAGGCCTCGATCGGGGTGCGTCGTGCGCGGACGCCGTGGTGCGGGTGGGCGAGGTGCTCGAGGGCGATGATGTTGGGGTGACCGTACTTGCGGGCGGTCCAGGGGATGTCGCGCTCGTAGGGGCCCATCGAGATGACGGCGACCCGCGGGCTCATCATCTCCATTTGGTAGTGGACCGTGGCGTTTTTGCTGCCGTGGTGGCCGACCTGATAAATGTCGACGTCGAGCAGCTCGGGGTGGGTCTCGTAGCGACCGACGAGGCGCGAGAGGCCGATGAGCTCCAGATCTCCCGTGAACAGGGCCGACGACCGGCCGAAGTCGACGCGGGTGACGACGCTATGATTGTTGGGATTATCACCGTAGGTGCGGGTGTCCTCGGTGACGGTGCCCCACAGCAGGGTGACCTTCGGATCGATCCCCGAGGCTGCGCAGGTGGCGATCGGATCGACGACCGCACTTGTGAGGCCCTCCGGGGGGACATTGCTGGCGCCGACGGCCTGGTACGCGATCGCTGGCTCGCGCGGGTGATCCCTCAGCCATTGGTGCACCGCCATCTGCTGGGTCGCGCCGGGGTCTTCCGTGCCGTCGTTGTGGCTGTGGGGCGCGTCCGAACCGTTGTCGATCACGCCGCGGACCTTGTAGCGCTCGAGCACCGCGATCGCGGATCGGTTGTGGTCGATGTGCGGGTGGGTGATGAGCAGGAGGTCGAGGGTGCGATCGAGATCGGCCCTTCGCGCGAAGAATGCATCGAGGTAAGCGAGCAGCGCCCGGTTGCTGTCGAACAATTCGTTTTGTTCGCCGCCGGTGTCGATGAGCATCGCGCCGCACGGGAACTCGAGCAGGGTCGCGTCGCCCTGGCCGATGTCGATGAAGTGAAAGGTCATCGCGTCGGCCGGTCGGGTGTCCTCCGGTCGGCGCGTGGGGTCGTCGTCGTGGGCACGGCGAGGCGCTGGCCCGGTGACCTCCACCTCGAGCGGCGGGGCAGCATCTGCGCCGGGATCACAGGCCCCGGGCGCGTACGCGAGGCCCATGCACAGGGCCGCGGCCCAGCGACGAGGACGGACGAGGCAACGCACGGGCGAGATTGTACCAGCGCCCCGAGCCCGCTCTGACTCGCTGAACGACAAACGGCGGCGCGCATCTCTGCGCAGCCGCCGCCGCCTTCTGGTGATGTGGAAGCCCGCTGTGCGCGAAGTGCCGGTTTTAGGCGGCTTCGGAGTGCGGGGCGGTGGCGGTGTTGGTTTGGCCCGCGCTGGCATCGACTGCCGGACGGGGAGTGACTGGACCGCGCTCCTTCTTGGAGAGGCGGCGGATCATCCGGCGAAGGCTCTTGGCGATCGCGTGGCCGGTGGGTAGGACCACGGCCACGGTCTGGCCGTGCTCCTTCTGTACGATGATGGTGTGTTGACCGATGACGAGGCGGATCGTGTCTTCTTCGGTCTTCTCGAACAGACCTAGCGCGGCGTCTAGCACCGGAGACCAGGTCTCGACCCCGCGGAACGCCCGGGGGTGCTGCGGCGAATCGATGGTGACCGCGACGACACCGCTTGCCGCCGCCAGATGTTCCATGTTGGCAAGTAGACTCATGGTGGCTCCTGTGCGAACTATCGGCCCGACATCGTCGGCGCCCGGCCTCCGACGGACCCCATGGTCCGCATCCGGAAGGCTCGTTCGCAGGTCAACCATGGGCCCGGTCGGCGCGTCGTGCCACCGCCTCTCATCCATGTTCTCGTGAGCGACCGACCTGTTGTGACGTGTGTGGCATGCGGTGCATGCGCGCTCACGTCGGGCCGATGAGGACTGCGTCCGGTCAGCGCTGGAGCTGCTTCACGATCATCAATGCCTCGTCGACGTGTCGCTTCGGGCGGATCTGGGACGAGAAGACGTGGCGTACGAGGCCCTCGCGGTCGATCACGAAGGTGACTCGACCGTCGACGAGGCCGAGGCTGCGCTTGACGCCGTAGCGGGCGCGCACGCTGCCGCCAGGGTCGCTGACTAGCACGAAGGGCAGGTGATATTTGGCGACGAAGGCCTCGTGCGCCTGGACGCCGTCCGAGCTGATGCCGAGGACCTCGGCGCCGGCGGCCTTGAAGACCTCGTAGCTGTCGCGGAAGCTGCACGCCTCGGCGGTGCATCCGGGGGTGTCGTCCTTCGGGTAGAAGTAGAGGACCACGCAGCGCGTGCGCACGAGCTCGCCGAGGGTGACGCGCTGGCCGTTGTGGTCAAACAGGGTGAAGTCGGGAGCGGGCTCGCCGACGCCGACCTGCGAACTTCGGGGAGCAGAGTTCATGCGCGTCGAAGTCTGGCCCAGGCGGCCCGGCTTTGGAAGGCTGGGCACGTCGTGGCGGGTGATGTATGACGGGCCGGTGACCCGCCCGATCGCCCGCGTGGCGCCGCTGTTCTTCCTGGCGACCACGGCCTTGTTGGTGTGGCCGCTGTACCCGTGGCTGGGGAACGCGATCGAGCCGCGGGTGCTGGGGCTGCCGTGGTCGCTGGTGTACGTGCTGCTGGTGATCGTGGTCAACGCGGTGGCGCTGACCTGGCTGTATCTGGCGCGGGTCATCGACGCGGAGGACGACCCGGGCGAGCCGGGCGCCGGGGACCGTAGCGGGGGGCGTGGTCGTGGCTAGCGCGCTGATCTTCGCCTACCTCGCGGCCTCGCTGGTGCTCGGGATCTGGGCCGGGCGGCGCGGCAGCGGCGGCAGCGAGGACTTTATCACCGGCGAGCGGTCGTTCGGGCCGGTGCTGATGTACTTCGTGATGGGCGCGATGGTGTTTAGCGCGTACGCGCTGCTCGGGACGCCGCAGCGGGTGATCGCCAAGGGGTCCGACGCCTTTTACGCGCTCGCCTACGGGGCCGTGGCGTTCGTGCCGATCTTCTTCTTCGGGGCGCGGGTGCGGCGGATCGGCGCGCGCGAGGGGCTGGTGACGCAGGCGGAGTTCCTCGGGGAGCGCTACGACAGCCGGCTGCTGACGCTGGTGATGGGGCTGGCGTCGCTGCTGGCGTTTGTCCCGTACATCGTGATCCAGTTCAAGGGCGCCGGCGTGGTGATGCAGCAGGTGCTCGGCTGGCACCCCTTGGTGGGGGCGGCGGTGGTCTACGCGGTCGTCACGCTGTACGTGGTGTTCGGCGGGATGCGTGGGGTCGGCTGGACCAATGTGCTGCAGGGCGTGGTGATGCTGGTGGTCGTGTGGTGGCTCGGCGTGGCGATCCCGACGCAGTTGTTCGGGGGGATCGGGCCGATGTTCGACCGCGTGATCGCGGAGCATCCCGAGTATTTGACGCTGCCGGGGCCGGGCGCCGGCACCACGGACTTTCAGTGGAGCGCGGAGGTGTTGCTGTCGATCCTCGGGTTCACGATGTGGCCGCAGGTGTTCATGAAGTGCTTCACGGCCCGCAGCGCGCGGCTGGTCCAGCACAGCGCCGTGGTGTACCCGACCTTCTTGTTGTTCCTGATCCCGCTGTTCTTCCTCGGCTACGCGGCGCTGCTGCTGCCGGGGGCGCCGCGCGACGAGCGGGTGCTGCTGTGGCTGGTCAACCATCCCCAGCTTGCGTCGAGCGAGCTGATGCTGGTGTGCTTTAGCCTGGCGGTGCTGGCGGCCTCGATGTCGACCGGGGACTCGCTGCTGCACGGCGGCTCGTCGATCTTCGTGCGCGACGTGCTGCTGCGCGGGCTCGGCGTGCAGCTCACCGAGCGCAGCCAGACCTGGGCGCTGCGCGGGGCCGTGCTGACGCTCGGGGTGCTCGGGCTGGGGGCGACCAGCCTGGCCGCGAGCTGGTCGCTGGTCGACCTGCTGCTGCTGGCCTACGCGGTGCCGGTGCAGTTCCTGCCGCTGACGCTGCTGGGCCTGTACTGGCGCCGGGCCAACCGCCGCGCCGGCGAGGTCGGGCTGTGCAGCGGGCTCGTGTGCGTGATCGCGCTGTTCGCCGCGAGCAAGCTGGCGCCCGCGCTGTACGCGACGCTCAACCCGCTGGACCTGCAGATCGGGGTGCTCGGCCTGCTGGTCAATGTACTTAGTATGGTGGTGCTGTCGCTGCTGACCCCGCCCATGGCAAAGTCCCACCTGCATCGCTTCGAGCTGTCCTGATGGTCACGCCCATGCCCGCAACCACTCGCTTCGTCCTTCTGTTGCTCGCGCCGCTGCTCGCGTGTGAGGGCCCCAGCGGCCGGCATGACGCGCTCGATGTGCCGCCCGCGCCGTTCGTCGCGCTCGGTCCGGCGACGGCGGTGGACAAGTTGCCGAAGATCACCGACGGGCTCGCGCCCGTGAAGGCCGAGACCAAGGATGGCTGCGGTCGCGGCGGCGGGCTGGACCCCGACAACAAGTGCGTGCCGCTCGGTCTGCGCGCGACGGAGTTCGTGCAGCGCGTGCAGATCCCCGCCGGCAAGTTCGTGATGGGGGCGCTGCCCGGCGACTACAACGGGATGCTGGCGCGCGAGGCCGGGGTGGTGCGCTGGTCGGGCCAGCCGCCGCGCCACGCGAGCTCGCCGGGCTTTTGGATCGACCTGCACGAGGTGACGCGCGCGGGCTA
>Ga0335395_10003054_pt1 | contig 10391 bp, 8 predicted proteins | sample MAT02_FD_205744 | JGI IMG/M metagenome (GOLD analysis project Ga0335395, IMG submission 205744) | Freshwater microbial communities from Lake Fryxell liftoff mats and glacier meltwater in Antarctica - MAT-02 (spades assembly) (version 2) ...
CCGCGCGAGATCCCCCACGCCCGCGCGCTTCGCATGTTCACGCAGGACCTATGGATCCGCCGCTGCGAAGCCCTTTACGCCGAGGTCATGGAGTCGGCCCGAAAATAGGCATTCGCACACGAGTGATCACGCGTGCTGGCTCTCACGCTCGACCCTTGCCATGACTGGGAAGAGGGCAGTTCGCTGTTGATGGTCACAATTATGCACAGGCTGCGCCAACCCTTGGTGTGCGGCGGCGTTTGCCTTTCAGGATAGCGGGCGTCGCGAGGGGATCCACATGGGCAACGAAGTCACGATCAAGCCGTATCCCGGCCCGGCGGGCGGATGGGGCTCAGTGAAGTCAGTGGGAAAGCACACGCTCGATGCGGGCCGCTTGTTTTCCGGCAACCTGGCACTGCTGAAGCAGAACAAGCCGGACGGCTTCTCCTGCGTATCCTGCTCCTGGGCCAAGCCCGACAAACCCCTCGCTTTCGAGTACTGCGAAAACGGCGCGAAGGCGACGGCTTGGGAAACCACCCGCAAACGCATTCATCAGCGGTTCTTCGAGACCCACACGCTGACCCAACTCCTGGCTTGGTCGGACCATGATCTGGAAGCGCGCGGACGTCTGCTGCATCCCATGCGCCTCGACCGGGCACGCGACCGATGGGTCCGCGTGACATGGGCCGACGCTTTTCGCGAGATCGGCGGCGAATTGCGCGGTCTCGCGCCGAAGCAGACCGTGTTTTATGCGTCCGGCCGCGCGTCCCTCGAAGCGTCCTATATGTGGGGCCTATTCGCGCGACTTTACGGCCACAACAACCTGCCCGACAGCAGCAACATGTGCCACGAAAGTACGTCAGTCGCCTTGCCAGAGGCGATAGGCGCGCCCGTCGGCACCGTGGTGCTGGATGATTTCAAAAAGACCGCCTGCATCCTCGCCTTCGGGCAGAATGTCGGCACCAACGCGCCACGCATGCTGCACCCTCTCCAGGCTGCGGCGCGGCGCGGCGTTCCCATCATCACCTTCAACCCTCTGCGCGAACGTGGCTGGGAGCGCTTCACCAATCCGCAAGCGCCGGTTGAGATGCTGACCTTCGCCGAGACCCGCATCTCCTCGGCGTATCACCAGGTGAAGGCGGGCGGCGACATCGCGGCAATCATGGGCCTGTGCAAGGCGCTGATCGAGGGCGATGGCGCGACCAGCGGTCGCCAATGGCTCGACCACGCTTTCATCGCTGAGCACACTCAAGGGTTCGAGGCGTTCGCACTAGCCTGCCGCGCTGCGGAATGGCCGGACCTGGAGACACGTTCGGGTCTCAAACGCGCGGCAATGGAGCAGGCGGCTGCGACCTATGCTGCCGCGGATTCGGCGATAGCCATTTTTGGCATGGGGCTGACACAGCATCGCACAGGCGTAGAGAACGTGCGGATGGTGATGAACCTTCTCCTGCTGCGCGGAAATGTCGGCAAGCCTGGGGCCGGTGTGCTTCCAGTGCGCGGCCACTCCAACGTTCAGGGGCAGCGCACTGTCGGCATCACCGAAAAGCCGGAGCTTGTGCCCCTCGACCGCCTGGGCGAGCAATACGGCTTCGAACCACCACGTGACACAGGCATGAACACGGTGGAGGCTTGCGAGGGCATCATTGATGGCAGCGTGAAGGCCTTCCTCGGTCTCGGTGGCAACTTCATCCGCGCCGTTCCCGAGACGGCAGCGATGGAGGCGGCTTGGCCGCGCATGCGCCTGACGGTGCAGGTTGCGACGAAACTGAATCGCGGTCACCTCATCAACGGTGAGGTCGCGTTCCTGCTGCCCTGCTTGGGCCGTATAGAGTTGGACCAACAGGCGACCGGACCACAAGGTGTCACGTGCGAGGACACCATGGCCAAGATTCATGCAAGCCATGGCGTCATGGAGCCGGCAGGCGCCGACCTTCTTTCCGAACCCGCCATCATCGCTGGCATTGCCCAGGCAGCGCTTGCACCCAACCCGCGCGTTCCTTGGGCCGAATGGGTGGCCGATTATGGCCGCGTGCGCGATGCCATAGAGGCCACCTACCCTGACATCTTCCGTGACTACAACAAGCGCGCTTTTGCAGGTGGGTTCCATCGCCCCCTGCCTGCCCGCCAACGCCAATGGAAAACCGATACCGGCCGCGCGAACTTTCATGTTCCGCTGTCCCTCCAGGAGGACCTGGCGACGGACATCGAGCGTGAGGATGTTTTGCAACTCATTACCATCCGCTCGAATGATCAGTTCAATACGACCATCTATGGTTACGAGGACAGGTTTCGTGGCGTCAGCGGAACTCGAATGGTGGTGCTGATGAACCGCCATGATGCCGGCGGTCGCGGCTTGGCAGATGGCGACAGCGTAGATATGACAACGGCCGTCAATGACGGATTGACGCGCTGTGTCAAAGGTCTGCGGGTGGTCTTTTACGACATCCCCGCAGGTTGCTGCGCTGCCTATTTTCCCGAATGCAACCCGCTCATTCCGCTCTGGCACCACGCCGAGCGGAGCAAGGTTCCGGCGGCGAAGTCCATACCGGTTCAGGTTCATCACGCAAGGGCGCTATGAGAATTCTCCCCGCCCCTCTGGCGACACATGGGCAGCTCGGGTTTGCCGAGGCTTCATTCCATCAAGGCGACCGTGTCTTGGCCGAGGAGACGGCCATCGCGTTCAGTTATGACGGTGCAACCCACGCAGTCATGATGGGAACCCCGGCCGACCTCGAGGATTTCGCTTTGGGCTTCTCACTGACGGAGGGCATCATCGCCACGCCTGCGGACATCGAGGAAATGGAGGTCGTGCCGCGCGGGCCGCTTGGCATAGAAGTGCGCATGTACCTGTCCGAGGCCACCAAAGCGCGGTTGGTTCGACGCAGCCGGGCAATGGCCGGACCAGCGGGCTGCGGCCTGTGCGGTATTCAGGCTCTTGAGGACGTAGCGCGCACATTGCCATACGTCTGTGCAGGCTTGTCCCTCCGGCCCGCCGACATCCTTGCCGCGATGTCGGCCTTGAGCGCCGCGCAGCCCTTGAACCGCCAAGCCCGCGCCATCCACGCCGCCGGCTTCTGGAGGCCGCAGGAAGGTCTTCTCGCCGTTGCCGAAGATGTCGGCCGTCATAACGCGCTGGATAAAGTGGCGGGCAAACTCGCGCGCAGCGGTGTGAACGGTGCGACGGGGCTGATCGCGCTCACCAGCCGCGTGTCGGTGGAGTTGATTCAGAAAGCGGCCCGGATCGGCGCACCTGTCATCGCCGCGATCTCGGCGCCGACGGCGCTGGCCGTGCGCACGGCGGAGGCCTGCGGCATCACCTTGATCGCCGTGGCTCGCGATGGCGCTTTTGAGGCCTTTACGCACACCGCCCGGATCCATCGGGGCGCGCACGGGACACTTGAGTGTGTAAGCTAAGCGCGGTCAGTCGAACGAGGTCTGGTCGGCCTTCAGAGCTGGTGGACCCTGCCAGACGCCCAGGCGCCGTCCTGAAAGCCATCCGGCTACACTTGTGCTCGGAGGTTAGCCCGCTGGCGCCACCTAGACGGTACCATGGCCTTGAGTTACCTGCGCGAGGGCCATCAGATGGCAAGCCCGATGTCTCGATCAGCCGCGCCACGGTGCAGCGGGCGCCTGGCGAAAGCGGGCATCGAACCCTAGGTCGGTTGTGTTGACGACAGCTTCGACAACGCCCTCGTCGAGGCCGCGGGAGCAAACGAACTCAGCATCCGCCCTTGAGTAACTAGCTCCCCGCACATTAACCGTTAACTCGCATTGATCGCCGGTCCAACCCGCATCGCTCTGGAGGCGCAACACGCATGCGAATTCTTGCCATCGCCCCTCGCGCTTATCTCGGCGACGTCTATCTGTCTCTCCGCCGTGAGGGCCACGAGGTCCGGGTCTTCGCAGAAGACCTGCTGGAGGAACGGGCCTTCGGGGGCCTGATTGACTGCGTCGCTGATTGGCGTGCGGAACTCAACTGGATCGGAAGGGACGGCTTGATTTTTTTTGAGCGCATTGGTCGCGGGCCCCTACAGGACGAGCTGCGCGCAGAGGGCTTTCGGGTTGTCGGAGGCAGTGGCTTTGGTGACCGGCTGGAGCAAGAGCGCGAATTCGGCCAAGCCGTGTTACGCGAGGCTGGGCTTGTCATCGCTGGCAGTCATTCTTTCGCAGATCCGTCACTTGCCCTGGCATGGCTGGTCCAGCACCCCGGGCGCTACGTGCTGAAGCATGATGACACTGTGCGAACAACCTTCGTCGGTGACCACCCGGAGGGCGCTGACGTGGCCTTCATGCTCCGCCGCGCCGGAGAGGGTCGCGTGCTTCTCATGGAGCGGCTGGAAGGAGTGGAGATTGGGGTCGGCGCCTACTTCGACGGCACCCGCTTTCTGCGGCCTGCCTGCATTGATTTCGAGCATAAACGCTTCTTCCCCGGCGAGATGGGCGAGATGACCGGCGAGATGGGCACCCTCGCTACTTATGAGAATTCCGAGCCTCTCTTCGCCGCAACGCTGGACCGCCTCGCACATCGCTTCGCTGAAGCCAGGCATGTTGGCTATGTCAATCTCAACCTGATCGTGAACGAGCGCGGCGTCTGGCCGTTGGAATTCACCTGCCGTTTCGGAAATCCCGGCTTCGCCGTCCTGGCCGCACTGCAGCCGGATGGATGGGGCGACCTGATGGCGCGCATGGCCAACGGTTCCTCGACAGACACCCAGGCGCGCTTTGCCACACGCCGGGGCTGGTCCGTCGCCATCGTGCTGACCGTGCCACCTTTTCCGGCCAGTGACGAAACCAGCCTGCCCGAGGAGGACCCGCCCGTCTTCTTCCTCTCCCCTCCTGAAGGCCCCGAGCTGGACCGCTATCATCTGGTGGACATGCGGATGCAGGATGGCCAACTGCTCGGCCGCCGCCGCTCTGGCCACCTGATGATCGTCACCGGCACCGGCCCTACCGTGCAGGCGGCCCAGGAGGACGCCCTGACGCGGGCGCGCAACGTCGTCTCCCCCGAGTTACGCTGGCGCGCCGATATTGGCGATCGCTTCCTGAACGGCGAGCACGAGCGCCTACGCGCTTTGGGCTGGCTGCCTTGAACAGACTCCGGCCAGGGAGATCGGGCTGACACCCAGCTCATTTCAGGAAAAAACCGTCCGCAGTCGCTCTTCCATCGACCGATTACCCACTGCGTCCACATTTGCGAAGGAGATGCGCAGATGGGCTTCTTCCCCGTCAAAGGCCGGGCCAGGCAGGCACATCAGCTCCTGTTCGGATGCCAGCCGCTCCGCCACCTGCCAAGCGGAGGTCTTGCCGAAGGGGTGTCGCACATAGGCAAAGTAGGCTCCGCTTGATTGAACCTCCCAGCCCGGCAGGCGGGAGAACGCTGCGCGCACGGTTGCTGCTCTGGCTTCCATTTCGACGCGGTTTGCCATCCGCCACGCTGAAAGCGCCCCAAGCCCCCACGCCAGTGCGGCCTGTCCTGCCCGTCCAGCGCAGATCTGCACGCAGTCCATCACCTTGCCGAGTTCGGAAAGCGACGAAGCAGGAGCACCCAAGGCGCCCAATCGGTGGCCAGGGATCGCGAAGGACTTCGAAAAACTGTAGAGTTGGATAAGGTTTTCTTGCCAACCAGCGCCTGAGAGAAGCGCGTGCGGCTGCTCCCGGCCAGGCGGCAGGAAGTCTCGGTAGGTCTCGTCCAGCACCAGCCAGATTCCCCGCGCCTGACACAGGGCGTGGAAGCGTGTGATCACCTCGGGCGGGTAGATCGCGCCGGTCGGGTTATTCGGCGTTACAAGAACAATAGCCCGCACCCGGTCGTCGATCAGCGTCTCGGCCTCCACAGGATCGGGCACAAAACCTTGTTCCGCACGGCAGGGCAGCGGACGCGACTCCACCGCCAACATATCCAGCGTCATTCTATGATTGAAATACGACGGAGTAGGCAGCAGTACCGCGTCGCCGCGTTCGGCCAGGGCAACCATCGCCACGAAATAAGCCTGGTTGCAGCCGGCGGTGATGGCCACCTCCGAGGCGTCAGGCCGACCCCCATACAGAGTGGCGAGATCGTCGGCATAGGCCTTCCGCAGCGCTGCATCGCCCAGGATCGGTCCATAGGTGGCTCAGGCTGGATCCCCCGCTGCCTGCGCCAGGCGCTCAAGCATGCTTGGCGCCGGCGGATGCGACGGCACGGCCTGGCACATATTGAGCACTCCTCCTCGGCCCTCATATCTGGCGCCCCAAGCCTGAATTTTCGGAATGGGTGGGCTGCCGGTATCGAGGAGGCGGAGGCTCAAGCGCATCGTTCGTTATCCTATCGGGTGATCGAGTAACGCGTGGCAGGGCCCTTCGTACGTCAACGCCGCGAGAGAGTAACCGTTCAACCCTCGGGTTGGGAGAGAGTGATTGCTGCCCAAAAATGCGGTCCCGATCAGGATCGCGCGTCGGCAACGGATCACCTGCTCGGGCTGCGTGCCTGCGAATGCGATGACGCTGTAGGTTTGGCCCGGATCAGATTGGAGCACCGGCGCTGATTTACCTGGTCATGGAGATTTCGGGTGACGATCCCGCCACCACAGATCCACCCGGCACCCTCATCGGTCGCGACATGCGAATTGTGACCGGACGCCGGTTTTTCCAGCGCATCCCTGGCCGGCTTTCGGCAAGCGGCTCTACGCTTCATGTGCAACTATACGCCTCTTTCGAGCTTTATATCGCAACTTCCAACCAATTTGGATTGCAACCATGCTCCATCTGCGCCGCCCCGATCGCACATGCCGCTGACACCTTGGGCCTGCGCTCATTGCGGCTTTTGGCAGAAGCATTTCGCCCCCTCTTCCTGCCCGGTGTGCGAAGACACACGCAATGATCTTCCCGCCGATGGCTGGGAGTTTTTGCCCGAGGCTGCGGTCGCGGCCCGGCTCACAGGTAGCTGGAGAAAACTACCTGATGACATGGTCAGCTTTTCTACCGCCCCAGCCTTCGGCCTCAACGGTACCGGCTGGCTGTTGCTCCACCCCGAAGGCAATATCGCGTTTGAGGCAGCGCCCTACTACACGCCGCCCATGCTGGCCGAGATCCGGCGCCTGGGCGGTATCCGCTTCCTGGCCGCTTCCCATTGCCACGGCTACGGCGCGCTTTGGCAACTCCAAGACATCTTCAAACCGGAGATCCTGGCCATCCAGAAGGACGACCTGCGGATGACGAAGGCGTTCCGCGTTACCTGGCCATATGATGCCTCGCTCGAGTTGCGGCATGGCCAGGTGTTGCACCACGTGGGCGGACATTACGAGGGCCAGGCCGTCCTTCATGATGCCACTCGGCGCATCCTGTTCTGCGGCGACGCGTTCAAGGTTGACCAGGACGCGGCAGGCAACAGCCTTGCCGTATCCACCCATAAGGCTTTCCACAAGGATATCCCGTTGTCCCACCAGGAAGTCCGCCGGTATCGCGACACCCTCGCGCCATTGGCTTTCGACACGATCTGCACCCCGTTCGAGTACGCTGCGGGCATCAACACAGCCATGGCGGTGGCCCTGCTGGATGATCAACTGGCGGCGCGCCCCGGTGTTCGCCGCGTCACTGTTGAAGCACTGCGTGCCATGGCGGGGGCGGCGCCATGAGCCTGGACGCAGTGGCGGCTGCCTTCCGCCGATGTCTGGGCGACGAGGGTGAGCTGACGGTTTTCCGGATTAACGGGATGGATCGCACGGGTGTGCCGGTGGTGCAGGCCAATCTGATTGCCCCCGGCGCGCCGGCAACAACCGGCTTCGGATATGGTTTCACGGCGATCCAGGCGGAGGTGGGCGCGCTGGGCGAGCTGTGTGAGGAGGTGCATGTGGGCCGGCATATCCAAGGGCTCACCCCCATTCACGGCAGCCACGCGGATATGACGGCTCGCGGCGCCGTAGACCCTCTTACGCTGGGGCTATCCGCCGGCAGCGACTACACGCCCGATACACCTTTGATGTGGACGCAGGCGCGGCGCTGGCCCGACGGGGCGCCAACACTGCTGCCGCTGGAGTGGATTGCGGCCTACCCCTACCAGATGGTCCATGGCCCAGCCCGGTTGATCATGCCCATTACCAGCGGCCTGGGCGCCGGGCTGGATGTCGAGCATGCCATTTCTCACGGCATCATGGAGGCGCTGCAGCGCGACGGAAACGTCACCGGCTTCAGGGCGCTGGATCAGGGCCAGGTGGTGGAACTCGACGAGGTAGATGAGATCGAAGTGAGGGAGTTGCTGCAGCGTCTTCGGCATTGTGGCATCGATGTTGTGGTCAAGCTGGCTTCGACAGAGTTCGGCATCACGAATCTTTACGTCGTTGGCCCCGACCACGGCACCCCGGCAGTGCCCATCCAGGTGACGGCCTGCGGCGAGGCCGCCCACCCGGACCGCAGCCGGGCCTTGCGCAAGGCACTTCTTGAGTTTTGCGGCTCCCGCGCGCGCAAGGCTGCGATGCATGGACCGATCGAATGGCTGCGGGACCGCTTGCCTTCCAACTACGCGACCGCGCAGCTTGAGCTGCTCGACGTGGGCGACGAGGAGCCGCGGGCGTTGCGCGCAATGAGTGAATGGCTGGACGATGACGCGACCACCTTGCACACGCGGCTGGCCAGTTCCGTCTTTTCCCGCCGTTCCAGCCGGCCGCTGTCGAGCTTACCCGATGCCCCGCCGGCCGAGGTCGCGAACTCGGTCGAAACTCTCGCGCTGCTGACCCGCCGGCTGGCCGCGGAAGGGCTGGAGGTGTTCTGGGTCGAATGCTCGCCGCCTGGCAGCGAGGTGAGCGTGGTCAAGGTGGTGGTGCCTGGCCTGGAGGCTGAGACGATGAGCTACCACCGCATCGGCTGGCGTGGCGTACGCCGACTGCGAGAGCGCGACGATCCTCTCGTGCTCTCGGCGCCGCGGCAGGGTGCGCTGCGTGTTCGCCTCACCGCTGCGGACGAGGAGCGGGCCGGCGGCCCGGCCTGGTTCGACTCAGCCCTAGCCGATCGTCTGGTGGGCGAGCTCTACCCGCTATACCGAGAACCGGGCACCTTCTCCGCGCAGCGGGAGCTCGTCCGCCGGAAGGGCCTGCTGCCCGGAGGCCCGGCGGCGCCTTAGTCAGGCCTGTGGCAGGTGCAAGGTAACGCCCCCGCCATTCCAACGCCGCCATTACTGGCGTCGTCTGGCTGGCGGCTTTCGCTCGTTTTCACCCTCTACGCCTATCAGGGCATTGTAGCGGGCTTCGCATTGACGGCCCTGCCGAATCACGCCGCCGAACTCGGGGCCAGCACGGCGGAGCTCGGCGCCTATGCCGCGCTGATCGGGTTGCCCTGGATTTTGCAACCGCTTTGGGGTCCGGTGGTGGACCGCTTTGGCGGCTCGCGCATGGGCCGGCGGCGCTTTTGGGTGGTGGTGGCGCTGGGCGGCTCCCTGGCGGCCCAATCCTGCCTGATCTGGGCGGGGGACCGGCTGGGGGATGGGAGCTTCGGAAACCTGCCGGCCATCGCCGCCATTTTCACCTTACACAGCCTGTGCGCCGCGCTGATGGATACGGCCACCGACGCGATGATCATTGACCACACCCCTCCCCATCAATTGGGGCGCGCCACCGCCTGCACGCGCGCGGGATTCGTCACGGGTGGGGCGGTGGGGGCGATGGCGTTCGCGTGGCTGCTGGCTCATCTGACGATCAGCGAGGCCGGGCTGCTGCTACTGGGCCTCGGGCTGCTCACCGCCGTTATGCCTCTGCTGGTTCGGGAAGCGCCAGGCGACGCGCGGCTATCCCTGCGGCACGAACCGCGAGTGGCGCAACCTGGCATGGCCGCAGTGCTGTGGGAGTTGCGGTCGCAGATGCTGCGGCCCGCTCACGGCGTGCTTTTGTTGTTCTGCATAGCTCAGGATTTCTGTGGAGCGCTGTTGCGGCTGCCGCTCGGTGTCCACCTCATACAGCAGGCGAATTGGACGGCGGAATCGCTTTCCACGGCGCAGGGGGCCATCGGTCTGGCCGCAGGCACGCTCGGCGCGTGGATGGTCGGCCGTTGGACCGACCAGGTTGGGCCGGCGCGGGCGCTGGGCCGGCTGTTGGCCGCCAGCGCCGTGGCGCATTTGGTGGCAGGGGTAGTGCTTGCCCTGGGCGGCGGCTGGGCCGGGCCGGTGGCCCTATCTCTCGCCGGCGTCACGTCGGCGCTGTGCTTCGTCGCGCTGGCACCTGCGGTCATGCAAGCCAGTGCTGGCCCCACCGCAGCCAGCCGCTTCGCGCTCTATATGGCAGCGCTGAACCTCGGGGATGTGCTGGGGTCGGCCGCCGCCGGAGCCGTCGCCGGGTTGGGAGTAGCGCCGCTCGCGCTGCTCGTCGCATGCGGTTACGCATTACTGGCCTGGGCCAGCAGTACGATGGTGCGGCGGCTTCGCGCGTGACGATAGATGGTCGAAA
>Ga0335395_10003057_pt1 | contig 10383 bp, 6 predicted proteins | sample MAT02_FD_205744 | JGI IMG/M metagenome (GOLD analysis project Ga0335395, IMG submission 205744) | Freshwater microbial communities from Lake Fryxell liftoff mats and glacier meltwater in Antarctica - MAT-02 (spades assembly) (version 2) ...
GATGGCGTTTGGAATCCGTTAAATCGTTGGGTATTGACTGGTGTAGTAAATGAGGGGATTCAAGAATTTATTTAAAATTTTTTCACCATTCTGATTTTAATAAAACGGCATTAAAAAAGGACTTGTACGAATTAAAGGATTGGGTTATATAATAGATATTTTTAACTCAGGCGCAAAAAAGCGCCGACCTTGTTTATCAAATACGATGATATCAAAAAAATACAATTCTTCTCCTGTGTGCAATCCATCAACAATGTTTTTTTGCCAAACTGCGGGTAATGGGGTAGTGGTAAATCGTTGAGCAGCCAGGTCACTCTGAACAGAGGTCTTTCCGGTTTCCTCATCTTCTGTTACACCAATTCTTTTATAGGCAAACTGGTAAGAGGATATTTTATATTCAACATTTTTTTCATCCACAATTTTCAACGGTAGGGACACCAGTTGCCCTGCCTCTTCGGCATTTAAAGCGATCGTACCAGTAACTTTACCCAGGGATGTTTTAGCGAAGGGCTTTTTTGCCTTCGAGTCAGCAGGCTGTGAATCAGGTTTAGCAGGTTTTTGTGCCAAAGCTGTATTGCCTCCTAAAAGTACCAAAGCAAATAAAGCGGTAAAAAGGTAAAATTTTCGATGCATCCTTCCTGGTTTTAAAATAGAACGAATTTACAAGGTAATTAGTATCAAAAAATGTTAATTCAATGTTGCCAGGCTCTCTTCAATTGTTTTGATTCGATTCTCTGCATCGGACTGCTTTTTTCTTTCCAGTTCTATTACCTCCGGCTTTGCGTTTTGCACAAAGCGTTCGTTGCTCAATTTCTTTTGCACGCTTATTAGAAATCCTTGCTGGTGTTGCAGATCTTTCAATAAATCACTTTTTAAAGCTTCACTGTCCAGTTGCCTTTCACACTCAAGGTAAAATTTATCTTTTTCAACTGCTACCACAATCGTATTTGCCACAGGCTCACTGGTAAAGCGGATCGTGTCAGCATTTACTTGTTTGCTTAAAATATTTTCAATACCAGTATAAGCCGCAGCATTCGCAGTCTGGATATGTAATTGAATGGTGTCTTTCGGTTTTACCTGGTTTTTATTGCGGGCATCTCTTAAGGAAGAAATTACTTCCTTTAATAATTCGCCCTGTGCCAAAATTTTGGGCTTTGATTGAGGATATACCTTCGTTTGTGTGATACAAAGATCGATTGGCTGCTCTTTTACTAAATGATGAATTTCTTCGGTAATGAAAGGCATAAACGGATGAAGTAACTGCATCAGTTCTTCAAAATACCCGACTGTTTTATGATAAACTGCTACTTCTATTGGTTGCTCAAAGCCAGGCTTCACCCATTCCAGGTACCAACTACAGAAATCATCCCAAATAAGAGAATAGACAGTCTTCAATGCCTCACTCAGGCGAAATTGTTTCATCAACCCATCTACTTCCGATTTCACTTGGTTTAGCCTGTTATCAAACCATTCAATCGCAAACAGGTTGCTGTTTAATCGTAAATGGTGAATGGAGGATTGTGAAGCACTATTTGGTTTCTCAAGCTCATTGATAGTTGAAGATTGTTCATTGATATTTGACCATTCACCATTCACAATTGACGACTGCCTGCCTTCCCACATCTTCACCAGCTTCAATGCGTTCCATAATTTATTATTGAAATTTCGACCTTGTTCCAATGCACTTTCATCAAACATTAAATCATTGCCGGCAGGGGAGGATACCAAAATTCCAAAGCGCACCGCATCCGCACCATATTGATCAATCAGTCCCAACAAATCTGGTGAGTTCCCCAATTGCTTACTCATCTTTCTACCCAGCTTATCCCTTACCATTCCTGTGAAATATACATCCTTAAAAGGCGGCTGACCGGCATACTCGTAACCAGCCATAATCATTCTGGCAACCCAAAAGAAAATGATATCCTGTCCTGTAACCAGGGTGGTGGATGGGTAATAGTAATTTACCTCATCATTTCCCGGATGACTGATGCCTTTGAAGACTTCCATTGGCCATAACCAACTGGAGAACCAGGTGTCGAGCACATCTTCATCCTGGATAAGTCCCGTTTTTTCCGATCCGGAAATAAAAGGCATTTTGCCCGTTAGGTCATAATATTTTGCATAAGCTTCATCTTCATTTTCCGCCACATAAACATTGCCTTCCACATCATACCAGGCCGGTATGCGCTGGCCCCACCAAAGCTGGCGGCTGATGCACCAATCTTTGATATTGCTCAACCAATGACTGTAAGTGTTTTTTGCTTTGGCAGGGTGAAACTGAATGGTATCATCGGTGACAGAAGATAAGGCTTCCGGATTTTTATCCAAAAATTTTTCCATATCTATAAACCACTGCAACGATAAACGATGTTCTATCACAGCACCGGTTCTTTCGCTGGTGCCTACTTGTCCTTTGTAATCTTCTATTTTCTCTACCAATCCAAGACGGCTGATATCGTCAACAATTTCTTTTCTTAATACAAAGCGATCTACTCCTACATAAGAAAGTACCAAATCAGAAGGGTTGTCGTCCATTAAATCTTCGGCAGTAAATTTACCGGCTGCATCCAACGTGTTGATCACTTTCAACTGATGCTTGAGCCCCAGCATATTGTCATTTTTATCATGAGCCGGTGTAATTTTTAATGCGCCTGTACCAAAATCAGTTGTTACATATTCATCCGCTATGATGGGAATTTTCCGGTTGATGATGGGTACCAATACTTCTTTGCCAATCAGGTGCATGTAGCGTTCATCCGTTGGGTTTACACAGATGGCGATATCTCCTAAAATGGTTTCAGGTCTTGTAGTTGCAACGGTGATGCCCTCATCTCCTAATGCGGTGCCATTGATGTCTGAAAGTTTATAGGTTACGTAGTAGAGTTTGGAGTCAATGTCTTTAAAAATAACTTCTTCATCACTCAAGGCCGTTTGACTTACAGGATCCCAGTTCACCATTCTTTTTCCCCGATAAATCAATCCTTTTTCATGCAGATCAACAAAAACTTTCAACACACTTTTATAATAATCTGCATCCATGGTAAAGGAAGTTCTATTCCAATCAAGACTACAGCCGAGCTTTTTTAATTGTTGTAAAATGATACCGCCGTATTTTTCTTTCCATTCCCAGGCGTAAATCATAAATTCTTCTCTTGTTAAAGATGATTTTACAATCCCTCTTTCTCTGAGCATAGCAACCACTTTTGTTTCAGTGGCGATTGAGGCATGGTCGGTGCCAGGCACCCAACATGCATTTTTGCCTTGCATCCGTGCTCTTCTGATCAATATATCCTGGATGGTGCTATTCAGGCAATGTCCCATGTGCAACACACCGGTAACATTTGGCGGAGGTATTACAATGGTGTAGGCCTCCCGTTCATCGGGCAAACTATTAAAATATCCTTTGTTGAGCCAATGTTCATACCAGTTTGCTTCTACTTGGTTGGGGATGTAATTTTTCGACAGTTCCATTTTCTAAATAATTGATTATTTCCGTAAAAACAAACCGCAGCAGGTTCCTACAAGGTTTCATTTTAAATATGTGCAAATGTACGAATTGAGGTTTCAATATTTACATTGCTACGGATTGAATGGATAGGGCCAGGTATTATAAAACTATACTGGCTATCCATTATTCCGCTTATTCTGAAATTTCTGGATTTCGGGTTGCTGAAAATTTTTGGTAATATGCCTTTACGAAATTGGGCGATTGAAGGCACACAAGTCAATCTTAATACAAATGATAGTATGCAACACGATTTTGGTCGTATTCTTTAAACATACTATTTATGGATAAAAGTTTATGCTGAATTAACTTTTAGAAGAAGCGAATTCTTAAATTCTGCTTTTAAATGTACAGTCTTGTTTGAGGTCGATTTTCCTACCTTTGCGCCCCTAAAATCTTTTCAGTGCAACCAGTTCAACAAAATCTCCGGCTCCAGAAAATTATTACCGGATTGAGTATCTTACTATTTGCAATGAAAGTATTTGCCTGGTACCTTACACAATCGGTAGCTATTTTAACCGACGCACTGGAAAGTACGGTGAATGTGATTGCAGGTATAATTGGTGTTTATAGTTTGTACGTAAGTGCTAAACCTAAAGACTTAGATCATCCCTATGGCCATGGAAAGGCTGAGTTTATTTCCGCTGCAGTTGAAGGAACACTGATTACGATTGCTGGTTTTATTATTGTATATGAAGCGATCGATAACCTGGTTCATCCACATTCCATTCAAAAATTAGACTATGGAATTATGTTGGTAGCCATTACCGGGGTCATCAACTACATTGCTGGTTTTATCTGCATCAGTACGGGTAAAAAAAATAAATCACTGGCGTTGATGGCAAGTGGTAAACATTTACAAACGGACACTTATTCAACCATTGGAATAATTGTTGGTTTGATATTGTTGTACTTTTTAAAGCTTTGGTGGATTGATAGTGCTGTAGCAATCCTCTTTGCATTTATCATTATGGTTACCGGTTACAGAATCATCCGTAGTTCGGTATCAGGTATTATGGATGAGGCTGATACCACATTGATCAATCAATTGGTGTTGATCTTAAATAACAACAGGAGACCTAACTGGGTTGATCTGCACAACCTTAGGATTATTCAATATGGTGGTACACTGCACATTGATTGCCATCTTACGCTTCCTTGGTACCTGAATATAAAAGAAGCCAATACTGAAATTGACACCTTATTTGACATAGTAAAAAATGAATTTGGAGAGGCAATGGAAATATTTGTTCATTCGGACGGTTGCAACGATTTTGGTTGTCGCATTTGCAACAAGCAGGATTGTGCCGTACGGCAGCATTCTTTTAAGAAAAAAATAGAATGGACTGTAGAGAATATTTCCGAAAATAGTAAGCACCAACTTTAATAGAACTTTAAGTTCAGAAGCAATTTAAAATCGTCTTTCAGGCTTTTGCAGAAACACTATCAGTAAAACTTTAGTTTTTGTAGAAAGTCCACACATCACGGTGATAAAAAATTGATTTAAATTATACGAGCTTAAAAAGGAGTTGTTTTCATTTTGGGCGAATTTGAGTTTAAGCAAATTTCATATCTGTTTCAAAGGGAAGGTTACTTTTAGCATACAGCCTTTACCGGGAACTGACTCCAATAAAATTTCCCCATCATGGATTTCTACCCGTGTGTGTATATTTTTGAGACCTACACCATTCTTTATTTTTGACGTATCAAATCCTACTCCATCATCTTTCACCATTAATTCTAATGAATTCTTTGTTTGCACCAGCGACAAATTTGTATTGCGGGCATTTGAGTATTTCAGCGTATTGTTAAGCTGCTCCTGTACGATCCGGTAAATGGTTACCTGAAGTTTTTCAGGAACCAAATGATTATCAAAATTCCCCCAATTAGTCTTTATGTTCATTTCGTTGCCTTGTCGTTTAAATTCGATCCAGTTGTCAATTGATTCGATGAGACCCCTCTCGTCAAGGGTTGGTGGCATGATCACCTGGGATATCTTCTTGATTTCATTGATGGCCATCAAAATGTATTTTTTACTGTTTTGCATAAACACCAGACGCTTGTCTTCCTCGCTGATAGCACAGTCGATATAAAGGTTGGAAGCTGCCAATATTTGATTGATGTTTTCAAGCAACTCATTTCCCATTTGACTGCGTTCGGTTTCATGCGCAATTAGAACAGCATTTGTTTTTTCATTGATGATCAGTTCTTTTTGCTTTTCAAGTTTGATTTGTTGGGCGATTTTATCCAACGCATTCAAAATGGCTTCAGGAAGTCGTTCAAGATGATCTTTCAAAATATAGTCGTCAGCGCCTGCTTTAATGACTGATACTGCATATTCCTCCGATATAGTAGCTGTTACCAGAATAAATGGTATTTTCAATCCGCTTTGAAGAAAAATATTCAATGCTTCCTTAGAACTAAAAGAAGGAAGTGTATGGTCCGAAAGAATAACATCAGGCACAAATTTTATCATTGCCTCTACATAAGCTTCTTTATTGTCAACCACCCTGATTTCAGCCTCAATTTTACTTTTAGTAATGATTCGCCTGGTCAGTTCCGCATCAATTCCCACATCTTCAAGATGTAATATTTTCAGACTGTTTTTCATCACTTAATTTTATTTGATGGTGTATTTGTATACAGCCATTCATTGAATTCACATTAAGAATAGTTTGCCCGATTTGCCACTTCGGTAATTAGAAAACCTATCACTCAAAAATTACTTTATCTCCGTTGATGCAAGCAACGCCTGCCCGGCAAAATTATTCAGAGTATTATTAATGCACTGTGCTATTCTTTCTACGTTTCAACCAGACGTGATTATTGTAATGTAAAATAAAAAGTGGCGCCCTCATCTACAGCAGATTCGGCCCAAATCTGGCCGCTATGACGTAAAACTATTCTTTGTACAATTGCCAAACCTACGCCGGTTCCTTCAAATTCTTCTTGCCTGTGAAAACGTTGAAATACGCCAAAAAGTTTATGGTAATAGGTCATATCAAATCCTGCACCATTGTCTTTTATAAAATAGGTAGTTCCCTTATCCGTTTCCATTACACCTATGTCTATCACCGGCTGTTCCTTTTTGGATGAATATTTAAAAGCATTCAGCAATAAATTTTGAAAAACAAGTTGAATTGTTACTTCATCTGCAATTGCTGTACCTAATTTTCCAATGTTTACAATATGGTTGTATTTGTTCAATAGTAGTTGGTCATTTATAATATCCTTTACTATATTATCAAGGTTGATTGTTGTTTTGTTCAATGCTCTTTTTCCCAGCCTGGAAAACTCCAACAGGTCATCAATCAGATGGCCCATTTTGTTTGCATTGAATACTACTCTGCTCAGCAATTTTTTTCCTTCTTCATCAAGTTTGTTTTCATAATCTTCCAACAGAATTTGCGAATAGCCATTAATTGCCCGAAGAGGCGCTCTTAAATCGTGGGAAACTGAATAGGAAAAAGACTCCAATTCTTTATTGGCAGCATACAACTCTCTTGTTCTTATTTTCACCCTTTCTTCCAACTCATTATTTAGCTGTCTCACTTCTTCCTCTACCTTTTTGAGTTCAGTAATTTCTATAATGGTACCCAACATTTTTAATGGAGTAGATTTACTTTCTCCTATCAGTTTACCGTTGATAAAAACCCAGTGAACAGATCGATCGGGCCAGATGACTCTTGTTTCAATCAACCAGATTTGAGTCGTCAATGCTTCATTGAAAGATGTTTGTACCATTTTTAAATCATCGGGATGTAAATGTGCCAAAAACTTTGTCATGCCCCATTCCGGGATCATTTCCATGTAACCAAAAATTTGATCATGTCGAAGGTTTCGGACAGCCGTATCTGTTTTCAGATCAAGTTCCCATATTCCAATCTTACCAGCTTCCAACGCAAAGTCGAGCCTTTCTACTGCTTTTTTTCTTTCGGTAATATCCTGGCTTAATATCAGGCGGCCTTTATTTTCGCCGATATTCATTTCATGAGAATTGATATCAACATAAATCACAGAGCCATCTTTTTTAAGATGCTTCCAGGTGCCACTATATCTCAATCCATTAGTTGCAGAATGGTCATATTCAAGATAACGCTGCTTTTCATCATCGGGACGAATGTCTGTTGCGGTCATTGACAGAAATTCGTTGTGGGTATATCCATAATGCTTTATTGCAGCTTCGTTTACATCCATGAATTTTAAAGAAGGCAGTTCAATCACCCACATTGGAAGGGGACTGTTTTCAAATAATTTACGATATTTTTTTTCGCTTTGCTGTAACTCATTGGTTCTTTCGATTACCCGCTGTTCCAGTGATATATTGAGTAATTTAATTTCTTTCTCCGTTTTCTTTCGCTCAGAGATATCCCTTGTTATTTTTGAAAATCCTATTATTGCTCCATTTCTTTTTAAAGCGGTTATCACCATATTGGCCCAAAATAGAGAGCCATCTTTTTTTACCCTCCAGCCTTCATTTTCAAAACGTCCTTCTGCCCCAGCAATTAAAAGTTCCTGCTGTGGAATGTTACTTTCTTTAACTTCATTTGGATAAAAAATTGAGAAGTGCTTACCAATGATTTCACTTTCTGTATATCCTTTTATTCTTTGGGCACCTTCGTTCCAGCTACTGATGTTTCCTTCAGGGGATAACATAATAATGGAATAGTCATAGACCTCGCTGGTCAAAAGCCTATATCGCTCTTCGGATTCCTTTAGTGCTTCTTCAGCCTTTCTTCTTACAGTGATGTCCCGTAAAAAGGCAATGTACCAGTCGTCTTTTTTTATCTTAACGGGCGATAAGGTTATTTCAATTTCAATGATTGCTCCGTCCTTTTTGACTACTTTTTCAATAATGACTTTTCCAGCGTTTTTTAATGGATCTTTTTCCAAAATTTTTTTTTGTCTATCGGCAAGCAGCAATTCCTTAGCATTTTGCAACAATAAAATTGAACTAATGGGCTGTTCGGTCACTTCGTCTTCTTTCCAGCCAAACATATTTTCTGCGGCGGGGTTCCATTTTTTTATCAAACCTATGTTGTCAAAAACGATCACCGCATCAGGTGCATTTTTTATAATGGCCAGCACTTGTTCCTCACTGTCTCTTAATTCATTTTCTATCTTTTTTCGTTGATCGATTTCATTTTCCAACGCCATCTGCGAACGCAATGAAAACGCAACAGGCAAATAACGAATAATGTAAAAAACCGTAACCCAACTTATAATACCCGTTAAGAAGCGGGCCAACCCATTTAAACGATAAACCGGGTACCAAAAAGTAACAGCATCTAAAAAATGGGTGGTTCCACAGGCTAGTATAAACGCAGCAAATAAAAAGTATAGTTTTACAAATTGTGCATCACTTCGGCGACGTATGTATTTAATGATTACCAGCGGTAATGTAAAGTAGGCAGACCAGATCAACAGATCGCTTACGATGTAAAACCAGCCATGGAATTCGGTCCATTTGCCACAATGCCAGCGTGGTGGCCAATCGGAATAGTCGAACAGTTTAGAAAAAAAATCTACTAGTTGGTTCATAGTTAATTTTTAAAAAAAATAATTTTTAAGTTCTTAAACTTACCTGCCACTTTGCAGGAATGTGTTTTAATAGAATAAAACCTCTAAAAGACGTTGTTCAATGAAGCTCAAAATACGCATTTGGAAATTTATCCTGATGCTGCTAATTGTGAATGATGATTGCTCATCCATTGCAATTGACCAAATCGATCCATCATTTTTATCTTAACACAGCATTAGGTTGGTTTTTCAATATAATATAAAGTTTAATTGTTAAATAACACCATGTCGGCTGATAAACGAACGACTCCAGTCTTCCGTTCTTTGATTTTGTAAATGATAAATTTTATAAGCTTTTAAAACTATTGCCTTGATAAAAATTTCCCCGGATGACATCATGGTTAAATTGAGCATTGCTTTTTATTTCGAATTTTTTATTGACAGGTTACAGCAGTTGCTGCTACCTGGTTGATTTTTAGAACGTTTCTTTGTGCTAACAAAAGGAGACTAGTTTTTTACTGTAAAAATCTATTCCTTGTTTTATAGCATCATTTAGCAAAAGCAAATTAATCAACTTTTGTAACCTTTATTTTTTTAAATCTTTCCCAAAAAACCAGGTAGCAGTGCTGGTCGTTTTTAAGCAAATCAGTGTTTAATTGCTTCTTAAAATTTTTCCATTACTCTTTCCGGGGATATTCATTCCTGAGAATTAAGAACCCATTTTCGATTGATCAGCTAATTTAATATTATCTCAATAATATCACTCTATCCAAATCTCAGGTATTGTTGCAATTATAGGTTGAACGTACGGTTGGTTATCCCAACCAAATAAATACTATGTTTTGTAATAATCGAATTAGCTATATTGAACGCCAGCTTACATAAAAATGAATATTTCATTTCGAAATCTAAATGAAAAACCACCAGGGAAATAAACAATTCCTTGAAATGGAAAGTAAAAATGCTGTCGCACTATTACATCTTTCAAATCGTTGGCCCGATCTCTTTTGCAATTGTGGTCAATTTTCGTGTGAATTTTCATACAAAAAATTTGCCTAACCCTCACCCTGCACAACAGGAACTGACACATATATTTTTATCGGCGCCATTAATTTGACAAAGAATAGCTATACAATTGACTTTGTACTCAACAACGTATTGTTTTACATTGTAATTAATGTTGTAATCTTTCGGCACGAGAGTAACATTAAAAAAGCGTCCGATAGTACAGGAATATTCAACCCAACCTTTCATATCATTTTTGTGGAAAAATTTCCTCAGTACCTTTTCTCTTTTGTTTTAGGAATTTATCAATTTTGGCACGATGTTTTGTGAGTTTATTATGAAAAAAGTAG
>Ga0335395_10003058_pt1 | contig 10382 bp, 14 predicted proteins | sample MAT02_FD_205744 | JGI IMG/M metagenome (GOLD analysis project Ga0335395, IMG submission 205744) | Freshwater microbial communities from Lake Fryxell liftoff mats and glacier meltwater in Antarctica - MAT-02 (spades assembly) (version 2) ...
GGCGTAGGACGCGCAGGACGCGCAGGGAGCGCAAAACGGACCAAGGCCCGGCGCCGGGAGCGAGGGCGAAGCCGATGACGATGAGATCGAACCAATTCCACCCGCTGCGCCAGAAGTGGCTGCGGTAGGAAACGAGCTTGAGGGTGAGTTCGACGCAGAAGATGGCGAGGCAGGTCTTATCGGCGATTTTCAGCCAGACGCCGTGCTCTGCCATGATCGCGGGGGACGTTTCGAGCCCGAGTATGGCAGCATTTATCAGGATTAGGGCGATGATGAAGCCCTGGATAAGTGACGACTCGACCCAGGCGGCGACGCGGAGACGCCAGGTCGCTACGCTGGGCATTTGGGCGCGGAGGGCGAGGAGATCGGATTCGCTCATAAAAGGCGCGAACGTGCTGAATCGGCCAGCTTAAGCCAGACAGGACTTGAACCCGAAATCCGAAATGGGTGTCGGCCATCTGCTGCAACTTTAAAAGAGGTGTTGGCCTTGGAGGATCGGATGCGGCGAAGAGTGCGTTTGTTTTATTGGAAAACAATGGAAACAACCGCGCCCCCGAAGGCGTAAACCTGATCAAATTCGGGGCAGATCCGAAGGAAGCGAAGCTGGAGAGCCGCAGCCGCAAGGGGTACTGGCGTACAAGGAACAGGGCCAAAGATCCGACCCTTGATTGGGTGGCGAAGCCGGAACAGCAGAAACACGGAGGGAAGCCGTGATGGATAAAAACAGGCGTTTGAGCGTATAAAATGCCTGAGAGGACTTCGCGCAGAAGCGTTTTTGCCGAGGTCAAAGGCCTCCGGGCATAAAAAAAAGTCCCGGCGTGCGGAACGGTCAGTAAAGTCGGAAAAATACAATCCGCATAACGGGGTTACCGTTCATCGAAGGGCTTGTAATCCCGCGACTGCGGGATCGGCTTCGCGCCAACACAACTTTCGGGGTTACGCTTATTTTCATATTCTTCCAGCTTTTCCTCAATGAGATTAAGCAACGCAGTATCCTTAGGGTCAGGACATATCTGTGAAATACCTAGATGAACTTGTGTCAATATGACTAGGGCATACGCCAAGAGAATAAATCCGTCAAATTTCGTCATCGGTTCGGGACTTACGAAAAAATAGTGCAAAGGCCAACCCAGTAGGCCTGCGATAAATAAGTACCCGAATCCACCCCAACGATTTCTCCTCGTAGTGCGCTTGAGAATCGCGAGCGCTTCTTTATACTCGGAACGCTTACGACGCAATCTAACGCCATCCTCAAGAAGTTGATCTGGTGATTTCATTGTTTGGTTCTTTGCCTATCGTATAAGATCAGAGACGAGAGTGGCTGGCGCGGAGCGTGCTGCTCGGAGCACGATCCGTGACAGCCATGATCGTTCTCTTGGCGCTTGGTTGGGCTCCATTTTTTTCTTCTAAAAACCTCAGAGCTATTTTATCCGCGAGACTCTTCCACTCGCCATAATTCGACGAGCCATCATGATATCCTGCTAGAAAACGCTCTTTTGTTTCTGTGATATAACGGTCAACATCTTCATTTCCGTCTCCTTTTGGAATGCTTCGATCCGATATATCGTCATCGCTTCGAATTAATCTTTCAGGAATAGTTTTAATGGCGGTCGTTGTATGTTCGAAGTCCTCCATCGTCATTTCTCGGAATTCTTCTTTCAGATTTTTTGGAATACTTTCGGAGGCAGCAACTGCTTGCAAATTTGTTTCGTAACGGCCCCAAGCGCGTCCGACGAATACTGCACCGACAATTGCTTGGCTAGGGATGATAATGTGCTTGGTCGTCATTTTTTTGCCAAACGTCCTCAGTCAGACAAAGAGGGGCGAAGTTCCGGAGTTGTCTGTAGTGATCTGGTTGGGCTGATTGTTCGTTTTCATTTTCCGGAACCGGTTCCATCTTCAATCTGTTTAAGAACCTTTGGTGGCAATGGCTGCGCACCTAGATCTTTTGCGCGCTTCGCCTTTTCTGCAGCTTCCAAATACCTGCCCTCCGTCGCTAGAGAAATGCTCCATCGTCGCCACGCATTGCCGTATTTTGGATCTAAACCAATACTCTTCGCGAATGTCTCATTCGCTGCGAGAAACGCGCCGGCCCGTTCGGATGAGTGTTCTTGCGGCTTGGAGTCGGCCAAATATGAATATGCGACGCCAAGATCCGAGTAGATCGCCGGAAGCTGAAACTCGTCCCGGCATAACTCGATAGCTTGCTTAAAATACCTCACCGCATCGTCAAAATGATCCGATTCGACCATCACACGACCAAATCCCCAATAAACTTCATAGTTCGTGTCGTCGAGCAGCCACGCCTGGTTAAGTCGCCGCATCGCGTAGTCTAAATTCCGCTCGGCTAGAAAACGATTGGCCTGCTCGGTCCACGCTTTGCTCGCCGCTCTACGGTCACCGCCGAACCCGGACGATGCCTTCGCAATAAAAACGGCGTCAGCTTTCTTCAAAAAGCCGGGCCGAGTAATGGCGGGCTGGCCATACATGGGAAGATTATCGATGCGCGGACCGGATGGCGGAGTCGCGCATCCAGTTAGCAGCACAAAGAGAATTAAAGCGGAAACGAACGAGATTGCGCGGCTCATGAGTCTTTCTTTGCCCAACGTTGGAGCTCAGAGACGAGAGCGACTGGCGCGGAGCGTGCTGCTCGGAGCACGATCCGTGACTGACGCGCTTGTTCTCTGCATCGCTTGGTAAGGCTCATTTTTCAATTCTTATAAATGGAATCGAGAGTTCATCCGCTGGCATACAGTTCACTATAGCAAGCCTGCTAGCCGGATATAGCTTTCTGAAAAGTTCGACATCTCTGGACTCCTCATTTCTCAAGTCGAAACGAACTTTGTCAGCATTCGATAAGCCTAAGAACCTTGCCGATTTTATGCGCTCAATCCTTAACTCACCAAGATAAGATACTGAGTTTGTCGAAATTTCGAATGGTATAGAAAATCTAGCGGATGGGGTATGAATAATACTTCCACCGAAAACGTCCTGAGTCATCGCATAATCGAAAATCTCATATTTTCCTGCCGGAAGTCGGAAAACAGCTAAACTTCCATGTGAACCATCCTCCGAAAAATCGAATTTCAAGGGAACGAGAGGTAAAGTGTTTATACCAATCTCATATATTTTTCTCATTCCGATTTGGCGGAAATAAATAGATTCAGTTGTGAAACGCTCCTTAGGGTCGCTTCGTGCATATGAGAGTAGCAAAACACCCTGGTGGGATTGTAGTCCCGCGAGGGTATCACTTCCAATTCTACTTGGTTGGGATGCGCAGCCAAAAAGACCAAGCGAAATAATTACAATAAGGATTTTTTTCATTTTTTGTTTTCCGCCTAACGTTAAGCTCAGAGAGCCGATTGCTTGGCGCAGCCTATGGCCGAACGTAGTGAGGAAACAGCACAGGATGTGCCAAGCAATCGGCTCCTTGCATCGCTTGGTCTGCGCCCATCATGGACGTGTTACAAATGGGGTGAGCGTCCCCTGTGGAAAGACCTAACATGATTAAACCCATAAACAAACAACTACCTAAAGCCAACTTCAAAAGAGAAATCTTTTGGGGAGAGGAAGGCTAGGCGAGACCTGAGAGACGATGATTAAGAAGCGGATAAAAGGCCGACGGGGAGACGACGAGCTGACATCACACAGCGAAATCGCAAGGTCATGCCCTGGCGGTAAACCCGACGTTTGCGCAGGGAAGCAATGCGTTCTTACCTGGGGACGTAACGCAGCGGAGATAGCCAGCCGTTCGAGGGCTGCTCCGAAGGGGTGAGCGTAGCGAAGCAAATCCCGCGGTTAGTAATAAGTGCGGAAAGTCAGCAGAGGTCGTAGTAGCGAGAAATGCGAGCCCGGGGCGTTTAGTCGCCCGTTTAAACTGCGAATACCGGAAGACTTGGATCGTCGCAGAGGACCGAAGCTAAAATCGTCCATTTAACCACTCCGAGGATAGACCGACCAGCAAAGCCGCCGAACGGTGGAAGTTGGGCTAAGCGCCTTGTTAAAGGATACAGCAGGGATTCGAGGGACAACCTAACATGCCCGTTCCTTGCTCAGTGACCTTCAGCGTCCAAGCCTAGTCGGAACCGCTTGGTGCCGAGCGGCACGCCGGGTGGTCTGGAACCTGTGGCGGATTGAGTTACCTCAGTCCGTCACGGGGACCCGATTGGGCAAAGTGGTATAATTTTTTCATTCTATCACTCGATTTAACGGATAATGTGTATCAATATTCCGATAATCTCGATCGTTTTCAAGTAAGGAAACATCATGCTGAATCACAATTGCTGCAATTAAACAATCAATAGAATTCCGTATAGTAATTCCCTGTTTTCTCAAATTCCTATATATTGTTGCACCTAATTCAAAAGTTGATTGGTCGTCACTTAAGTATATGAGATTCGAAAGCTGAAGCTTGGTAGCAACATATTGTTTTTCGTCTCGGATACCCTGCAAAACTTCAGTCAGAACAAATCCACAAATACAAAGATCTTCTCGTCGCTTAATAATTTCGATAAGTTTTTCGGTGTGCGGTGTTTTCTTATTCTTAAGAAAATCGATCCAAACAGTGGAATCAACCAACACGCTCATACGGGCCGTCCTTTCCGCATGGCATTTAAATCATCATCCCAGTCAACTTTCCCACGCAATTCCAAAAGCCCAATTTGGGATTCACGGCGCACTAATTGAAGTAGCGCATGGTGAATGAGATCTTTTTGGGTTTTAAGACCCGTTAGTCTAAGCCCTTGGGCTACAAGAGAATCATCGAGGACTATGTTTGTTCGTTTCATTCCATACACACCGTAACATGGTTTTGTGTGTATTCAAGTCTTATTTCTGTCGAAGGTTAAAGCAATCGTCTTTCCTCTAGCGCTTACAAGCGGGCTCAATCTGTCAAAAGTTAAAGTTGGAAACAATGGAAACAGCCGCGCACCAGACGCCGTAGGTTGACTGCGCTGGGTATCGACCCGAAGGAAGTGAAGTTAGTGACCCGCAGCCGCAAGGGATACTGGCGTTAGATCAGCAATAGTATCGTGCTACGCGCCCTGACCAACGCGTATTTGCACGGACAAGGGATGCTGGATAAGAAAGCAAAATGAATCGCTATGCATTACGGGAACAAAGGTGTTCCCGCCTAGTCGGAACCGCTCGTTGCCGAGCGGCACGCCGGGTGGTGTGGGACCTGTGGCGGATTAGATTAATTCAGTCCGTCATGGTGACTCGATTAGGCTCATTTTTCTGCGAATTTTTTTGCTGGAGTTTCTAAATAGCTAAGGAACAAAGGCAAGTGCTCTTCTTCTAACTAAATGCAACCATCCCTAATCCTGCGTTTCTGGCAGAATTTCGGGATGCACCCATATTCCCGCCACCTATGCCCAGATGAAAGAACACGAATTCAATCCTTGGTAGAGGACTATTTCCGACCAGATGGAGACGGCTCTCACTGCGAGGCAGAACTCGTCCAAGAGCACAGCCTGACGATTTCGGGGCGAGAGAAATCCTGCTTCGACAGACTCAATCGTCATATTGATTCGAGTTCGAATATCACGGCACCTTTAGAATTTATGTACATGCCAGGTAAATCAGGCCGGGTATTAATATATTTCAAGTGTCTCGATCCGAACCAGAGACTTTTTTGCTAAGCTTATTTGACAGCGTGCGGTGTCAGCGATGCAAAGGCCCCTCGATTGATCACGTCTTAAAGCGCTCCTGGGTTTTAAATTCGTGGTTTTCTCGCCATATCTCCTACTTAATACTAAGCATTTCTCTCATTTCAGATCAAAATATAACCTTACTCGTCCTGACCCCTTCGGTTGCACCGCGTTGTGAACGGGTGGCCGCAGCGCTCCTTGACACTGAGTACGGCTAAAACAGAAAACACCCGCAGCACGCGCCTTGAGTGGTTTAGACGCCACGCTACCTGTTACTCATAATTCGCTTAAACTTTATCGACAGACTCAAATGTCATTAGCGCCCGAACTAACAAACAACGGCCTGATTCCTTCTGCATTACCCCGATCCCCTAGGCATTACCTAGGCATTACAGCATTACGCGACCCCTACGGCATTAAAACCGGTTAAAAGCAGGGATTATCGCAAGCCGGGACGAAATGGCAGCCAAGGAACAACTGCACTTATTGTTGTTATCAAAATAACGAAAAGAAAGCAGGGAACCAAAACGGCAATTAAACGAATGACGTGCCGATTGCTGTCAGCCGTATTACCACGCCATAAGATAAAGACAAAAAGAGGGGCGGGGATTGCGAGTAGTATCCACATTGGCCTTAGTATAAACCAGTTTGTCAGCACCGGTATAGGAAGATCCTCAAACCTAAATAATATAGACGACCGAACAAGCAGCGTGAAAAAATAGATAAGCATGCATGCGCATCCATAACTGGCATATATAATCCATCCCGCCAACCCGATGTCCTGTAGGCGTTTCATCGATATTGGCTGCAGTCTACGGTTTCAGTATGCAAGCTGTCGCGCTTAGAAACGTCAGTTGTGATGTCGCCTTTGGGCGCATACACTGAGCGTATCTTCACTTTTTTGCAGCATTGTCTAACGTCGCGGCAAATTTCTTCCGCCTTTCTGCGTGCACCATTTCGGATCGCTTGGATTCCTTGAGCGTATCTATCATCCCCGCTGTAAATATCGTCCGTCCGATTAGGAGAGCCAAGGATGCGATTAGCTTCAGGAATAGCCGCATTGGTTGAGCTTGATCCACAATGGGCAACGCCGGCACCTGAGCAGCTTAGACCATGGGGAAAGGTGACGGTATGCGGCCTATTGTAGTTACCATGACCAATAATAATGGCTACCTCACACTTGCCGACCTTTATCGTAGAAGACCCATCCTCATTTCGACTTACTTTAGCTAATCCAAGGTAATCCCAGTGGTTTATCGAATTTTTATCCACCATCCCGTATAAATTCAACCCGCCCCGTTCCTCAATGGGGTCCCTCCTGAGCCAAAGTGCTACCCGAGCACCGCAGGCGTATTTTTCTTGTTTGGGTTTTCTCACTTGGGTAGTTTGCCAAGATTCAAGGTATGGCGTTTTCGGGTCGTTTCGTCAGGACTAGTTTCGATACTATATCGCAATCGTAGCTGGTCGTTGTCCCGTTTTCAAGCGTTTTTCATGTGCGGTTGCCGTTGAGGCCATAGGTGTAGGTGGCCAGTGGCGGTGGGCCGTCCGCTAAGATGGCTTTTAGTTGGTTGCGACGTGCCGGATGGGGATCATTCAAAAATCTTCCGAGCACAAAAACACTAACAAACAACTTCCTGACCCCCTCGGCATTACGGGACCCCCTCGGCCTGACCCATCTTCATTGCCCTTACCCGGACACCGTTGGGTCGGACGTTACTTCGATATCCGCCTTTTCCTCCGTAATTATTAATAACTTGTGCCTTTGCTTATCGCTTACGCTAAATGACGTTAAATCCAGGGTTTTACCTTGGAGCTCGATCGCTAATGCATGGCCCAAGATCAGCTTGGCATTATCAACTGAAAAGATGACCTGATTATGCATCGGTTGGCCATTACTATACCCAAACCAAAAACCACAAGCTCCGGACACAGGGACAAACATTTTCTGTAGGCATAGAGTAGCAGTCTCTTTGCCCTTCGTTTCGTGAATAATATTCAAAACTCGTTTAGTTATGAAAAATTTCATCAATCGAAAGGATTCGTGATTGTCGCCCTGCAGCCGCCTTCGGAAACCGGCACCATTGTCCACGTTGAATATACCCCGGTGCTACCCTTGCACTGATATTGGCACATATACATTGCAGTTCCGCCCGGATTATTCGGGGATTGATAATAATCGACCAGCTTGCATTGCTTCTCTCGCCGACATCTGCTTATGGCACTTGATATAACATTCGCAATTCTCGTCGTTAATGCGTCGTCCGATATTGCCGTAGCAATTCCTCCGCTAATTACAACGCCTACGCCTGTTCCAACAGATGTTGATGCTCCGGCGGCAGTTGTTCCGGCTGCGGTGCCGGTTCCAGCAGTCACGCCAGCAGTGGCAACGCCAGCCCCCGCACCCGTAGCGCTCGCACCATTCAAAATAATAACCGCTTCCACGCCTGCCGGCGTCGTATTGGACGTTAAAAATAAACCCAAGGGGTCAATCCACGAATTTGAATTATTATTAACCATGCCATACAGATTCAACCCTGCCCGTTCCTCAATCGGATCCCTTTTGAGCCAAAGTGCGATCCGAGCATCGTAGGCGTGTTTTTCTTGTTTGGGTTTTCTCATTTGGGTAGTTTATCAAAATTCAAGGTATGACGTCTTCGGCTCGTTTCTGATATCTTCGGCTCGTTTAGCCGCAGGTAAATACAAACTTTTCGGGCTATCCTTTTCTAGTGCCAACCGATCTTGTCGGCTACCTATGAAAAAGGCGGTCATTTCCTTGGTTTCTCCGACAAGATAAAAGCCAAGGTTGCCAACCGTGTCTAAGGCCCCATCCGGCACCGGTTGATTGCCTTTTGTGACTATATATTTATTCCAGTTTTTGATCTGACGCGGATTTTGCATTCTACCATATCCACTTGCATCAATAGTAATCAACGACTTGGTCGTCACTGTGTCATCTTCGTAAACGTTTATCAAACCAGTGAATCCATCTGGAGCCATCACCCTTATTTCACCTTGGCGATTACATCCACATAAGGAAATCACGAAGCTAAGGAGCAGGATGTATACGGTTTTCATAATCCAATCTCCCACTCACGACTAAAATGCGTGCTGCGACTGAAATTAAATGGCGTGGGGCCTGGCTCTGTCGGGCGGTATAGATATTTCAAGCGTGGGCGAAATGGGGTCAGGCCGTTATATGCTACTCCCGGAGACGGCATTCTATTTGCCCCTTGTTCTTGGCAGGTCCTGCTCTGCGAAGGTCAAAGCAATCTTCATGCGTCTGAGAATGGCAGGTTCGAGCGGCTCCGGCAATGCGCAAGTCTCTGATTTCAGAAGAAATCCTCGGAGAGGTCCGATGCGCTTGGTGTTAAGCCGGGGATTGAGACCTTTACGGAAATTAAGGCCCGGTTCGAAATCACGGTCGCAACCTCGGAGATTCGGATTTGTTACACAGAGGCAATCCGGAGCCTAGCGCACAGAGATATACAGGGTTCCAATCCTTTTCGACGCTGAACTCGGTTGCGCTCCGTGCAAGCTTCTGCCGACTCTGTGACGAATCGGATATAATCTGACAATCAAACGTAAGCTCGGTAGTGGAAAACAGTCGGGCTCATGGATGGGCGGAGTTTTCTCCACGTAACACACGAACTAAACGAAAGTCGGGATCAAACTTACGGAGTGCGGCGGTGGTATTCTTTTCGTGTTTTTTGGGGATGTTGGCCGACTGTCGTTTCGCTCGAAACGTGGTGAATCGGATCGGGTCGCTGGTGCTCCTCGCTACGTTCCGATCCAGCGTCGGAGCTACTTTTCGTTCCAGCGTGTTGGGGACAACTCGCTCCACTTCGGCAGTGGCGGGCCTCTCGCTGGCGCTCATAGCTACGGGATGGCGGAGCGCCAGCGAGCTGGGGGCTTGCGGGGGAGGCGGACAAGGGCGGCAGGCGGGTCAAAAATGAGGGTAGGCCGAGTTTTGTTGTTTTTAGCGCACGGCTTCCAAGACGGCTTTGAGGTGTTTGGCGGCGGCGCGGAGGAGGACGCGGGCTGCGCCGGTAGGTTGGTGGCGGCTTTGGTCCCCGTTGCCTAACGTGGCGGGGCTGATGCCGAAGGCGGTCGAGAATTCCGGTTTGACTGAGATGGAGATTGGCGCGGAGGGCGGCGACGGACTCGGGGCGAGCGGCAGCGGGGTTGGCCGAAAAAGCGTAAAGGGACTCAAAGTCAGACGCAGGAAAACGGAGTGCGGAGGACGATTGCCAACGGGAGGGGAATTTGAAACGGGGTTGGTGTGGCTTGCCGAAGGGGTCTGTCGAGCCGAAGGGGGCAAACCCGCAGGGCTGATGTAAGCGACTTGTTCGTGGTCCGGGGGGTCGGAGCGCAAAGGGCTTCTGCGAGACGCCAAAGCCGCCAAGCGGGATGCCCCGCTCTCCCCGAACCGTGTGGCACGACTAACTCCGCAAGATCGCGAAGTCAGGTATCCATTGGAAACAGCGGGAAACCACTGCGATAGTTGCCCCCTGCAAAAACAGCGGAGGCTGCCAATCTAGGAGCCAAGCGTTTTCCCGAATTCGACGCTGCGGTTTAGGCGATCGGTGGGGTGGAGCCGGCCTCGGCGGCGGCTTGCTGCTCCTCGGTCTCGACGACTTTGGCCATGCTGAGGAGCTTGTCGCCCTCGGCGAGGGTGAGGAGCTTCACGCCTTTACCGCCACGGTTGACCTCGCGAATGGTTGCGACGGGGCAACG
>Ga0335395_10003060_pt1 | contig 10381 bp, 10 predicted proteins | sample MAT02_FD_205744 | JGI IMG/M metagenome (GOLD analysis project Ga0335395, IMG submission 205744) | Freshwater microbial communities from Lake Fryxell liftoff mats and glacier meltwater in Antarctica - MAT-02 (spades assembly) (version 2) ...
CGCGACTTTACGCTGGTTAATCTTCGCGATCTCCTCTTCCAACTTGTACTTATAAAAAAGCGGTTCGCGACCCTCATACAATTGCAGGTGGTCGACGAAATGCGGCATCACCATTTTAAGAAACTCTCGCGTCTTCTCGTATGCTTCTTTTTCATCGATATAGATGACATCGATGTCGGTGCTGACGATGTCGCGGATCGTCTTAATGATCATGTCGCTTTCTTCGTAGATCGCACCAGGCTCGGTTTGCGTCTCGACGCGTTTGACGATCGCCTTCCACAATCGCAACAGGTATTCCATATCACGCAGCAGTTCTTCTTCTTCTCGCTTGGCACCGGCGGTGCGAACGATAAAGCCGAGACCCTTCGGCGGATTGATCGCGAGCAAACATTTGCGAAGTCGTTTGCGGTCATCTTCGTCTTCGATTTTTCGGCTGACGCCGACTCGACCCAGCGCGGGCATCAGCACGAGGTATCGACCCGGGATCGAGATATAGGTGCTGAGCGTGGGGCCTTTGGTGCCGATGCCTTCCTTGATGACTTGAACAAGGACTTCATCACCGCGTTTGAAAATCTCTTGGATGGGTGGCTTGTTGCGTGGGCGTCCGCCTTTGAACGCATGCTTTTGTCCACGTCCCGATTCGCGAGCTTTTTCCGCTGCTTTGGCGGCAAGTTCGTCGGACTCTCGCATAATCTCGGCGGGGTCGTAGCCGCCTTGGCGAAAGTATTGGGGTTCGACATCGCTGATGTGGAGAAACCCATTTCGTCCGACGCCGAAGTCAACGAAGGCGGCTTGGATGCTGGGTTCGAGATTGACGATTTTGCCACGGTAGATGTTGCCGGCGAATGCTTCAACGCTTTTTCGTTCGATGTACAGTTCTTCCAGGCGACCATCTTCCATGACGGCAATGCGGCTCTCTTCGGGTTGAGCGACATTAATGAGCATCTCTTTTTTCATAAGAGCGGATTCCTTGATAAGGTGAGTTGAAGGATTGAGGGGCTGTGGACAAAGCCTTATTCGGCTTCGTCAGTGAGGTACAAATGGGTACGGCGAATAATGCCGCCACTGGGTAACAGGTCTTGTAAATTCATTGCATCCAAAAGGTCATTTCCTTTTAAGGATGCACCGTCGGTTTCCGCTTGGGTCACACAAACGAATCGATCACGACGACGGATCGATGGGAACGAGAGCGCGACGGACTGGGCAACCACTTTGTCCAAACCCTCGACGCCCAAAGCGAGCGCCGACGGAAAACTGATTCTCCCTTTGCGATGGAACCCAGTCGTCATGCGTGGTTGCAATTCGCGGCGGCGAAGAATCCGCTCCCACAAACGCAACAGGTCCCGGTGTCCGATCCAGCGTAGCAATCCGGTTTTTGCAAACCGGATTCGATAGCAATCCCAGACGACGACCGGAGCCTGCTGTTGGGTCGGCTTGCGGTCCATGTCGGGGATTGCGAATTGGCTCATCAGGTCACAATCAATTCGGGTGCGAGTTTACTGAGCCGTTCGAGCAGAAACAGGTCCACATCGCGGGCCGCGTCGAGTGTCATGACCCGTTCGGCGATGCTGCGACACTGCTCGATTGAGACGCTGCGAATCGCTTTTTTGACCTTGGGTAACGCATTGGGCGGCACACTGAGGCTGCGGATGCCCATGCCGATTAACAACAACGCCCGTGCCGGGTTGCTGCTCATTTCGCCACACACGCCCAGCGGAATGTTGGCGGCATCGGCAATGCGAACGCAGTGCTCTATCAATCGCAGCACGGCGGGGTCGCTGGATTGATAAAGGTCCGCGACGTACTCGTTGCTGCGATCGACCGCGAGCGTGTACTGCACCAAATCGTTGGTGCCGATCGAGAGGAAATCGATTTCCTTGACAAAACGATCGAGCATGAGGACCGCTGCGGGGACTTCGACCATCATGCCGACGGGGATGTCGTTGCGGTGCGCGATGCCCTCTTCGGCAAGGTCCTCGGCGATGATGTTGACCAACATGCGTGCTTGGCGAAGCTCCGACAGGGTCGTGATCAAAGGGAACATCACACGCACATCGCCGTGAACCGCCGCACGAAGGATGGCTCGCAATTGCGGGCGGAATAGGTCCGGCGTCTTCAGCGACAAACGGATGCTCCGGAGCCCAAGGAACGGGTTGGGCTCGGGCTCGGTCAGTGGTCTGCTGCCCATTTTGTCGGCGCCAAGGTCCAGCGTGCGAATGACGACGGGACGCCCCAGCATCGCTTCGACCACTTCGCGATAGGCCGCGTAATGATCCTCTTCGGTTGGCTCTTCGTGGCTGGACAAGTACAAAAATTCGGTACGGTACAGCCCAATTCCCGACGCGCCACGATCGAGACAGGCGGCGACTTCGTGGGGAAATTCGATGTTGGCGGAGAGCGAAATTTTAACGCCATCGGTCGTTTCTGCGGGCAGGTCACGCAGTTCGGCCAATCGCAACGCCAACGAACGTCGACGCTCGCGGCCTTCCTCGTACCGTTTCAGCGTTTCCTCGTCGGGGTCGAGAATGACGATCCCGCGATCGCCATCGACGATCACGCGAGTGTGGGCGCGGATGCCTTCGAGAAATTCGCCAATACCGACAACGGCTGGCAATTCGAGCCCCTTGGCAACAATCGCGGTATGGCCACCCGGACCGCCGGTTTCGGTGCAAAAGCCACGAACGTAACGGCGATCAAGATTTGCGGTTTCTGACGGGGTCAGGTTGTGGCTGAGCACGATGACCGGTTCCGTCAGCTCGGACAACGGGCGTTGAGAGACGGCACCAAGTTGACGGAGCAGTTGTTGTTCGATGTCGACGACGTCCTCGGCCCGTTCGGCGAGCAACGAATTGTCCAACCGACGAAGATCCGAGGCGTACCTGTGCAAAACTTGGCTGACGGCGTAGGCGGCAGATTGCAGGCCCTGCGAAACGCGACGGTGCAATTCCGCATGCAGACGCGGGTCATGCAGCATTTGAAGCTGGGCGGCGAAGATATCACCCGTCGCGCCACCGGCGATCGCGGATGTCTGCAGACGACTTGCTTCCAGGGTGCGCGAGACGCCATCTACCGCCTTTCGCAACCGAGTGATTTCCTCGGTGACTTCGGCGGCTTCGACTTGGCAGCGATCAATTCGGTAACCTTCGCGGTCCAGCACTAAGGCAGGACCAATAGCCACCCCCGGCGATACCGGGATTCCGTGAAGTTCAACCATTGACGACCGGACTCAGGGCCTGGCGCCAACGCGAGCACCCAGCGGGGCCGCGTGGGCCTACGGGTTCGCGGAAACGTCGATGCCGGGGTTCCGGATTCCATCATTTTTGTTCGGGACGGTAGTGTCTGCGCAGACGCGGGGTTGCGTGACTGCGACGAGCCGTGCCGAGTGAGACGCTGGTCGGTCGAACATAAACCGACATGTCGCTTAACAGATGTTGACGACCGGTTCGGTGAAACTTGTTCGCTCGCGATTGCCGCGCTACTCGGCTTGCTCCAATTCATAAAAACCACATTCAAATAGGTCGGCGATGACCGCCACCGCTTGTTCCGCATCGGGCCCCTCGGCTGACAAACTCATCTCGGTACCACACTCGGCACCAAGCGTCAGCAGTGACAGGATGCTTTTGCAATCAACCCGATAGCCATTTTTTTCCAGTGAGATCGCAGCGTTATGTTGCGACGCTTCGCGAACCAAAAGGTCAGCCGGGCGGGCGTGCAGACCCTGCGAATTACGCACGGTCACGATACGGGTGATGGTGGTGGAACTCATAGCGGCGACTTCGCCGAACCTAACAGCGGACAAACATACAAACGGCCAACTCGGTGATCATGGTCGACCGGGGAAACCTTAAGACGCGAACTGGTTATTGTCCGCTTCTTCCAACAATTGATGAATATCCTCTGTCGATTTGCTCTGCTTGAGAAATCGACAAAAGGTTTCGTCTCGCAGTTGGCGCGAGATGTTTTCGAGGGCACGAAGGTGATCGCCAGGACGTTCCGGCGGACTGATGAGCAGAAAGAACAATTGGACTTTCTCGCCATCAAGGCTGTTAAAATCGACCCCATCCACGCTGACACCGACGGTGCCGACCAACTTGTCGACACTGGCGTGTTTGGTGTGTGGGACCGCAACGCCGCGACCGATGCCGGTGCTGCCCAGGTCTTCTCGCTTCATAATCGCGGCGATGATGTCCGCTTTTTCGTCCGCACCGATTTCACCGGCCTGCAGCAGGGAATCGACCAATTCGGCGATCACGCCGTCTTTTGTATCTGCTGTCAATTCCGCGCGGATCGCGTTTTCGCAGATAAAATCCGAGAATTTCATTTAGGTTCCTAAGCGTTTTGCGGTGACCGGGAATCCGCGAATCAGGAAAAACCCGGCCGACAATAATCAAATATGTTTGGGCGATGTGGCTCGATGCTCGGTCATCTTTTCTTTGATGCGTCGCAACTGTTGTTCGACTTTTGGGATCACCAAATCAAGGGCACCCAGCACCGTTGTTGCTTCGGCCTTCGCGACACAATCTGCTGCGTGCTCCGCCGTCACCATCAATTCGACCACCGGGTGATCGATATGCTCCAAGTCCACGATGACCTCGATTGAGCTGACCTTATCGAACAGTCGGCGAAGTTTTTCAGCCTTTTCTTCGATCAACGGTTGGTCACCAGGCTGCAATTGACCGTGGCGAACCGATACTCGTACCTGCATCGTCTTTTCTCCTAGAGCGCAATCGTCGGGTGAGAATGCCAAAACCGCAAGTCGTGTTTGGCGAATTATTTCCCCGTATCAATTCCATCCTAACGTCAAAATCGGTGAAGCGTGATACCGCTTCGAGCCGAGAAATGTGTTTCTCGTCAAATCGCCGTGAAGACGCGGTGCGACCACCAAACCCGTTACCGCCCGGTTTTCGGGAACATTTCGCGACATCGTGGCACCATTCGGGAAACTTATGCAAATCGCCCGCATTCGGCTTGCCATCGCGACATTCTCGGGTGCCAGCGCGGGCGAGCGGCGATTACCATAAGCCGACGCCCTGTCTTTCTAAGCCCCATTAACCTGATCTAACGCACCATGATGCCCCCTAGAAAATCGCCTGTCCGAGCCCGACGCCGACGATCCGTTTGGTTCTGCCTGCTCATCATGATCACCGCCGCATCGCCCTCGGTGACCGATTCGCTTACGATCGCAGACGACCTCGATTCAGCCAGCCAACCAGTCATCAAGGGCGATTTTGTCGTCGGCCCCGACTACTCGGTTCAGTCGGAGCTGACTGACCTTGGAAATCCCAAGGGTAAAAATTTCATGTTCACGATGCCGCTGGCGGACAGCAAAATTTTTCCGGGAACCGACGCGACGCTCGACCCCGCAAAGCCCGTTCGCTCGGAACGCAAGATTTTTGTCTACGTGCCTAACGCCTATCAAGATGGCGATAAGGCCCCGATTCAAGTTTGCTTTGATGGTCCCAGCCGATTCGATCTCGTCTGCAATGCGCTGGACAACCTGACCATCTCCGATGATCCCAACCGCCGCCTGCCCGCGTTCATCGCGATTGCGGTCGAGAACGGCGGTGACGATGGCAAGGGCAGCCAACGCGGACTGGAGTACGACACCATGTCCGACCGGCACGCACGATTCATCAACGATGAGGTCCTGCCCGCGGTGCTGGCCAATCCCGAAATCAAAGCCGTCTTCCCAGGAATTGCGTTTACCACTGACCCCTGGGGAAAATCCGTCATGGGATGCAGCAGCGGTGGGGCGGCGGCGCTGACGATCGGCTGGTTTCGTCCCGACCTGTTTCGCCGACTGATCACGTATTCGGGAACATTCGTCGACCAGCAAGACGACGACGCACCCGACGAAACCGAATATCCGCTCGGCGCGTGGGAATATCACAGCAGCATGAACCTGATCGGCAACAGCGAACAGAAACCGCTGCGCATCTTTACGCACGTCTCCGAGAACGACCTCCGCAACAAAGACCCCGAGGATACGTATCACAACTGGGTCATGGCGAACGAACGCACCGCCGAGCAATTGGCCGCTAAGGGCTACGATTACCGGTACGTGTTCAGCCGCGCCACGAATCACTGCGACCAAGCGGTCTTCAACGCAACGCTCGCCGACACCCTGGTTTGGATGTGGCAAGGCTACCAGCCCGAATGATCGCAGCTTGCCGCCACGACATGGTCGTGCGGTTTTAGTCATTCACGCGATGGTTTCTAAGCGAACAGCGTGGCGTTAAAGGTCGGTTTCGATCAACATCCTGGAGCGTGGATCAGCGGAGGTGCGGGCTCCGTTCGTTTTTTGTTCACGACATCGACGCGACAAAACTTGATAACCAATAGCCCGCGGTTCTGTTGTCCATCATCAGCGACCAGCCGCTGGGATGGTCGATGTGGGTCGCATCGATCCTTGCGGCGCTGGGCATCGCGTTGATCCAGTGGACCGGGCGCGATCGACCGCGAAACGCGCTGCTGACGATGCTGCAAGCGTTCTTAATGACGATCGCCATCATCGCTCCGTTCGAATAAAATGCGTCTACTGCGTCCACTATTTTGCGTTGTTGCCGCCACGGGATGCTCAAAGTGCCTGACAAATTTTCACCAACCCCGCGCAAATTTACTAAAGAGATTTTTGACCTTCAAGTCAACGGATACGCGGGCGTCGATTTTCAAAACCAGGCATCGTCCGCCGCGATCCGTCATGCGTGTGAGCGATTGCGCCACGATGGTGTGACTCGCATCCTCGCCACGATGATCACGCAACCAGCATCGGTCCTCCATGAACGCTTGGCGGCGATTCAGCGGTATCGCGACGATGACGAATTGATTCGCGAGACGATTGTCGGTTATCACCTCGAAGGGCCTCATCTCAGCGAAGAAGAAGGCTATCGCGGTGCCCACCCAGCGGAGCTGATGACGGACCCTGACTGGCCAGAGTTTCTACGATTTCAAGAATCCGCCGGTGGTCTGATTCGATTGGTAACGATCGCGCCCGAACGAGAATCGGCGGCGGAGTTCATTGAAAATGCGTCGCGATCGGGTGTGCGAATTTCTCTCGGACACACCAACGCGAATGACAACCAAATCGATGCCGCCATCGCCGCGGGGGCGACGCTCTGCACCCACCTCGGAAACGGTTGTCCGCGATGCTTGCCGCGTCATGACAACATCATCCAACGATTACTGGCCAGGGACGAATTGACCGCCTGCGTGATCCCCGATGGCATCCATCTGCCGCCCGGTGTCCTGCGAAACCTGTACCGCGCCAAGCCGTGTGGTAAAGTCATCTTGACCTCCGATGCGATGTCCGCCGCCGGGGCCGGTCCAGGACGATACACGCTCGGAACGTTACAGATGGACGTCGGCGAAGATGCCGTGGTGCGGATGCCCGGCAGCGAATACTTTGCCGGCAGCGCACTGCGTTTAACACATGGCATCGCCGATGCCGCCGACTGGCTGGGGATCGGAATTAATGACGCGGCGGAGATGGCAAGCGCGATACCCGCCGCAGCCCTTGGCTTGAATTGGAAATCAGATTCGCATGAATATTAATTCTCTCGTCGCCATCGCTGGTTCCCCTACGGTTTCCGTTCATGAGGACCGCCAAGCGATGGGCCGTAGCGCCGCGAGACATGTTTGCTCGATCTTGCGGGAACGGATCGCTGCCCAGGGGAGCGTGCGAGTCATCTTCGCGTGTGCGCCTTCGCAGGACGAATTCTTGGCGGAACTGGTGGCTCAATCCAACGGTCACGTGGACTGGTCCCTCGTCGTCGGATTTCACATGGACGAATACGTCGGCTTGAATGCCACGCATCCTGCCAGCTTTCGCAGATACCTTTTCGAGCATCTGCTGTCGAAGATCAACATCAGCGACTTTCACGCGATCGCCGCCGATGCGACTGATGTGACCGCAGAATGCGATCGCTATGCGACGCTAATCGCACAGGCCCCGATCGACCTGATCTGCTTGGGGATCGGCGAGAATGGGCACTTGGCGTTCAACGACCCGCCCGTTGCGAATTTCGCTGATCCAGTTTTGGCCAAGGTCGTTGAGCTTGATCGGGTGTGCCGCCAACAACAGGTCAACGACGGTTGTTTCGCTCTTCTAGAAGACGTCCCACGCCATGCGATCACGCTGACGTTGCCCGTGTTTCGTCAGGCTGCGTTTTTAAGCGTGGTGGTGCCAGGCAAACGCAAATCCTCCGCCGTCGCAAGATCGCTTCACGACGCGATCTCAACGGACTGCCCCGCAACGATGCTGCGATCCCATCCCGACGCGATGTTGTTCATCGATCGTGCGGCAGCCGAATTGATCTCGACACCATGATTTTCCAAAAAACCTCCGCGACGCGGACGGACGCGTGGATGTAGAATGTGCGACCGCCAAACCTATCTCCCCGCGTCGTCGAGTTTCCGTCGACCGTCCAATCTTTCCAAGGAACAGCATGAGTGCCACGAAACGTTCGCTGAGTCGTCAAGCGCTTTCACGACGAAATTTCTTGGTGGGAACGACTGCGGTCGGTTTGTCCCTGCCCGCTTGGGCTCGATCGGTTCATGCGGCGGACGGTGCCCGATTGCGATTGGCGAGCGTCGGCGTCGGTGGCATGGGCGCGAGCGATTTGGGCTCGCTCAGTTCGCACCGTGGCGTCGATGTCGTCGCCCTCTGCGATGTCGATTCAGCAACGCTCGCCGCAGCGGCAAAACTGCATCCGAACGCGAAAACGTTCTCGGATTATCGTGTCATGTTCGCCGAGCTTCATGATTCGATCGATGCCGTGCAGGTCTCCACACCGGACCACACTCACGCGCCCGCGGCGATGGCGGCGATGAACCAGGGAAAACACGTCTATTGCCAAAAGCCGTTGACGCACGACGTCTACGAAGCACGTCGGCTGCGCGATGCAGCCCAGCGGACCAACGTCGTGACCCAGATGGGAACGCAGATTCATTCGCATGAGTGCTATCGAACGGCTGTCGCATTGGTCCAAAGCGGCGCGATCGGCAAGGTCCGCGAGGCGCATTCGTGGAGCGGGAAAACGTGGGGTTATGAAGGCTCGATGCCGCCGTCGGCGCCCATCCCTGATTCGCTCGATTGGAATTTGTGGATCGGCACCGCACCGATGCGAGATTACGCAGCCGATCAATATCATCCCGCCAATTGGCGTCGCTGGTATGACTTCGGTTGCGGCACGATGGGTGACATGGCGATCCATATTCTTGATCCAGTCTTCTCCGCGTTGAAACTGGGGACACCCAATCGTGTCGTATCGGACAGCTCGCCCGCGCCCAAGTATTCCTACGGGATGCAAAATCATACGACGTTTGAAATCGCCCCCACCCCGCTGACAACCGACGATTTTGTGTTGACATGGAGCGACGGCGGACGGATGCCAGCCACCGAATCTTGGCCGGTTAGAAAAGACGCGGAAGGCAACACGGTCCCTTGGCCCGATCAGGGGTCGATGTTTGTTGGCGAACAGGGTTTCATCCTCCTGCCACATATCGGTGATCCGGTCCTGTTGCCGGAAAGCGATTTCGATCAATCATCGATCCAGCGGGTAGCCGGCGGTGACCATTACCACCTCTTCGTCGACGCGTGCTTAGGCGGCATCCCAACGACCGCACACTTCGGATATGCGGGGCCGTTGACCGAATCGGTGCTGCTAGGGGTGCTCGCCAATCGATTCCCCAAGCAGCCTCTGATTTGGGATGCGAAGGCGGGGCGTGTCACCAATTTCGACCCCGCGCAAGCTTTGGTGCAACGACAATATCGAGGCGGATTCGAGATCGACGGGCTCGCGTAGTCGTTGTAAATCAAGACGTAACAGATCCTAACACTGTTAATTTAATCAGCCGCTAGGCGTTCGCGTCCGGTTGCTGGGCAATAAGATCTCGCGGCACGGCCAACGCGCGCTCTGCGAAGCTTAGTCAATTTGGGGCAAGTTCCGACCGCTTTTCAAAGGTGCCGTCGTTACCATTGATGCCGCGGGATGCTAACGCCAGATTGCCGAGAAGATCATTATTGGCAAAGGGAACTATGTTTGAGCTCTCAAAGGGAATCAGGGGACGCTCAAGGGGCGCGGTCGCATGGATAAAGCAACCTGCTATCAGATGCCTGTCCCCCCGATCTTATCAACCTTAAAAAATGGGCTGTTTGCGGACGATCGGTGTTGCCATTCGTGAAAGTGAAAGTGGCGGCAAGTCAACCACAGAAGTTCGCTTTTACATCGCAACCATCGCGATGGGCGTGCACCGATTCGCTAAGTATACTCGAGGTCACTGGGCGATCGAGAACACACTACATTGGTGTCCGGATGAGACGTTCCGCGAAGATGAGAACCGCGTACGTGAGCGAAGAACGACAAATAACTTAGGGTGGCTG
>Ga0335395_10003062_pt1 | contig 10378 bp, 5 predicted proteins | sample MAT02_FD_205744 | JGI IMG/M metagenome (GOLD analysis project Ga0335395, IMG submission 205744) | Freshwater microbial communities from Lake Fryxell liftoff mats and glacier meltwater in Antarctica - MAT-02 (spades assembly) (version 2) ...
GATAGCTTTGTTGCTGGAGATAGCGTGTATAGAACTGAGATGTTGTCTGAACTTGGGGCTTCATTAACCCTGGGAGCAGTGGGTGGAACGATTGCTGGGAATGTTGCAGGTAGGGTTGCGGCAAAGGCTGGTGCTGTTGTTAGTGAGGTGGGAAGTGCAGCCATATACGAAACTATGATGTTGACTAAAAATTATATAGAAACCCCGCATGGTCTTGCTGTACAGAGTGCTCATCCAGCAGCTATTTCCGCAAACATACAAACTAGGTTTGGGAGAGGAATCTACCGCTATGGAACGACTGGATATTCTCAAGGTGCTGATGGACAGTTTTGGTCTCGCAAGGAAATGCATAAACACTATGCTCAAGATAGTGGGCTTCCAGCTAAAAGTATTCAAGATATAGAGAAAGTAGATATTCGTCTTAAAGGTCAATTAATACCTGGCAAGAAATGTATAACACGGTTTTCACCTGGCATAGATCATAACCGTGGTGGTGCTATTGAGGTTGTTGTCAATCCGGGCGATGTTGTCGTTACTAGTACATCAGTGAAGGTTGTACCTCAAGAAATTCGCTCTGCACCACCGTTATTATTTAGAACCTTGAAAAAAGTAGGCGAGTTTGTGGTGTCTGAACCTGTTTTAGGTAGCGTAGCATTAATAGAACATAATACATCAAGATCTGAGCGGCCAGAGTTAAAATAATAGAATGGTAATTTATGAAAAAGCATGTTTCAAAAGTAAGTAAAATTTCGATTTACTTAAGATTATACAGGCGTAAGATAATTTTTTTTTTAAAAATTATATATCACATACTTTTTGTGGAATATCCATGGTATCTTGTCATAATTATTGTGATTGTTGCAGTTGCGACACCAATATTGTGGACTTGGAATTTTATAAATGGATTATTATCTTTCATAACATCAATTCCCTTTAGACTCGCATCAATTCTATTTAGATATTTAACATTTGCAGATCTTGCTCCTAAAGAAGAGCGATGGGACTTCGAAGAAGTCATTACAAGAATTACTAAAACTTTATTCGAATATAATTATACGGAACTAGCAAGGGAAGTGTATTTTGCTAATAATGTAAGCCAATCTACTTTTGAGAGAAAAGGTGAATTACTATTAGTCTTGCCGAAATTAGTAGCAAGAAATATTGACTATGAGTTAGGAATTGAAAATGATGTATCTAAGGTAATAAAATTGCTCAAATCAATATCATAAAGTTTTGCACTGCTTGAATGGCCACTGTTTATGGTGTGCCAAAATATTGTTACTAATCAATAGGCGAGCATCGCTAGCCCACCTAAATTCTAACTACACAATCACCCCAAATACGACCCATTTCTCACCTGCTTTGACTCAACTTGCGTTGTTGCAGGTAAAACTATGGGTGGTGTTTGTGGGCGTTGACCCATTTGGTAAAGCGGTGTAAAGGTTGGGTTCCTTTGCGTATTGAATTGAATAAATGATTTTAATTGCCAATATAATCCATATTCACCTTCATTCGCGGTTTCGGGCTTATTCAACAGAATAGGCTTAATCGTTTTGCGAATCTTTATTTGGTCAGCTTCAGCAATGCCCGCTTGGTAAGTAATAAAGAAAGTGCCCAGACACTGTTCCACTACGTCTTCTAAAGGCGCTTTGCCTTCATTAGCCATTACCGGCAACAGCATAAAAAGAGCCAACAGGTGATAATGGTTGTATACGTTATCAAATTGTGCAAAGTGTTGCAGTTTGCCGATCCAGAAGTCATTGACTAGCTGCGTTGGTAAATGTCGCGATAAAAAGGGAAAAAGATCATTCAGCATGCCCATTTGCAAAGCGACAGCATAGTTAGCAATGCCTGACTGGCACTGGAAAAAAGCCTGCAGGCTACTTAAATAATAACTGACGGGTAGTTTTGTTAAATGGCATGATGCTCTCTTTAAGTATTTGATGTCTTTTTCTGACAAAGGCATTTGTAATTGGTTACTAAAACGGATATGGCGCAGTATTAAAGTCGGATCGTCTTCATAACGACTTTTTGCGATGCCGAGTATTTTTAGCGGTACGTTAAGATCGTCTTTTACACTCAGTAAATCATAAACATCACCTTTAGAAGTACAAATAAAGGTATTGATCGTAAAGTCGCGTTTTAATAAGGCTAATCGTAGATTTTCCCAAGGCACACACCAAAATTCAATTTTACCTAATTTCAGTAGATTAGGTTGCAAAGGGTTGCTTGTACACTGTGACAGTAAATCATTTGGCAATTCTTCAGGCGTTGCATTCACAATAAGATCGAAATCTTCATTGTAATGAGGCTGAATACCACGTAATCGATTGCGCACCCAGCCGCCGCCTAAATAGCATTCAAAGTTCTTTTCTAATAAGCTCATGATAAAACGAACTTCAGGTGCTACCACAATCTGCGCAAAGGGTTTTACATCAACAATGGCAGATTGTGGTTTACTGTGATTTTGTAATGAAGCGATTTCAGCAGCATGGGCGCTTTGCCTTGCTGTCACGGTATTTTCATTTAAGGTTAATAATGTTGCTCTTCTTGCTTCCATTATTTGTTGGTGCTCTGCAAGTATGGCACTTTTTTGTTGTTGGTGTTCACGCTCTAATCGTTCTAATGATGCTTTTAATTTGTTTGCGTGTTGTACGTCAAGTTGCTGTAAGGCCTTTTCATGTTCAGCATTTAGGCGCTCACTAACCGTTTTTATTTGCTCGGCAAGATGCGCCTGTGATTGCACTGCTTGGTCTGATAATTGTTGTTTACGCGCTGAAATTTCATTTTCAAAAGTACTTTTAAGCGATGTTAGCTGTGTTTGCAAAGACTCATTATAGCGTTTTTTTTCTTTTTCATGGGCACGTTGTAATTCAACCAATTGCTGACGATGAGTCTCTTCCAGGGCCGTTTTGTCTTTCTCAAAGTTACGGTTCTGTTTTTTCTTTTCATTTGCCAGTTTTTTTTCAAGTTTGCGTTGTTGTTTGGCTAATTCATCATCTTTAGTTGCCTGCATTGAAGTGATAACCATCTCGGGTACTTCACTTTTAGCAGGCGCTAATTGAAGTGCAGAAAAGTCTTCGGATATTTGTTTAATTTCATCTTTGATATTTTGATTAGTTTCTACTGCAGGTTCTTTAGGTTTGTTTAATAATTTTTCTTTAAGGTTATCAGCCAGTAGTTTGAAAGCAGCTTTAACGGTAAGAACAATATAACTTTTCTCTTCACATTTAGTCATGGTCATTATAGCACTAATAATGGTATTCAATAATGCCTTTTCTGATTCAAGGTCTTTTCTGTTGGGTGTGTTTGATAAGTTAGAGTATAATTTAAGTAGTTCTAATAAATCGTAAAATGCGCCTATTCTTGTTGATAGTTCGTGATCCTTACTATTTAATTCAATTAATCTAAGCCTTATAGTCTCACATTTTACTTGAAAGGACTCTTCGTTATTGGCAACAGCTGTCATTTCATCAATGTTTTTATTTTGAATGAAATTGTCGAGTTGTCTAAAATAATATATTAACCAGTCATTATTAGCAGCATTTTGCTGATTTTCAGTAATGGTTTTTTGAATATAGACAGCCGAAATCGCTTCTTCAAGCGCAGTAGAATATTTATGCTTGGTTTTAGCACATTGCAATGTGAGTTGTGTTAAAAGATCTTCAAGTCTTTCACTTAGTATTAATACTTTTTCTGGAAGTTTGACTAATATACAAAACGAAATGCTATCTTTGTAAAATTGCAAAAAGAAATGTGCATCATACCAGCTTTCATTGTCGTTACTTGGGTCTTCAATTAGTCTTTTGAGTATAACATCCTGATATTCGTTGCCGTAGAGAAGCAACCATTCGACTTTTTCACAAAATAGTTGATAGTAGAAATAGTAATCATATATCGTTAATTGTGCGAGTAGGTAACGATTGATTAAAAACGAGTTGGCTTGTGAAACTTCAAGGAACAGAAGTTTTAATACTAAATCGCGTGAGGATTTAAGTTGCGGCTCAAATGGAACGGTTAAGTTTAAATAGCTACTTAGGAAGGCTTGCAGAACATTGGTATTCGCATATCCTTTTAATAACTCAGGTTCTGATAATTTGTTTGCTTTCGCAATTTCTGCAAGAAATGACTGTTCATCTTGCGGTTGGATCTCGATAACCCTTCCAAGCATTTGTGCGTGCTGTTCTCTCAATGATTCGTATTTAACTAGTTGTGTTTGCAGCACTTCTAGCAAGATGGCCAGAAACCCGCTTATTTCTTTGCCAATCATTTCCGGATGATTTTGTCTAAATAATTGAATTTGCTCAAGTCGTTTTGGAGGCGCCTGTTCGCTTGCTGCATCAATAAAATGATTTACTCTCTCTTCAAAGGATTTGAGCATGTTGAGAATATCGTTAAATTGATTTACACCCACCTGCGCATTTTGTGCATCACGGGCGCTAGTTTTTGACTTGCGATGACGAAGAGGGCCTGTTTTAGACATAACTGTAGAACCTTAGAGATAAGATAGAAAACAAACAAACTTAAGAGCAATGCCTATTTTACCATTCCTTATATAAGACAACCACGGGGTTTTTCTATTCACCCATCACCTAACAGGCCACAGGTTACTCTTAAATTTCCCAGGTTTTAGGCATATGATAATAGATGAGGGTAATCAGTCATTTTTCAGTGTATTTCCTCTTAATGGAGTGGTTATGGCGACATTGAATATATTTATCAGAGGTTGTGTGGTCATACCTACACGGGTATCCTGAAGTTATTAAGAGTTATTGCCCATCAACCCAATGATATCAGATACTACCCCACCCTCGGGTACACAATGGTTTTGCAGTAAACAAGGGATAGGATGTTAAGGCGTGTATTGCCATCTTGATTCTTTTACGTGCTTGCTACCTTGGTAATCATATATCTGCAATGACGACCAGATGAACTTCATCAAATAGAGAATGAATTGACGAACAGGATGTAAGATTTCTGTTTGCTATTAAGGAATACCATGTTTAGTAGTCTGTTTAGTTTTGTGGGTAATGCAATACTTTTTATCTTTGTATCGTTCTTCGAACTTCTTTTTAAACTCAGATATGCACTAACCCTTTTGGTGGCCTGTTTACTGGCTTTTAAAGTTGCTGAATTGGCTATTCTGATTTTAGGGCCTAGTTTTATACCATTTGGCGTTGCCGCAATTTGTATCCCCTTTTGTTATCTAATGCATGTCGTTTTTAATTATTTTCAGGAACGCAGTCGAGCGCGGTTAGAGCAATTGGCCCATCCACGAGAAATTGAACCATTTATTGACGAGGAATACTTGTTTCAAAATGCAAACACACCTAGCCCGATTCTGCACAATTTTGGCCATATAAATAATAGAGAAATGGGTTACTTTTTTTACACTGAACCAACGCCTATGGGGCTAGCGTTCAGAAACTATGTAACCGGTGGGATGCCATTTCGTTTGTAAACGTAGTCATTTTCTAGATAAGCACATTCGTGTAAAACCCCTTATTTAATCAGTATGTATATTAATTTATTACTTGTGATCCGTTGAGATTTCTTTATAATCCCGCCCTACATGCGTCAGGGAATTTAAGGAGTAGTCGATGCAGCCCGCCAAAAATCCAAATGGAATTATGTTTACTAAATTATATTGTAGACCCCCACCATTTATTACCTGACCTCCTAAATTACGTTTAAAAATCAGACGTTTTTTCTAAAATGGATTTGTTTATGCATGGCATAAACTATATGACAGGAGTTTGCTTCTATGAAGGCAATACCCGCTAAAACTATTACAAAACCCCTTGTAAGCACATTACATGATGCAGTTTTTAAAGATGATCTAAAAAAAGTAACGCAATTAATAAAACAAGGTGCTGATTGGCGAGAAGCAAATCCACATTATAAAACTCAATCTTTTGGTAAAAATTTGTATTCACTGAAAATGAATGCATTAGAGGTTGCTGTTGTTGGTCATCATTTGCAAATCGTTTCATTGATTTTAAAACAGCCTATGCAAGGAAAAGATTATGTTTTATTGCAGAAAGCGTTTAATTTGGCATGTAATTTTAATTTTATAAATATGCTTAAAGCGTTTCATAAGCACCACGCATTGTTGGTTAAAAATGAATTTATAAATGCGTTAAAGGAAAACGAAGTTTCAAAGTTAAAGCCCAGTGTTGCACGTCTAATCAACCTACCCAACCGTGAAGGAGATACACCATTGCATACTGCAACAAGATCTTATAATCGTGATGTCATAATAGTAGTTTATAAACAAGAAGCTCCTTATGGCGGTAGTAGTCAACTTATTCACGCTGGGTCGAACATTGACTTGAGATCTTCGTCTATTTCCATTAATTGTCTAGTAGCTTAAGGATTCATATGAATTATCAAGCAATCATGCGTGAAACCAGTGGCGATATGGCGCTTCATCGGGCTATTAGAGATGATAATTTCGCGTTATTCAGAACTGAGCTTGAACGTGACGCGCACACCATTCACGGTAAAAATCAAAAAGGTGTCACCCCACTTCACTTGCTGATGGGTTATCAACGTAAAACGATGCTAAAAGCACTTATTTGTTATAAAATTAATGAAGTTAATGGACGTAATTTTTTGATGTGGGCGTTTGAAAAGGGCTTAGATTTAAACCAGTTTGATTGTAACGGTGAAACCCCTTTACATTGGCTCGCAGCACAACCCTATTCCCAGATGTGGAATGATTTGCGCGATAAGGAATTAACCGTCAACTGTGACATTGGCATTCGTAATGCCGTTGGACGAACTGCCCTACATGTTGCCGCATTTAATTCCGACGAAGAGGTTTTTGTATCTTTAACGCGATTAGCAGATTTTTCAAATGTAGCAACTTTTAATGAGGGATTAATTCTCAAAAGACTCCTCAGGAATCCTTGGGAGATACAAGACAAATGGGGATTCACCGCCCTTCACTATGCTGCTTTATCCGGAAATGACGCAGCCACCAGTGAGATTATCAGGGCAAAAGTAGAGCTATACCCAACCGTTAATGCTTCAGCAGTTAAGCTACTCCTACCTAATAGTAAAGTAAATGGTGGATTAACCCCACTGAGTCTCGCCGTAGAGTTGCGCTGGAAAAAAGTCATTGCGCGATTGGTACGTTCTGAATGGCGCTTTGTCAAAGATCCTATTACTCGATATACTAACGTAGGGCTTAAACACTTACTGAACAGCGCAACATCAGATGGTTTAACAGCTTTTCATATTGCCGCTGAAGAAGGCTGGGTGGAACTATTAAGAAAATGGAACACAGATTTTGGTAAAATATTATATAATGCAAAAGACAATAAAAGCAGAACGGTTATGCATTCAGCTGCTAAAAATAACCAATTAGGCGCATTAAAATTCTTGGTTGCATCTGGAGGAAGTCTGACGCAGCCTGACAATGAAGGCAATACGGCGCTGGATCTTGCAGCAGAAAATGGCCATGTGAATTGTGTGCGCTGGATATGCGAAAGAAAAGACACCGATCGAATCGATCTAAAAAAACTCAACAATAAACATCAAAGTCCTTATCGATTAGCAAGTAAACACAACCATATAAGCGTTATGGATGTTTTAAAAGCACATGGTGCTGAAGATCAATTAGAAAAAGCTCGTCGGTTAGTCGACGCTGGTCAATCACAACAGCTAAATAGATTATTAACTAGCTATCCTTCGCTCATTACCCGTGTTGATGAAGACAGCAACACCCTGCTGCATCATGCAATCATAAGCCAACATGCCAATAGCAAGGCAATGATTACGAAGTTACTCGATCTGTATGCGAATGTGAAGGCAAAAAATAAATTAGGACAAACGCCAGCCCATTTATTTGCTGCAGTCTGTAACTTCAAAAGAGATAAGTTTAAATTAGACGCTCTCCTACGCCATGGGGCGGATTTAAAAGCTATTGACAATAAAGGCTTTACGATTCTGCATTATGCGGCGCAAAATGATGAAGCCATGCTGCGGCACTTTTTTTATTCGCTACAGGATTATAAAGATTTTGATAGTGTTGAAGGCTTGACGCCAATGCATATGGCCGTGCTCAGTCATAAGGCGCGCAATGTCAAATTTCTATGTGATACCTTTGCAGATAGGGATCGTACTGCTCACCCCAGTTTTTTCACGCATGTCGCTAAGGCCAGGCCTAAGACAATTCCGCGAATAACCCCGCTCTGGTTAGCGCTTGAGTTAAATAATGACGAAATCCTCAAGATTTTTATTGATCAAATAACCTGGTTCCAAACCGTAGATGTTGATCAATGTGTAGCAAGCAATGGTGATACTTTAGCGCATAATTTTGCCGCCAAAAGGGATACCTATTACTTTAATCGGGTCACAGAAACATCAAAAAAGGTATTTGCGCAAAATCAAGCTGGCTACAACTGCTTACATGTGGCTACTACTTTCGGCCATGAAGATCTAATTAAGCATATTACTGATGTAGTAGCCAAAAAACATGAACTCGATTTAAACGCAAGAACCGAAGAAGGAAAATCCGCGTGGAATATTGCGGATGAAAAGCAGCACGCGGAGATAAAAAAGCACTTGAAGGATAAAGGTGCCAAAACTTTGCCTCCCACTATTTCACTCGCAAAAAAAGGCAAAAACTTAATCAATAGTCAATCTGAATATGGTGCGCAGCTAGAAAAAACATCCACATACAAAGTGTATACGGGTTTGCGAATATTGCTGCCTGCACTTGCCAGTATTCCTGCAGGTCCACCGGCCGTTATTCTCAGTTTTGCACAACAATTGATTTTATATGGCACGCCTACTTTACTGCAACAAGGATCGCGTGCCTACTATTGGGTGAAACCTTATATCCATAACTATACGAATCCACTTGTTGAACTTGCCTTTGATAGTTCTGCCACTTTTGGTTCAATTATTGTCTATCGCGCATTTGAAGCCATGTGGTGGACCGATAAGCTATGCAATCCCGTACGTAAAGTGGTGGGCATCGTTACCAGTTATTCTTTAGCAAATTTAGCTAGCCTATATACCGATGATATCGGCATGCAAGCTTTAATGTTCGCAATCGGTCGTGAAGCCGGTATGTTTGCTGTTGATGCATACAATAATTCTGCCACTGATCCAGAAGCATTTAATTATGAACTCAATCGAGCACAAACTATTTGGGGTTCGATTTTAGGTAAGGCTAATGGCGAGCGCTTCGTTAATACGGTCCACACCTTTTCCCAATTGCACAGTTCTTTATCGCAAATGGTTGGAAAATTTGAACATACAATGATCGAGGATGCGCAGGAGCTTTTAAAAGCTTTACCTGGTTACGCCGCATTACAAAGCGCTGTAACGGATGGTTTGAGTTTTCTGGATAGTGCACAATCATACTTTACTTCTACGCAAATTCTTTATGCTAAAGTGCAAAGGGTCCAGAGTGAAATCAATGCATTGCGTAATGAGCTGTTATTATCTATCGAAGAATGGCTCACCCACCAAATGCCCTTCGAAGGTAATTATCAAGCCTATTCTAATTGGTATCTTAATGCTGCCAAACTATCATTGATGAAAAGCCGAGCTGAAACAGTCGGAATTGACAAAACAAATGCTGAAACCCTGCTTGATCTGGCCAAGATAGATCTGGAACAAAGCCAGCAAAATGTGGCAGTTATCAATCCAAAAGCACTGGAGTACGGTTATGCCCTCGCACGTGCTGAGGCCGCAAGTCATGCCGTCAAAGAGGCAGAAGCCACGTTGGCTGTAACCACTATGACCTTTCAAGCTCAAACTCAAGCGGTTGCAGCACAAGCGACGATAGTCGACACACTTTGGAGCCAAACTCCCAAAGCCGTTGCCGCTAAAAGTTTGCAAGAAGCTCAAGAAAATGAGTTGTTGAAGAAATTAATCGTTGATGAAGCCAATACGCATGTGGAGTTCTGGAAACAACATAATGGTGATCCGCAGAAAATAGCGCAGTTGAAAGTTGAACATGAACAAGCCAAACAAGAACTCAATACGGCCCATGCGGTAGCAAAAACCGCTGAAGATAATTATCTAAATGAAGCTACCTCTGTTGAAAAAACGCATTATGACAAATTAGCGACAGAACGTAATGCGAAGAGTAAGGACGCTTCAACAACCATCGTACAGCAAACCGAGCTTCAACTAACCAATCAAGTAGCACTTGAGACTACTAATCGCAATCTTTTGAATGCCCAACCGCAGACTGAAGCGACAAGGCTTCAATATGAGCAGGATAACGTATAAAAAAAATCCTGGGATGATTTCCGAATATATCCTCCTTGAGATGATTAAAACAGGCGCTATCACCTACCAAGATGCAGAGGATACATGTCGGCCAACATTCGTCAATGCTGCGGTTAGCATTAAA
>Ga0335395_10003064_pt1 | contig 10376 bp, 10 predicted proteins | sample MAT02_FD_205744 | JGI IMG/M metagenome (GOLD analysis project Ga0335395, IMG submission 205744) | Freshwater microbial communities from Lake Fryxell liftoff mats and glacier meltwater in Antarctica - MAT-02 (spades assembly) (version 2) ...
TGTCGATCGAGCAAGGACTGCAAGAGAGTCCCCTTCCCCACCCCACTGGGACCAGTAAGTACAATTAATTTTCCTTTATTCCTATTCATGACCGTTTTCCTGTACTTTTCTGTTTAAACTTGATTTATACACTTTGTGTCTGCGCTCACCCTTTTATCCGCCTTGCACCACGCCCTAGGTTATATTGGATAAATATAAAACTAAGAATTATTTTAAAAATCAATCATTGTTGATTGTACCGTCTTTGTTCACTGTGAACCGATGGGCGATAGTCTCTGGTTGAATTGAAGACAGGATCACGTGGTTAGAATCGGTGATAATTACCGCCCGCATCCGCCGTCCGTAGGTCGCATCGATGAGTTGTCCCTGCTCCTCAGCATTCCGAATAATCCGTTTAATGGGGGCAGAACTGGGGCTGACGATCGCCACTACCCGACTCGCCGAAATAATATTCCCAAACCCGATATTTATTAACTGAATTTCCATGCAATGTCCATGCAACAAGTAGATTTTACTACCATGATAGCGGCGGTAACCGAACTAGAGACGGAATGGCTCCCCGCTAGGGTCGAACAGGCTTATCAGCGCGATCGCTATACTATTTCCCTTGCTCTACGGACTCTGAAGCAACGAGCTTGGCTGACCCTTTCTTGGCATCCCCAAGCTGCCCGAATTTGTGAAGATGCGCCCCCGCCCAGAACCCCTGACACCTTTACCCTCAGTGACCAACTCCGCCATCAATTGGGGGGATTAGCTCTTGTCGGAATGCCGATCGCTGCTCCTTGGGAACGGGTACTAGATTTGCAGTTTGCCCAGCGGCCCGGCGGCGAAATCCTTTTTCATCTTTACCTAGAAATTATGGGTAAGTATAGTAATTTAATTCTCACCAATGGCGATCGAGAAATTATCACCTGCGCCCATCAGGTCAACGAAAAACAATCGAGCGTCCGCCCCATTCTCACCGGACAGCCCTACACCCTGCCCCCCAAATTACTCGCCCAAGCCCCCGATCCCCAAGAATCTTTTTCTAGTTGGTTCGATCGAGTCAGCCTGATCCCCGGAACCCTACAAAAACAACTCCTAAAACCCTACCGGGGCTTGAGTCCCACCCTGATCAACTCCCTGATTACCACCGCCGGATTGCAACCAGACCAACTTAATACCAGCCTCGCTGCCGAGCATTGGGAAAAGCTATTTTTCTATTGGCAACGCTGGATGGAGATTTTAGAAACTAGAAGTTTCCAGCCCGGTTGGACTGCCCAAGGTTATACCGTCCTTGGTTGGGGGCTTACTGAAAATTCTCCCAATCCCGGAAACTCTTCTCCTAGTGAAAATGCTCCTAGTGAAAATACTTCTAGTAAAAATGCTCCTAGTGAAAAGGTTAAAAAAGCCCTCACCGTCCAGACTTTGCTGCAAGAATACTATGGTCAATACCTAAACCAGCAACAGTTCCAGCAACTGCATCAACAACTTAGCCAAAAAGTTAGCCAGGCTCTGGGGAAGATCAAGCAAAAAGCGACAACTTTTGAAAATAAATTGCAAGAATCTGTCGGGGCTGACCGCTATCGCCAGCAGGCAGATATTCTCATGGCCCATCTCCACGAAGTGCGATCGGGTAGCAAATCCATCACCCTCGCTGACTTTGAAACTAATGAACCAGTCACAATTCCCCTCAATCCAGAGAAAAACGCTGTCCAAAATGCCCAAGCTCTCTACAAGCAGCATCAAAAACTCAAACGTGCCCGATTAGCAGTACTGCCCTTACTGGAAGAACTCCAGCCAGATATCCACTACCTAGAACAGGTGGAAACTATCTTACTCCAACTCAAAAATTACCGAGAAGCCCCAGATTTAGATACTTTGATGGAAATTCGGGATGAATTAATTCAGCAAAGCTACCTGCTGCCTCTGCCCGGTAAACCCGATCCCCGTCAGCCAAAATCCGATAGTTCCCAAGCAGATTTCCATCGCTACAATACTCCCAACGGTTTTGAGGTGTTGATTGGGCGGAACAATCGCCAGAATGATATCCTCAGTTTTCGAGTTGCGGGAGATTATGACCTGTGGTTCCATAGTCAGGAGATTCCCGGTAGCCATGTGTTGCTCAGGTTGCCCGCCGGGGGGGATGTCGATCGAGCCGACCTACAATTTACTGCTGACCTAGCTGCCTACCATAGCCGAGCCCACCAAAGTGAACAAGTCCCGATCGTCTATACCGCCCCCAAACACGTCTACAAACCTAAGGGGGCAAAGCCGGGGATGGTGATCTACAAGCAGGAGCAGGTGATTTGGGGTCACCCCCAGCGGATCCATCCAACTATCTAAGATTAACGAGATTAATCTCAAAAACAAAGGCTCAAGCATCTCTGCCTGAACCCCTGCCTTAGATTTTATTTCCCAAGTCTTTAACTTTTCTCTCCTAGATCAGAAGATATTAGTTAAAAGAGCTTAGGATCAAAAATTGTTAACCTAGCTTGTGTAGCTTAGTAACGATCGCGTCCACCGCCACCGCCACCGCCGCCACGACCACCGCCGTAGCCACCGCCACCGCCACCGCTCCGGTCTTCTCTGGGCTTAGCCTTGTTGACTTTCAAGTCCCGACCCATCCATTCAGCTCCGTCAAGAGCTTCGATAGCTGCGGCTTCTTGAGTATCATTTTCCATTTCCACAAAGCCAAAACCACGCATCCGTCCGGTTTCCCGATCGGTAGGAAGTTGAACGCGCTTAACTTTGCCATATTCTGCAAATACAGAATTTAAATCTTCTTCTTTAACCTCATAGGAGAGATTACCAACATAAATCGACATAAAATGGACTCCAAAATTTCTGATTGTGTAGAGAGTGAGATTTCGGAGAGAAGCCTGCCAATACAAAACGTGAAAAACTCGTCAATACTATAAACAACAGCTACAACCGATTACTTAGTTCTCGATGACTATATTAACACTTAAAACGCAAGAATTGTCATCCTTGAGGCATTAAAAAATATTAAGTTTATTAATCTAATTAGACATTAGAATATCTTATGGTTAAGATAATGCTGTATCTTGTAGGTTTCCGGGTAAATTTTGAGTACTTCGCCAACTACTTTTTCAGTGTTTTCTAGTTGCTTCCTCGAAGATTTCTTAGTAATTTCTTAATGTTTTGGCGGCAATTGCTAGACAATTTATGGGCAGGTTATCTAAATTGCTGGGGGGAAGATGGAGTCTTGAGGACGATAGCCGTGTGGTATGATCTGGCATATTTTCTTGGGCGAATCGAAACTTCAGCGAAACCCACAACGAATCCATAACAAGGAGAAATACATGGGAAGGATTTTCATTTCAGCAGGTCATGGGGGCTTGGAATTTGCCGGGGGTGATCCGGGAATCATTACGGCGGGAACCACCGAAGCACAGGAAATGATGCTGCTGCGGGATCAGGTAGTCCAAGAACTCCGATCGAGGGGGTTTCAAGTCCTGTCAGTACCCGATGAATTGAGCCTAGAAGATACCCTGCGCTGGATTAATGGCAAGTCCCAACCGGAGGACATCGCCCTAGAACTTCATGCCAATGCTAGCCCCAACCTGAGTAGCCGGGGAGCCACTGCTTACTATATTTCTAATAATGTCGATCGTAAAGCCCACGCCGATCTCCTGCTTTTGGCTCTCCTGCGCCGCCTGCCCCAACTGCCCAACCTTGGTCCCAAACCCGATACGAGCATTGGCACGGGACGTTTAGCTTTTTGCCGGGATACGGTGATTCCCTCTCTCCTGATTGAAGTTTGTTTTCTTTCTAATCCTGATGACCGGGCTTTGTTGCAAAATCGTCGCCGGGATATTGCCCTAGGGATTGCCGATGGGTTGGCTTCTTGGAGCCGGAAAGTTTCGATGCCCGAAAACTCTACCCTCGCCGAAGTAAATACCGACACTCCCATATCTATTAGTATCAACAATCAAGTTTATGGGGAAAAAGGTATTGCTATTAACAATAATGCTTATTTGCCAGTGGATTTGGTCGATCGATTAGGAGTTGATCTCTCCCAAACTGCCCTGCTGCGCCGGGTACAACGTCAAGGCGTGGTTTATATTAAGGCGATCGAACTCCGAGATCTGCACATTGCCGTTAGCTGGGATAGTAGCAATCAGACCGTGGCTCTGCGATCGAATCTCGCCGTGAGTACGGAGCAAATGGAAAAGATCATGAGTCGGGGACAAACTTCAGAAGTACAGATGATGATGTTCCTCAAAACTCAGAACCCCGAAGCCCTGAGTCAATTTCCGGATCTCCTCAAATTTTATATTGAAGAAAGCAATACCGAAGGCGTAAATTATGATCTTGCCTTTGTGCAGATGTGCCTAGAAACTAATTACCTCCGATTTGGGGGTGATTTATCGATCAACGCTAATAACTTTGGACATCTTGGTAATAATGGGACAGAGCTGGCGAGTTTTGACAGCCAACGTCTGGGAGTCCGGGCGCAAGTCCAACATCTGAAAGCCTATGCTAGTCTGGAACCCCTTGTCCAAGAATCTGTAGACCCTAGATTTCGCTTTGTTACACGAGGTGTTGCCCCCAAAGTCGCCCAACTCGGCGGGCGCTGGTCAGTAGCCCTAGACTATGGTTCTAAACTGTTGGCAATTTTACGCCGTCTCTATGAATCGGCAGGCTTGTTATAAATTGTGAAGAGAAAACTATGGCAATAAGAAATGGCTTTTTAGGTCGCCGCAATCTCCTCCAAGTATTGGGAATTGGGAGCTTGGGCTTGATTGCGAATATTGCTTTCACTACTCCAGCTTTTGCTGACACCTCTGCTGCTGAGAAAATAGTTACCCCTGATGCGGCTCTCGATCGACTCCTCGCTGGCAACCTCCGCTTTATTTCTAACAAGGCTAATCATCCCCATCAATCCCTAAAACTGATCCAGAGCCTCGCTCAGACCCAACATCCCTACGCCACTATTCTGAGTTGTGCTGATTCTCGTGTTTCGGGGGAGATTGTTTTTGATGAAGGCTTGGGAGATCTATTTGATATCCGCATTGCGGGGAATATTGCGACTCCAGAAGTGATCGGCAGTATCGAGTATGCAGTGGTTCATTTACACACGCCCTTGCTAATGGTGCTAGGACATGAGCGGTGCGGGGCAGTAACAGCAGCAGTAGATGGCGGGGAGCTAGAAGGAGAAATTCCGACCATCGTAGCGGCGATCGCTCCCGCAGTGGAGAGAGTCCGGGGACAAGCTGGGGATTTAGTCGAAAATGCAGTAGTTGCCAATATCCAATATCAGATCGAACGCCTTCTCGAACTTTCGCCAGTGATCAAAACAGCAGTAGCAGCAGGAGAGTTAAAAGTTGTCGGTGGACGCTATGACCTAGATCAAGGTAAAGTCACCCTTGTTTAGGATTAAGTTCCGGTAGTAACGATTTTAGTCGCCTAGTCACCATTAACGCTCAAAGCATACTCTAACTTGAGTAGCGATCGCCATCAATTTTGGTTTGGAGTTACTTGGGCTGGAGTTGTTGATTTTGCAGAAGTTGATAACATTCAGCTACAGATTTTCGTTCTTCCATAGCGATTACTAACTGATTGTAGGTATCCCAGTTAGTTTTGATGAGGTTGGTAGCTTGGAGGAGGGCAAAATTTTCTTTGAGTTTTGCTTCTGCCCCAGAGCGACTCAGGGCGGTGAGGGTGGTAAAAATTTGAGTTCGATCGTCCGCCCCGCCTTCCCCATCTCCATAAACTAATTTCTCCGCCGCAATTCCCGCCATCCAAACACTACAAAATTGATCGACTACCAAGGGAATTTGTCTACTATCTTGGTTTAGTTCCCGGTGCAGATTATCCATATCAAAGGTGACACCCCCAAACCCCGGCTGCTTTGCCCGCATTGCTTCCCACGCCGTTAGGGTATAGCCAGTAATGGGAATTTCTAATAAATAAGCAACTAAAAAATGCCCCGCCTCATGGTGGAGAACTCGCTGGCGATGGCTAGAGCGAAACCCCGCAAACCAATCGAGGGCGATCGTCCCCCCCTTGCCTTGGAGTTGGAAACTATCAAAGGTCACCACCGCCAAAACACTAATTGTGGCGATCGCTGGAACCGCCGGAGATACATCTAACAAAGGCAGGACTAATACCCCGATTACCATACTAAAGACGGCGATCGCCACCAGATTTAAGCTAGTTTGTTCCATAATTTAGTTCAAGAGTTAATTTGAGATCATGGTAATTAAAATCCCTAAAATCTTGTCAATTTCCTTAATATAGTAACTATTAACGTCAATAAATGCAGTCTTCTCTACCAACTTTAAAAATTTCCAATCTGTACCTGTAGTTACTACTCCATAGATTGAATCTATAGAATTACCCTCCCGTTCATTAAATATTTGTGTAGCAATCATCGTCGCAATACATTGTCCTAATCCTCCCGCAATACTTTCGTTTTTTGCCTCCACGATCGCTACCACAGGACTAGCAATATAATACTGCTCAGGGGAGCGACTCAGGAGAAAATCACAGCGTCCATCCAAGCCTTGAGAGGGATCAACTTCAAAGCTACTACCAGAAAATATGGCAATTTGGTAGCTCAGGAGACGGCGGACTTCCATCAGAATCGGCATGATTACTAATTCTGACCTTGCTTTTTCTGTATTAATTGCCACTGCTAAAGGTTGTTGTTCTTTCAAGATTGACCCAAGCAGCTCACTGGGGAGAATTGGCTGGACTGCGGCAAACAAGTCTTCGGTTTCCTGCGTTTGGATGCCAAAATTAGTCTTAACCTTGCTGAGGGTGAAATTGCTGTAAGCCATATTCTTAAAAAAACTTCCATAGTTCTGTTGCTACAATCTAGTCTACAAATTTAATCTGCAAATCTCATCTAAAATTTATCAAAGATTTCTCACCCCAAATTACCACTATGGATTTAGACACGATCGTCGGTCTGGCCCGTCTTGCTTTGATTACCGCTACCCCCATTGCCCTCGGAGCCTATGCAGGAATTATGTCGGAACGGGCAGGAGTTGTGAATATTGCCATTGAGGGGATGATGCTAACCAGTGCGATGATGGCGCAGTTAGTAGCGATGTATGTGAATGTGCCTTTGTTGGCCATGGCAGGAAATCCGGCGATCGGCTCTCCCGAAGCTCTCCCGGCGGCAACCCTAAGTTTACTATTGGGACTAATCGCTGGATTATTGACAGGAGCTGCCATTGGCTGGTTCCATGGGGTGATTTCTATTCACTTCAAAGCTGACCAAATTATTAGCGGCACGGTCATTAATATCCTTGCTTGGGGAATTACAGGCTGGGTATTTCAGCGTTGGATGACAACTAGCACTGGGGCGCCCACTTCACCGGGGACTTTTCCCCTGCTGCCCATTCCCCTCTTGAGCCAAATTCCGATCTTAGGGCAGTTATTTTTTAGCCATCAGCCGATCGTCTATGCCATGCTGTTCCTGACATTCTTCCTGCACTATCTCCTGTTTTACACCCCTTGGGGATTGCGGGCTAGAGCCGTGGGAGAACATCCTAGAGCCGCCGATACTGTGGGGATTAATGTTTATCAAGTCCGGTATATTAGTACGATCGTGGGGGGAGCGATCGCCGGGCTAGCCGGAGTCTGGTTGACCCTAGAGCAGGTGGGAACTTTTACCCTGAGAATGAGTGCCGGACGGGGTTTCATTGCCCTTGCTGCCATGATCTTTGGGCGGTGGACTCCCTTTGGAGCCTTTGGTGCTTCCCTCTTGTTTGGGGTCGGCACAGCCATCCAGATTCGCACAGCCAGCGTCACTTCTGCGGCAGGTGCAGATTCTTGGTTAAATGCCATTCCCCCCCAACTATATCAAGCCATTCCCTACATTCTCACCGTCATCGTCCTTGCTGGATTTGGCGGCAAAGCAACACCTCCGGCTGCGGATGGGCAACCTTATGACAAATAACAGTGATAACTGTCTACCGTTTACTTTCCAAATCCGGGAAGCATATTAGCTTTCAGCCTCTGGACGGCAATATCAAAAATTCCTGTGTAGGTGATTTCGCCACAGAGGAGCATACTCATGACTTGGGCGATCGCAGGTCTTTTTAATCCAGCTTTGTAGGCAATTTGGGGGAATTGATAGAATAAACCCGCTAATTTCTGACCTAGAGCCATGTCTGTGCCTAGTTCCTGTTGAATGGTTTGGGTATATTTTGCTAGGGCTTGACTATCTCCCCCCAAAGCAGCACTAATGGAAGCTGCCGCCCGCACGCCACTCAGAACCCCCGGTCTAATGCCTTCCCCAATCAGGGGATCCACTAGCCCTGCCGCTTCGCCGATGACTAAAGCTCCCTCGGTATGCAAGTTCTGGTTCCCATCCCAGATACAGCTTACAAACTCATGTACCTGTCCCGGTCGGACTTTCAATCCAAATTTTTCAGCGTAGGCAGTGAGTTGGTTTGCCAAATCCTTGGGATCATTACCCCGAAAAGTGGTGATGCCGAGCGATCGACCATGCGCCTTAGGGAAATTCCAGATGTAGCCATTCTTTACCCCGCCAAAGTCAAAGTAGGTCTTACCATCAGCTTCTAACCCCGGTGGGATATCCGTTTCGAGGGCAATACTCCGGCGAGTTTTCTTTTCTTTAAATTTGAGAAACTTACTGGTAGTACCGTTCGCTCCATCTGCTGCCACTAGGTAGGGGGCAGTGAAATTGCCGTTGTTAGTAGTTACTTGCCATTGATTGCCTTGACGTTGGAGGCTCGTGACGGCAGTATTGGGGTGAAATTCTGCCCCTTGGCTTTGGGCTTGGTGGATCAAAAATTCATCAAAAACGGCTCGATCGACCATCCACATCGGTTCTGGAGCCTTGAGGGTAAGATTAATCGGGTCTCCCATCTGCCAAGTTAGACAAATTTGATCAACTTTGCGAGAAATTGCCGGGCTGAAGTCAAAATCAAACCACGGTGCGATCGCCGGAGATACTGCCCCGCTACAAGTCTTATAACGAGGAAAGCCCATTTTTTCTAGCACCAATACCTGATGCCCTGCCTTCGCCAAATGATAAGCAGCACTAGCTCCTGCTACTCCAGCCCCAACAATAATACAATCAACCATAATCAGTTATTAGTTATTAGATTGTCAAAATATCCTTCTCTTTTTCTGCGAGTAAACTATCAACTTTTCCGGCATATTTATCCGTTAGTTTTTGGATACTTGCCTGATTGTCTCTAGACTCATCCTCAGGAATTTCTCCAGCTTTTTCTTGCTTTTTGACCGAATCGATCGCATCCCGGCGGATATTCCGAATGGCAATGCGTCCCTCTTCTGCCAATTTTCCAGCAGTTTTCACAAACTCCTTCCGGCGATCGGCAGTTAGGGGCGGCACATTTAACCGGATTACTTGCCCATCATTGTTGGGAGTTAGACCCACATCGGACTGGGAAATTGCTTTTTCGATCAGCCCCAAGCTACCTCGATCGAAGGGCTGAATCATAATAGTGCTGGAGTCTGGGGTATTAATGGTTGCCAGAGCTTTGAGGGAGGTGGGGCTACCGTAGTATTCCACCATAATTCGATCGAGGATACTGGCATTAGCCCGCCCCGTGCGGATACTATTAAAAGACTTTTGGGTCGATTCAATAGTTTTTTGCATTTGACTTTCAACTTCAGATAACTTCACAGGAACCTCCTACAATTGTGCCTACTGACTCTCCTTGAATAGCTCGGAGAATATTGCCTTGAACGGTGATATCAAAAACCATAATGGGAATACTATTTTCTTTACAGAGAGCGATCGCCGTGCTATCCATCACCCGCAGATCATGGGTTAAAACATGATTGTAGGTAATACTTTGGTAGCGGTGGGCTTGGGGATGGGTAACGGGGTCAGCATCGTAAATACCATCGACTTTCGTTGCCTTAAAGATCACCTCCGCATCAATTTCAGCAGCACGGAGGGCAGCGGTGGTATCGGTGGTGAAAAAAGGATTTCCCGAACCTGCCCCAAATACTACAACTCTCCCCTTTTCTAGATGACGGATGGCCCGACGACGGATGTAGGGTTCTGCTAGTTCCTGCATGGCGATCGCACTCTGGACTCTAGTGGGAATACCGCTCCTTTCGAGGGCATCTTGGAGGGTCATGGCGTTCATCACCGTAGCAATCATGCCAATGTAATCTGCCGTGGCTCGATCCATCCCTTGGGCTGAGGCTTTCACCCCCCGGAAAATATTTCCGCCGCCCACCACGATCGCCAACTGGACACCGCTCGCCATCACCGCCGCCACTTCCTGAGCAATGTCTTCTACTACCGCCGGATCAATGCCGTAGCCCAAACCGCCCATTAGAGCTTCACCGCTCAACTTTAGTAAAACTCTCTGGTATTTAGTTCCCATGCTCCGCTTCTCAACTTGCTGATTTCT
>Ga0335395_10003066_pt1 | contig 10375 bp, 12 predicted proteins | sample MAT02_FD_205744 | JGI IMG/M metagenome (GOLD analysis project Ga0335395, IMG submission 205744) | Freshwater microbial communities from Lake Fryxell liftoff mats and glacier meltwater in Antarctica - MAT-02 (spades assembly) (version 2) ...
GCTCGTTCTCATGCTGAACGAACGGCTGGGCGACTTGAAAAGGAACTAGGTGACGGAGCGTCACTCGATAGCTACAAGGATACGGAATGGTTGCTCGACCTTTGGATGCGTACGATTGTCGGCAAACCAGATCGACTTTATGCCGCATTGGTTGATTTGGACGGGCGTATTATCGTGCATAGTTGGTTTTTGGAACAGGATTTAACCTCTATCGATACAGAAAGAAGAACGAAAACACTCGCTCAAGACGTCCCCCATCCAAACCAACTCGGGTCTTACTGGGATTCAAAAGGGCTACCCGATTTTGGACAGCGAGTTTTTGAGGTCAATGACGCATCGCTTAGCAATTCCATTTCTGCTATCGACGTATCCGTACCTGTCGTGAAGAATGGTGCTCTGATAGGTTTGTATCACGCCGGAATCGAATTAGATTGGCTTCGAAATCGAGTTCGACAGGGGCAAGGGGGAGCCATTCGAGGATGGTCGATCGTCATTGCCTCGATCGTCGCCATCGTTCTTGTTTCAACCATCTCGCTTTATCGACTTGGAGTGAGAACGATTCGATTGGAGCAAGAACTTGAATCTGCCGAGGCTAGACGACTCGCTGATCTAAGTCGACTCATAGTGGGAATGGCTCACGAATTGAGAAACCCACTGAATGCAGTTCGGCTGAATTTGTTTACGTCCGAGAAATTCGTGAGAGGGGATGCCAATTTGCAACGCGAAGAAGCGATCGCAATCATTCAAGAGTCCGTAAGCGAGATCGAACGCGTTGATGAACTCATTGGCCAATTGCTTGGTTATGCAAGAGTTGACACAGATTCGCAGTCCGCAATCAATGTCAACGATGAGCTACTGGCAACGCTTCAGTTCCTCAAGCAAATTCATGAGCATCATGGAATACGCATTGAGTACGGTAACGAAATAGTCGAAACGCAAATCGAGATAAACCGTAAGTATTTCCGGCAGGTCTTGCTCAATCTGCTCCACAATGCACGGCAGGCCTTGAGTCAAGGTGGGGACGTTTGCGTCAACGTAAAAAGGACGGCTTTCGACTGTCTAATTTCGATTCAAGATAATGGACCTGGAGTTTCCGGTGATCAGTACGACAAGATCTTTGAACCTTTCTACAGTACCCGCGAGGATGGGGTTGGCATGGGGTTGGCGGTCGTAAAGAGTCTGGTTGAATCCGCTGGTGGAAGTGTGGAGTGCCGCCGAAGCTGGAAACTTGGCGGAATGGAGTTTTTGCTTTCGTTTCCGTTAAAGAAAGATTAGGCTGCAGGCAAACATGTCTAAAAAACAAACGATCTTAATTGTCGAGGATCAAGCGAGCGAACGCGACGCGCTCAGCCGAATGCTTCGATCGGAAGGATACTCAACGTGTTCTGCTTCTAGTCGGGCTGACGCAATCGAAGCCGTAGCATCCAGCACGGATCTTGTCCTTTGCGATCTGAGATTAGGAAAGGAATCCGGCCTCGATGTTCTAAAAAATTGGAAAGAGAAGCGACCTGCCATTCCGTTCATTATGATGACTGCTTACGGTGATATAGCATCAGCGGTCGAGGCCATGAGATTTGGTGCCATCGATTACTTGACGAAACCGCTCCAGCCTAGCAATCTCTTGGTGCTCCTGAATCGGTTTCTCCCGATGCGTAACATTGTGGTCGATTCGTCAGAAGCCGACGGAAGCGGCATCAGTAGGATGATTGGCCAATCGCCTTGCATGCAAGAAGTCTATTCACGGATCCAGCGAGTTGCGGAATCGGATAGCATCGTATTGATAACTGGCGAATCAGGGACCGGCAAGGAGCTTGTTGCGGCTGCAATCCATGAACTTGGAAAGAGAAACGCCGGGCCTTACATTGCTGTGAACGTCAGCGCGCTACCTGATTCGCTAGTCGAATCGGAATTATTTGGCTTTGTGAAGGGAGCGTTTACGGGCGCATCAGAGGGACGACAAGGACGTTTCCTGGCTGCGGATAAGGGGACATTGTTCATGGATGAAGTTGGAGATCTCCCCCTATCCATCCAACCGAAGTTATTACGAGTTCTCGAGCAATTTGCGTTTGCGCCCGTGGGTACAAATGAAGAACGAAAAGTGGATGTTCGACTGATCGCTGCCACGAGCAGGAACATCGCGGAAATGGTCGACCGACATGAATTCCGTATTGATCTTTACCATCGACTGAACGTCTTAGCGATTGAGTTGCCTCCACTGCGACAACGTCCCGAAGACATACCTCAACTGGTTTCGTTTTTCTTAAAGGACTGCTCGCAAAGACATCTGCGCAGCAATCCTGCCATTTCAAAAGACGTGATGGATTTTCTGATCCAGTACGAATGGCCAGGGAATGTTAGGCAATTGCGCAATGCCATTGAGACCATGGTGGTAATGAGCCGCAACGAAGAGCTCACGCGAGAGCATTTGCCCAGCTACTTGAGTGGAGGCAAAGTTGGGCCATCGGAATTGATATCGCAGATCCCTGGCACGCTTGAAGACCTTGAGAAGGTCGCCATTCAAAATGCGCTAAAACGATCGATGGGAAACAGAACGCATGCAGCGCAGAATCTGGGCATTTCGGTCCGTACGCTACAGCGCAAAATCAAGCAATCGGGTGTCGATTTCTAGATGTAGTTTGGGACCATTGTCCCAAACGAATCATCGGATGGGACAATGATCCCATCCTACGGGATGGTATCTCGTGGAACCGGAATGGACCGCGACAAATTGGCTTGAAGTGCGACAACCTTTGTCATTAGTCCAGGCTCGCAAGAATTCTTAAAGTACATGATTCGCTGGAATCTTTGATCTAGGTTCGCAAGATTTGCAGGCAATTTCTTGAATCGCTTCTTTCGTTGACAGCCCAGTAACGATTGGCACTCTCGTTGCATTAGGAGTGCATTTGAATCCAAAGGATTTTATGATGACTAAACGCGAGCAAGGAGTCACGTGCATTGATGCTGCCAGAGTACGAAGTGCTTTTTCCGGTACTCTTGCTTTTCGCGTGGCTCGTTGGGGAGGTTGCTGTCGCATTGGGCATACCTCGTATTGTGTCCTACGGAGTATGTGGCCTAGCGGCCGGTATTGCGATTCAGAAATTGCCAACTGGGGAGCTTCCTGATCTGACTGGCTTAGCGGACGCTGCCATGGGGTTGCTGCTATTTGAGCTTGGCTATCGATTGAACCCTTCATGGTTGATTCGCAAACCAAGCATCCTTTTTGTAAGTCTAGTGGAATCAAGCTTAACTTTCTTAGCCGTTTTCCTTTGCTGTGCTGCGCTTTCTGTCCGACTCGATCAATCACTCGCAATTGCTTCGATCTGCATCGCTACCTCCCCCGGAGCGGTTCTTCGAACTGTGAGGGAAAAACAGAGCAGCGGACAAGTCACCAACTTCTTGCTTACGTTCTCGGCTCTTAATTGTGTGATCTCGATACTCGTCTTCAAGCTGATCTCGGGAGTTTGCTTACTAATGAATTCGCCGCAGAACGCTGCTGTTCCCGGAGTAATCCTCTTGGCGCTAGTAGCATCCGTTTTATCGGGTCTGATCGCTGCAGTGCTTCTGCATGGGTTCGATAGTTGGGTGCGATTGACTGAAGATGCAAAAGCGTTTTCGATCGCGATGTTTGGGATTTGTTTGGCCATTTCTACTCACAGCGTTCAGCTTTCGCCCGCATTGGCTTGTATCGTATTCGGAATGTCTGTTCGCCAAAGCGGAATGAAGATACCCGGCAAATTCCAAGATTTTGGATCACTCGGGAAACTCTCCGTATTATTTCTTTTCGTCTATCTTTCGTCACGACTAGACGTAAAGCAGTTGGTATCCGGGTTGCCTGTTGGCATTTGTATCGTTCTAGTGCGAACCGTCGTCAAGACTTTGACGCCACTGCAATTTGTAGCGGCGCTGGGGTGTGGCAAACGCAAAGCGTTTTTGGTTGGACTTGGTATGTGGCCGGTCTCGGCCTATGCAATGACCATGCTGGAGCAAGCAAGAAATATGGGAATCGATCTCCTTAGTTCTTGCCCACCAATCATTACCGTGATCGTACTTCTTGAAATACTCGGACCGTTCGCAACGAGTATAGCGATCGACCGATCGCGTGAAGCTACTGTTGAAAGGTAATCAATGACACCGCTTAATTTTAAAAAATCGCAACCGCTTTCGCTTGGGATTGAACTGGAGCTACAGCTGATCGATCTAAGCGATTTTGATCTCGCGGTTGCCGCTTCGGACTTGCTTGGACACATGGAGCGAAATCGTTGCCATTTAAACATCTCACCGGAACTTACGGAGAGCATGATCGAAGTACAGTGCGGTGTGTATGAAGAATGGGAGGAGTTGCAGCACGAGCTTGAGCGTGTTCGCAATGAGCTCGTTAGGGCTGCAGATTGGCTCAACATCGGCATTTGTGGAGGAGGCACACATCCATTTCAAAGGTGGCAAGAACGGCGAATTTTTGAGAGCCAGCGATTCAGGGAGGTTTCGGCGCTTTACGGCTACCTTGCCAAACAGTTCACGGTGTACGGTCAGCATATTCACATTGGATGCGAGGATGGCGACATGGCAATGAACCTGTTGCATGCCTTGAATCGATATATTCCTCACTTCATCGCGCTGGCGGCATCCTCGCCCTTTTATCAGGGAGAAAACACATGCTTTCATTCATCAAGGCTCAACTCTATCTCGGCGTTTCCTTTGAGCGGTCGGGCGCCGTTTTACTTGGATTGGAATGGTTTCTGCCAAAGCTACTATGCTCCCATGAAGGAAACTGGCGTCATTCAAAGCATGAAAGACTTCTATTGGGATATCCGTCCTAAACCAGAATACGGAACGATTGAGCTGCGAGTTTGCGACACACCCTTGACGGTCGAAAGGGCGGCTCTTTTAGCGGCCTACCTACAGCTTTTATGCGGTTGGTTGATGGAGACTAAGCTAAGAGTCCAAGAAAGTGAGTATATGGTGTACTCCTACAACCGATTTCAAGCTTGCCGTTTTGGCCTGGATGGCAACTACATCGATCCTCAAAGCCGAATTAACGTTTCTGTGCGAGAGAGTGTGGAAACAACTCTCCGATGTATCGAATTGGATTCCAACAAGCTCTCCCTTCGCAGAATTAGTCGAACGATCGAAATGATTCGGAACGCGATGCGCGTTGGCCCCGACTCCGTTTCGTTGCATAACAAGTTCCACAACAGTCGCTCGCTGGAGGACCTTGTGCAGTATTCCATGCGTACCTTTCGAGAGGCAGCCGAATAGGGCGCATTGGCCGAAACAAATCCCCTATGTGGTATGGTCACTCTAAGGGATTTTCGACACATAGAGCTCAAAGAGGGAATCGGCGATTTCAACATCATGCGGCAAACATTAACCAGATCGGGGAAAGGAACCAGGGCCGTACAATCCGTAACTTCGTTATTCGTTTGCAACTCGGTTCCTGCCTAGGTTACCTTTCATGGCCACCATTAAGTTTGCCGACCGTCTATCCGACTCATTTTTGCTTAGCTTCCGCGACCCTTCCGTCTCCCGCCTTGACCGGTATTGCCTTGGCCGCCGCGATTACTCGCACCAAGCCTCTGGCCGCCATTTCCCTCATGCTGGGAACCGAAGGACAATGCGAATCGCAAAAACTGTCATAGATAGGGCGATAATAGACGAGCAGCCCCGTCTCGCAGTTTTCTGGGAAGACTTCGGCCATCAACATCCGCAAGCGTAATCGGCGTGGATCGACTCCGCTTTTCTTCCACCATCAACTCAAGCCTTCGTGTAAGACTCTGATCGTAGCATTCCACATTGAGCTCGAAATTCAATCGAAGGCTGCGAGCATCCCAATTTGACGAACCGAGAAACGTCCAGACACCGTCGACCAACATCAGTTTCGTATGATCGAATGGGGGCGGAACGTGCCACACGCGACAACCCCTCTCTAGTACTTGCCAGAGGATCGCAGTCGAGGCCCACTGTACAAAACAAAGGTTGTTTACCTCAGGCAATAGAATGTCAACGCCGACGCCGCGCATTGATGCCAAATTCAGTGCTGTAATAATGTCACGATCCGGAACGAAATAAGGAGTTACAATTCGCACCGATTGTTCAGCACAACTGAGCGCGGCGAGAATAGTCATTCGAAGCCGCTCGTACTCCTCGTCCGGACCTGCCGAAACAGAGCGGGCCAAGACATCGCCCTGGGATGCAATCTTAGGAAACCATTTTGCTCCTGAAAGCGATTCTCCCGTCGTAAATTGCCAGTCTTCAACGAACACGTTTTGCATCTGACTAACAACCGGTCCTCGCATACGAAAGTGCAAATCTTCGGTTCGACGTGAACAAGACGTTTCGCTCGAATGCGATGCTCGAATGTTCATTCCACCCGTGAAGGCGGTTGCTCCATCGATAATCAGGAGCTTTCGATGATTCCGCAAATTGGCGTAGGGAACAATCCACGGAGCCCAAGTCGGCATAAAGGCTGCGGTCGGTATTTTTTCGTTTCGAAGCCAGCGAAATACACTTGGCCAAGAGTATCGAGCCCCCACGTCGTCGATGAGAATGCGGACGTCGACACCTCTCTTTTGTACTGCCGACAATGCTTCGACGAATCGTTTTCCAATGGGATCACGATCAAATATGTAGGTACTCAAAGCAATCGACGATCGGGCTTCGTTTATGCTGGCAAGCATCTCTGAATATGCGGTTTGAGGACCCAACTCACGGACGTCATTACCCCTCGTCAAGGGCAGGCAAGTGACCTGCTCAACAATCCTTGCAAGATTTGGCAGGCGTGTTCCAAGCGTCGCAAGTTGGTCCGAATGGATCTGAAGCTAGGATGCGACTTCAGGTTCGGAAGGCAGGCAATGAGGTTGCTTTAAAGAACGAGCCCGGCGTTTGATGCGGTTAATGCCGAATAAAAAAAAGAGCACGCTCCCGATCAACGGAACAAACCAAATATAGCCGATCCAGGCAATCGCTGCCCGCGTATCACGTTTGAAGAGAAGTACATGACCGGTGGCCCAAACATCGACCACCAATAGGACAACAATGAGAAACCACGGCAAGTATTGCAATAGTTCGAGTCGGCTCATTGGGGTTCGTTGTTCCGAATCATCTTTGGGTGCGATCGTTTGCTGCGTTCGATGGCTTCATCGATATCTTCAGTGCATTCAAAAAAGCATGGTGCGAACTCTAGGTGGCGAATTCCCGATCCAGCGTTGAAGAAAGTTTGCTCTTGAAAACTCTGGCCCTGAAATGGGAGATGGGTATGGCCCATGTAAATTTGCTTTACGTTATTCACGAGAGGGGTATCATTGCCTTCTAGAAAACGCGCGAGTTTTCGGGCAACGAGCCACGGTGGATGCAGTATTTGGGAAGGAATCCGATGAAGCCGCGTCGCAATCACAGCATCGTAAAGGCGATTCGCTACTTGCCCCCGAGTCCGCCGGTCGTCTACAAAACGCTGACGATAGAGACTAAGTTGCGTCAGGTTGTATCCAGCATCGAGAATGTCACCGTGTAAGAACAATTGGTCTGCGATGCCAAACTGATGCTCTTCCCATGTGAACTGGGCGAACGTATTGGAAAAGTGATGAAACTCTGGTTGCGACGCCAGCAAGCAGTCGTGATTCCCCAGAACATATGCAATTCTTAGATGCGGATAATGTTCCAGTAGGTCTTCCAACCAGTTGGACACTTCCGACAGACTTTGCATCAGTTCTCCATGGCGACTCCAGCGGAAGTCAAAGATATCGCCGCCAAGCACCAGAAGATTGCATCGCAACAACTCGCCGCGAAAATCCTGCCAAAGTTTTGTGCCAACGGATCGCGTGCTCATCAGGTGGAGGTCCGAAACAAAGCAACCGCGAATTTTCATCAATGAAGGACGCACTCAAAAAAAAGAAAACATTCGCCCCGTCCAAACAAAGGATCGGGACATTGGTCCCAATCTACTCTTGATAGTTTCCAAACTGCTGCCAGCCTTCACCATGGTATCATAACACGACAGCGGTAATGCTCGCGATCGATCCATAAATAAGAGGACTATGGGAACACGCGCCATCGCAGGCGATTGTCGTCAATCTGATTCCATAAAATCGCCTGAAAGGCAATTTTTGGTTGTCCCCAGGCTCCTCCGCTGAAATTGCTTCCAAGTCACTGTCAGTGGTTACGACTTTACAATCGCCTAAATTCATCGAAATGGCTCCAATCATCATGTCAACGACTTGCATCGGACGTCCGCTTCTACGCAACTCGACTGCGATGCGACTGTAGGTTAGGGCACTATCTTGATCGAACGGCCAAACAGTCAGTGTTGGCAACACGCCGATCAGGCGTTGAAAATTCCGATCGCGGCTTGAACTCATTTCGATTCCGAATGCAATCTCTGCGACAACAGGAACGTAGCTTCCTATTCGAACGCCCTGCAATGCAAGTTGTTTGACTCGTTCAAAAATCCCTCGGCGTCGATGCATGTAGTCACTAAAGATACCGCTATCGAGTAGCAGCTTACTCAATCGACAATCCTCCGAAACTTTTCAGAGTTGGCTTCAAAATTTGCCTTCTCCCAGCCAGCTGACTCTCGAGCGACGCGACTCAGATCCTCGCCGCCTTCGTCAATCGGAAAAGTTGCTTCGAATTGCTCCATGGCTTGCAAGATACGTTGCGTTTCCTGAGGATCCTCAGTCGAATCCAAGTCTTGGAGAATACCATTCCGGACAATGAACAAGGTCACCTCTGTACCATCGGAAAGATCCGTAGGCGCAACAACCACGATCTTTCCGTCTCGTACTATTGCAGTCAATTGTGTCATTGGAGGTCTCTCCGTTCAAAATCGCTAGCGAGGGCTTTCGCGCGGGTTTTAATAGCGGACTCGTTCCAACTATCGAGCTAGCCCAATCCAGCACTTACTCGAAGAGGCGTTTCTTGAAAACCGCCTTTCATAGTCTGTTTGTCTTTGAATGAACGATCACTGTACTCTGAGTTATAGCCGGTCAGTGTCAGGTTTCCCAGCGTATGCAACCATGTTTCATGTATCCTCCCAAAGCTGTGTGCATTCAGACGCCGTCCAGGAATAGGTTCTCTGGTAGATCGGAATCACAAACTGTGGCGACTTTTTCAGAAATTCAATTAACTTAGCTTCAGTGGCTTTCATAGCAGAACTCCATCAGTTCCAACCACCGCCATTGATGACACTCTCGTGTGAATTCGACTCTGGATTCCAAACATATAGAGCATCAACTTTCAATCGCCTTAATCAAGGCTTCGCGAGCGTCGTTGTAGTAGACAATCGTGACTTTAGTCGCGAGGTCATCGGACAAATCGAATAGCTGTTTTCGAGACGATACTGGCATGAGTATTACCGATGCGCCTTTTTCGATTGCCAGCTCGACTACGTCGATTGCGTTATAGAGCGGATCAATCGAACCTCCGAGGTTGATTCCGCCGACGATAACAATACCACCTCGCAAGCTCTTGTTAATCAATGACGAACAGATGGCCAATAGTACGGCCATGCCGAGGCCATTGCCGTTTTTTGATGAGTCAAACGCTCGGAGCTGCACCGAGAATTCGTGTTCTCTGGGATTTCGATCGCCGACTAGCTCTGCGGATCTCGAATAGATATTCGCTTCTGCGTATCGAACAGATTCGGAGAACGCTTGTGGCGACAGACGATTGAGAATTCGAACACCGCTCCCCGGCCCTTCGGTTACTTCGATTCGGTAGAGGCCGGAATGTTCGTCTTGGCTGGCTGGGCTTATGGCCCAAACTTGGCCAGGTGGCAATGGATCGCGTCCAATGTGGTCTTCGCTTTAAAGCTCTGGGGTAGCTACGAACTTCTCAACGCCATCTTGGCCCAAAGTGTAGCTGAACTGAGTATTGCGAAACTCCGCACTGCCGATCCTCTTTTGTTGTTCTTTCACACGTCGACGAACCTCAAGTGCCAACCGTACGGCCCATTCGAGATCGACATCGCTGACCTTGTCGTCAGGATCTGGGTGCATGAGCTTAAGAAGGCCGTTGATCGTCTTGATGACTGCATTTTGATCACGACCACTCAATGCTCCTCCAAATGCAACGCGGCCTTGCAGCACCGAAATTCGATTGGCACTTCGCAGCCTACTCCAGCATTCGCTCAGGAAGTCAGAAACCAAGCCAAAGTGATTCGTTTTCAGCGGCTCGCTAATCTTCGGAACATCCCAGCTAGGTAAGAAGCAATGAATGCGGTCCATCAATGCCGTGTCGTTTCATTTCTGGTGGCATCGGACCGAATAGGTGCCCTACTCTCTGCTGATGCTGGACATCTACATCGAAATTGCCGACCAGTCTTTTCTTCGGCGATTACAGAGTCATAGTTCAAATCGACTTCGGCGTAAAAGCCACCAGTTAG
>Ga0335395_10003067_pt1 | contig 10372 bp, 6 predicted proteins | sample MAT02_FD_205744 | JGI IMG/M metagenome (GOLD analysis project Ga0335395, IMG submission 205744) | Freshwater microbial communities from Lake Fryxell liftoff mats and glacier meltwater in Antarctica - MAT-02 (spades assembly) (version 2) ...
TTGTGGCTAAGTTTATTTCGGAAGATGTAAATCCATACACAAATCATTTTTTATTTACAGTGGGTATGTTGTTTACGCTACCATTTGTATTGAGAAAATGTACAAAAAGTACTTTTAATATGAAGGGAGTACTATGGGGGTTTCTGGCAGGATGTTTTGCGATAGCGGGGAACATTGCTGTATTTTATGCTTTTACACTCGGTGGACAGGCTTCTATTGTAATACCAGTAACGAACTTATACCCCTTGGTTACCATCCTTATTGCGGTGCTTGCCTTTAAAGAGTACTTAAATATCATTAATGTATTAGGCATTTTTATTGCCATTCCTGCTATCTTATTGCTTTCCGGTGAAACCTTAATTTTTACAGACCCTGCTGCATTCTTTGCAGGAATAGGTCTGAATCAATGGTTTTTGTTTTCGTTGGCTGCTATTTTCTGCTGGGGTATTTTTAGTGCTTTGCAAAAAGTTGCCACCAATCATATTTCCTCGGAATGGTCTTACACGGCATTTGTTATTACGGCTGTATCAATTGCCTTTGGTTTTTTAGTGTCGGGGCAAATTGATTTTACTGTTTCCAACAATACCATTGCGCTTGGGGCAATAGCAGGTATGGTAAACGGACTTGGTGTATTAGCTAGTTTTGCAGCTTACAGGGCTGAAGGCAAAGCAGCTTCGGTTACAACTATTGCAGGTTCCTTGCAACCGGTTTTTACTATTATTCTGGCTTTGCTTCTGCTTAAAGAGAATTTATCAGGGTTTGAATTAATAGGGATTTTACTGGCTATTACAGGAGCGTTGTTATTAAGCTATGAAAAGAAAAAAATATACAAAATTGCAGTTTAATTATACATATCTTATAATATTTTTTTTCGTTTCATTATTTTTAATGGAACTAAACTTATTTACACAAAAAAATGGTATGTCTTCTTTGCCGCAAACGGTAGAGTATCCAAAAATAATCCCATTAAAAAAAGATGTATGGGTTTTTATAATGGCTGGTCAGTCAAATATGGCAGGTAGGGCTGCAATAGAACCTCTAGACACATTACCCAATGAAAGAATTTTGACGATTAATGCCAAAGGTGAAATGATTTTGGCTAAAGAGCCACTCCACTTTTATGAACCGGGCTTGCAGGGGCTTGATGCTGGCTTTTCCTTTGCTTCCTCATTAATAAAATCGATTCCTGTATCTGCATCTATTCTTCTTATTCCGGCTTCCATAGGAGGTAGTTCTATTAATCAATGGTTAGGAGATTCGTTGCATAGAGGCATCAGGTTATTATCTAATTTTAAAAGCAAAATCCAATTAGGTATAAGGTATGGAATAATAAAAGGAATTCTTTGGCATCAGGGAGAAGGCGATATAAAACGTATTGGAGAAAATCATTATCAAAAAAAGTTATTTATAATACATAACCAATTTAGAAAGTATGCCCATAATCGTAAGCTTCCATAGTTACTGGAGGCATTGGACTGTTTTTGAAAGATAGTTTGGGGCAGCAGTACATAAATGAAGCTATTTATGCAAACGCAGCAGGAAATAAAAACACCTATTTAATTCAAACGGACGACTTCGATCATAAAGGGGATAAGCTGCACTTCAACACATCCGCACAAAGATTGATGGGCGAAAGAATGGCAAATAAATTCATGGAAACATTCTACAAAAAAAAATTAAATAAATGCTTTCAGAAATAGAAGAAATGCCGGTGAAGGCTAGAATATTTTTACAGGAGAGTAGTAACTATGCACTGCCTTTCGATGTACCCTATATTGGTATGGGTTCTTCCTATTTTGCTCCGCTTGCCTTTAAGTATATGGGTTTTCCCATCTTTCCAGAGTTGGCTTCGGAATATTATAACTACCTGAAAAAGGATGAGCTATTACCCAATGCTGTATTGTTATCACAATCTGGCAGAAGTACCGAAGTATTATGGTGTGCTACCCTATTTAAGAAATTTACAGCTATTTCCAATATAATGGATAGCCCACTTTGCCTTTATGAAAACATAAGTGATATTGTACCACTTATGGCTGGTAATGAGAAGTATTCTTCTTCCAAAACCTATATCAATACATTACTGGCTCTATTCAAAGGTTTTAAGGTTGACGTAAACGCTGCTGTTTCATTACTGGAAAGAAATTTTGAAGCTTACCGGCAAAAGGGAAAAGAAATGGCAGACCTTTTACACAATTTCATAGTAGCTAAGGGCACACCGTCTGTATACATTACCGGTAGCGGCCCTAATATTGCTACTGCTATGCAGGCTGCTTTAATTTTAAGTGAAAGTGCTAAGCTGAATTTTAACGGTCTGCCTATGGCACAGTACGATCATGGCCCTAAGGAAACGGCAAAAGGTAGTATGGTATTCAATATAGTTGCCAAAGGAAAATCGTATGACCGATCCAGAAAGCTGGAAGCTACCATTGAGTCTGCAGGAGCAAAAGTGTTTTCGATTGAAGAACCTGATGCTACAGAAAATGAATCTATACTGCACAATATGATTCCATTCAATTTTATGGCTTATTATTTATCGGAACTTTTACAGGTGCAGGATACATTTTCAGTGGGAGGAAAGGTTACAGAGGTAGTTTAAAATGGAAACAATGTAATATTGATGAACTCGTCTTTTTAATTATATAAATAGTGCTATAAGATAAATTGAAAATATTAATTAAATATTAAAAATATATATATTGAAAGAGATCAAACATCAGAGAAGCAAAATAATAATGGTAAAAGTTCATACTATATTAAGGAAAACAGCATTGGTTTTTTTGTTATTGATTTTTAATTTTTGTTACCTCAATGCGCAGGATAGTTTGCTGTTAAAGTCAGGCACCTTTGCAATTGGGGTAAACTATTGGGCATCTTATTCAGGTACTCATATGTGGCGGGATTGGAAGCCGGAAATTGTGGAGCAGGACTTTAAACAGCTTTCTGAAAATGGAATTAAAGTACTTCGCGTATTTCCGCTGTGGCCCGATTTTCAACCAATCTATCAGGTATATGGAGGAGGGGGCGACAAAAAATATATAGCTACCAAAGATGAATTACCTATTCCGCTTTCGGGGCCTGGTAGCGATGGTATGAGCGAACAGCAAATGCAACATTTTGAGGTATTTGCTGACCTTGCTAGAAAGTATAAACTTAAATTAGTAGTGGGGCTTATCACCGGTTGGATGAGTGGCCAATTATATGTGCCGCCTGCATTGGAAGGAAAGAATATTTTGAGCGATCCTGAATCATTGGTATGGCAGCAAAAATTTGTTTCAAGTTTTGTTAAACGTTTTAAAGACAAGCCTTCGATACTTGCATGGGATTTTGGCAACGAGTGCAATGTGATGGAAAATGTAAAAAGTCATCATGAAGCTTATGTGTGGTCGGCTTTACTCGCCGGGGCTATTAAAGCAGAAGATCCTACCCGCCCGCTTGTATCGGGCATGCACAGTTTGCAAGCCGAAAACAATGCACCTTGGCGTATTATTGATCAGGCAGCTACTACCGATGTGCTTACCACGCACCCATATTCTTTATGGACAAAATACACAAGTCAGGACGGCATAAATACCATGCGTACTATTTTGCATGGTGCAGCAGAAACAAGGTTGTATGGAGACATTGGTGGTAAACCTGCATTGGTAGAAGAAACGGGTGTGATGGGGCCGATGACAAGTGGTGAAAAAGAAAAAGCTGCATTTGCACGTACTGCATTATTTTCCAACTGGGCACACGATTGTATGGGTACTTTCTGGTGGTGTGCTTACGATCAGTTAAGTTTCGATTATCCACCTTATAATTATGCATCGGTAGAGGCCGAACTTGGGCTTATAAAAGAAGATAGAACCGTAAAGCCCGTTATGAGTGAGTTTAAAGCATTCAGCAATTTTATTGATAATTTGCCATTTAAAAACCTACCTCCCCGGAATACGGAAGCGGTTTGTATTCTTACCGAAGGGCAGGATAATTGGTCAGTTGCTTACAGTAGTTTTGTATTGGCAAAACAGGGGGGGTTTGATTTCCAATTTCAAAAAGCCGGTCAGGAGCTTAAAGATGCACCTTTGTACTTATTACCTTCTTTAAAAGGTATTGATCCTTTTTATAAAGATTACTGGTATAAAATTTTAGATAAAGTAAAAGCAGGCGCAACTTTATACATGTCTCTTGACGATGCTTACCTGCCTGCTTTTAATGAACCTTTGGGTATTGAAGTGGCCACCAATATAAAGCGCAGAAACAATTTGGTATTTAATGCAAAAATATTAAATGATAGTTTGAAGTTTACGGCAAGATCTGAAAGAAAAATTTCCATTGATCCAAAGCAAACCACTGTGCTGGCAAAGGAGCAAGACGGCAATCCCATTCTCCTGAAAACCAGTCTCGGTAAGGGTTCTATTTACCTGCTTACCTTTCCGTTGGAACATAACCTAACCACTACTACCGGTGCATTTGACAAGGGGCAGCCAGCCTATTCCAATATTTACAAATTAATTGCTGAACCATTTATTAAAGATAGGGTCTTACAGCAATCCAATCCATTTATTGGTGTCACAGAACATAACATTAATGAAACTGAAAAAGTAGTAGTGCTGATTAATTACAGTACAGAGGATATTCAAACACCGGTCATCTTAAAAAATGGATGGAAAGTATCGGGCAATTCCTATGGAAAAAGGCCATCAACTAATAATTACGATATAAAAGCAAATGATGCTTTGGTTGTGACTTTTAAAAGAAATTAAATCAAGGAAAAATCGTGTATCTAAATTAAGATATTGACTTAGTTTATTTGCCTAAATTAAATTATTAATATATTAAACTTATGAAATCCCCACGAGCTGCCGCAAACCAAGCGCAAATGAGTATAAGGGACCTGCTTGCCAACAGGCAGGTTCCATCACGGCAAATGCAGGACAGGTATGGCAATTACAAACACTCTCTTCGGTCGTAGAAACGCAAAAAAAAATACAAATATGAAAAAGTTCATTTTATTTTCCTTGTTATTATCAATTTTAATATCTACACAAGTGCTAGGTCAGTCTTTTGTGGTAGAGGGTGAATGGAAGCTAAGTTTTGAAGACAATAAAGATTTTAGCCAGCCGGGTTACGATGATGCGGGATGGGAAAATATTAAAGAACTCACCTGGGCCGATGATCATAAAACAACGGCTAACAGAACCTTGTGGGTAAGAAAATCAATCGTTATTCCATCTTCTTTAAAACAAGCTTTTGAAAAAACAGGATTGATTACCTTAAGCATGGGTAAAATATCGCAATCTGATGATACTTACCTGAATGGGAAACGAATTGGCTCCACCGGTTCGGGAGATACCTATCGTAATTATTCAGTTTCAATGGATGAAATCTTATGGGATCAGGAAAACACGATTGCGATCAGGGTCAGGCATTGGGGTTCTTTCAGGATTTCTATCATTCCAAAGTTTATCGCTTCGGAGCCGTCAATATTTTTCGAATATAAATCTGTTATAAAAGATGCTAAGGCAAAGGAACCGGTAGTGAATAAGGAATTGTTGTATGAATTATCTATTCAGAATAAATCGCCAAAGAAAGTAGATGGTTTTGTAAAGGCGGATTTTTATGATTTTAAAGGGGCTAAACTCTATACTTCAGAAAAAAACGTAATCCTTTCTACTGGCAATAATCCTATTGAATTTCCCTACAAATCCGTTTCTCCTTTCATAAAAATAGTTTATACAATTTCTGTTCCATTATATCAGTATACTTCGCAATGGAATGCTGAATTTGGTTATGAAAATGTAAAGTATAAAAAAATGCAACCAACGGTAGCATACAAAGCTCCCCAAAAATATAATCCCGCCGATCTGTCTAAAATTACCATAAAGGGTTGGTTGGGTGAAAGGTTACAAGCCAATACACAGCAGCGGTTACATAAGGTAGATGAAGATGCAATATTGGCGGGCTATATTAATCGTCCTGGCAACCACTCTTGGATTGGCGAACATATTGGTAAGTTTTTAGAAGCTGCATGTAATGCGTATGAAAATAATGCTGACCCGGTTTTGAAAGCGCAAATTGACAGAAGCGCCCAACAATTAATAGCGGCTCAATTATCTGATGGCTATTTGGGCACATACGATAAGCAAAGCCATTGGACAAGTTGGGATGTGTGGAGCCATCGCTATAATATGAAGGGTCTTTTACGCTATTACGAGTTATCTGGCTTTAAGCCTGCATTGATTGCTTGTGAGAAAATGGGTGATTTAATCATAAAAACATTTGGCCCTGAAGAAGGACAAAAGGATATTGTTCGGGCTGGTGGACATGTAGGCATGGCTGCTACATGCATTTTGGAATCCATGGGCGAATTGTACCGGTTCAACGGTGATAAAAAATATTTAGACTATTGCTATTATCTCATTAAAAGTTTTAATAATCCAAAGGGGCCTGAAATTTTAAAAACTTTATATGATACAGAAAGGGTGGATAAAGTGGCAAATGCAAAGGCTTATGAAATGATGTCCAACTTTTTGGGGATAATAAAATTATACCGGCTTACAAACGATGCGTATTTTTTAATACCATTGGAAATCGCCTGGAAGGATATAGTAGATAGCAGGTTATACATTACCGGTACAACGAGTAGCTTTGAGCATTTTCAGGGTGACCATGTATTGCCCGCTACCAACAAGGACAATATGGGTGAAGGTTGTGTAACCACCACATGGGTGCAATTCAATTTTCAGTTGTTTTGTATTACAGGCCAAATGAAGTACCTCGATGAACTGGAACGCTCAACATATAATCATTTAACTGGTGCAGAAAATCCTATTACAGGAGGCGTAAGTTATTACACCCCATTGATGGGAGTGAAACCATTTAGTACAAGCATTACCTGCTGCATGAGTAGTGTGCCAAGGGGTATAGCAATGATTCCACTTTTTGCTAATGGTAAATTAAACAATAATCCTGCTTTTCTTTTTTATCAACCGGGGATTTATGCCACAACCATAGGGGAGAAAAATATTTCCTTTACCACACAGGGTAATTTTTTGAATAATGAAAGCATGGACATAACGGTTAATGACAATAGTACCACAGTATATGCTATTGAGTTTCGAAAGCCATATTGGGCAGTTAATTTTAACATAGCGATCAATGGAAAAAAACAGACTATTGGAAATAGCGAAACAGTTAACATTAAAAGGGTATGGAAGAAAGGAGATAAAGTGGCAATCAATTTTACAATGGAAACGATGGTATTAGAAGGTGGTAAAAGCTACCCCAACCAAATTGCGCTTCAGCGTGGCCCGCAGATATTGGCTTTCGACAAAATTATAAACGGATTTAATACTGATGGTTTGAGTTTAGATGCAGGCAAAATTCAATTGCAGGAATCAAATTATGTAATGCCAAAAAATTGGGTGGGTAGCGAAAAATTTCAATTAAAAGCAACGGTTAACAATATTGACAAAAACATTATTCTTGTACCATATGCTGATGCGAGCCAAACAGGCGGCGAGGTTTCAACATGGCTTAAAAAGCAATAATCATGAGCAATCAAATAATAGTGATTGGAAGTTCAAATACTGATATGGTATTAAAAACTCCTCGTTTTCCTAAACCTGGCGAAACTATTTTAGGAGGTGAGTTTTATGTATTTCAGGGCGGAAAAGGAGCCAATCAGGCAGTGGCTGCAGCAAGGGCTGGCGGTAAAGTGCATTTTATTTGCAAGGTGGGTAACGATGCTTTTGGTGAAGCGGCCATTCAGCATTACACACAGGAGGATATAGATGTATCGGGCATTTTAAAAGATGAAAAAGTAGCTACCGGAGTGGCTGTGATTGCTGTAAATGCCGAGGGGGAAAATTCCATCACGGTAGCATCGGGTGCCAATGCTTTATTGGTAGTAGATGAGGTAGCCATGATAGTAGAAAAACTGGTAAGTGTTCAATGGTTGATTACCCAATTGGAAACCCCCATTGAAGTGCTTATTTATTTGGCTCGTTATGCCAGAGAACAAGGTAAAAATTTGATACTAAATCCAGCACCGGCGGCTTCTTTACCCGATGAAGTGTATGAGGGTTTATTTTTAATAACGCCAAACGAAACAGAGACTGAATTATTAACAGGGATTGAAGTAACAGATGAAGTAACAGCTAAACAAGCCTCCGAAATATTTAAATTGAAAGGCGTTCAGAATGTTATCATCACTTTAGGTAGTAAAGGTGCTTATGTATCATCACAAAGTTTTACAGGTATTGTAGCTGCAATAAAAGTAAAAGCTATCGATACCACAGCGGCTGGAGATGTGTTTAATGGTGCTTTAATTGTAGCTTTAGCAGAAGGGGAAGATTGGTTAGAAGCCGTTCAGTTTGCTTGCAAAGCGTCTGCTATTTCGGTTACTAAAATGGGAGCACAAGCATCAGCACCTTTTAGAGAAGAAATAAATGTTTAAATTCCAAATGGCAATTCCAGTGTAAAGTTCTATCGGTTGGTTTCGCCGCCTGTCCTATCGGTTGGTGTCCCCACCAACCGAAATAACAGTAAAGTTCTATTGGTTGGTTTCGCCGCCAGTTCTATCGGTTGGTTTCGCCGCCAGTCCTATTATTTGGTGTTCCCATCAACCGAAATACCAGTAAAGTTCTATCGGTTGGTGGGGACACCAACCGAAATACCAGTAAAGTTCTATCGGTTGGTGTCCCCACCAACCGAAATGCCAGTAAAGTCCTATCGGTTGGTGTCCCCACCAACCGAAATACCAGTAAAGTCCTATCGGTTGGTGTCCCCACCAACCGAAATGCCGAATAACAAATAATAAATAATAAATATGAAGGAAATTCTTTTAATATTAATTACACTTTTATTTGCTTCAAGCATCATTGCGCAGCAAAAAGAAGAGTCAAAAATTGCAACGGAACCTGATGTTTTTAAACTATCCATTGCTGATTACAACGAAAGGGTAAATACTATTTGGCGTGGGCAAATGCTTGCTACACTTGCAGCTTTACCGGCGGAACATACCGTTGCTGCTGTAAAATATGTGGATGCCATTGCTCCCTGGCATACTACCCTTTTATTGGGTGATGATTGGTATTACGAAATGATTGCCGTAAGAGGTTTTGAAAAACATGGTATAGGCATGACTATCGAACAATTGGGTGAAATGTGGAAAGAGCATCAATGCGGTTTCGGGTGTACAAGCGCGGAAGCATGGAAGCTGCTAGATAAGGGAGTGAAATCTCCTTCATCAGGCCATCCATTGTACAATCGCTACTGGTTTACCATTGGGCCACAATTTAGTGCCGATGTGTATGGAGCACTGGCACCGGGCATGCCTGATTTGGCAGCAAAAATGGCAAGGCAATACGGGCATGTAAATGGCTTTGCAGAAGGTCCTGACGGTGCTGTGTTTGTTGCAACCACTATCAGTCTTGGGTTTGTGGAGAATGATCCCAAAACTATTATACGGAAAGCGACATCTGTCATCCATAAATCTTCTCCTTTCCGCCAATGCCTTGATATGGTGATACAATTAGCAGATGAGGGAAAGTCGGTACAGCAAGTGCTTGATGCGGTTATAGATATCTATCACATTCAATATCCGGCTGCCAATAATGAAGTAGCAAATGGTGGCATCATTGCAGCAAGTTTATGGTTTGGGGAAGCCGACTTTTTAAAAACGACCAACCTTGCGGCAAGAAGTCTTGATTTTACCGATGCAGACTGCAATGCAGCCAGCGCTATTGGTGTAATCATGGCTATGAAAGGCACCACGGCCATTCCACAGAAATTGAATGCACAATTGGGAGACCGGATAAAAGGTGAAAAAATGGAGCCGGTTATTTTTAAGCAACCTATAAACGAAAACGTTACTGAACTTGCAAAGCGTACTGCCATTGTTGGGCAAAAAATATTGATGAATGCAGGTGCCGTTAAGAACGGAAATACATTGGAAATACCTGACCAAGCCCTTCTAACACAACCTGCAGAACTCTTTAGCTTAGCAGATTATGCAAAGGCCTGGAACTCTTCGTGAAATTTGGTTGGAGCAGGATTTAAAGGGCCAAAAGGCGGCACTTATCTTGACAAAGAAAACAATATATTAATTACCTATCAAAGGGATGAAGTACGCCGTTTAAACCTGAACCAAACGGTAAATATTACTACTCAAAAAAATCTGGCATTAGAAGTTGGAGCCGAAGAGGGCAGACCCTGGGAGTTGATCATTTACATTGACGATACAAAAGCGATTACAAAGGTAATAGTGGCATCTGACGAGAAAGGCAGATGGCTGGAAGTATTAGTTGACCTTTCTGCATACCAACAACAGCAAGTAAAAATCAGGATGTTTCAAAACGTAATCATAAAAGGGAGCAACAAGCTCGGT
>Ga0335395_10003068_pt1 | contig 10372 bp, 8 predicted proteins | sample MAT02_FD_205744 | JGI IMG/M metagenome (GOLD analysis project Ga0335395, IMG submission 205744) | Freshwater microbial communities from Lake Fryxell liftoff mats and glacier meltwater in Antarctica - MAT-02 (spades assembly) (version 2) ...
TTACCGGTGGCGAACTCAATATGGCGGCCTGAAAGCCGAGGACGCGAAGCGGCTCAAGGAGCTCGAGAAACAAAACGGCACTCTCAAGCGGCTGCTGGCTGAAGCGGAGCTGGAGAAGGCGGCGTTGAAGGAGCTGGCCGAGGGAAACTTCTAGGCCCGGGCAGGCGCCGCGCCGCTGTTGCTCACCTCATCAGGACTCTGATGGTGAGCGAGCGGATGGCGTGCCGACTGGCCGGGCTGAGCAGATCGGCTTACCGCCGCCCGTTGAAGGGCGACACGACCGCAGACCCTGATCGGGCACTGCGAGACTGGTTGCGCGGCTATGCGAAGAAGCATCCCCGCTGGGGATACCGGCGCGCCTACTACGACGCCCGCGGTGAGGGGTGGCCGGTGAACCACAAGAGAGTCCAACGCCTCTGGCGCGAGGAGGGCCTGCGGGTGCCTCAGCGTCGACGGCGTAAACGGGTCGGGGTTTCCACCGCTGATGCGCCGGCAGTGGTCGCGCCGCACGTGGTCTGGGGGGTGGATTTCCAGTTCGACGCTGACGAGCAGGGGCGGCCGATCAAGATTTGCTCCATCGTGGATGAACACACTCGCGAGTGCTTGGGCGGGATCGTGGATCGCTCGATCACAGCAGGCAAAGTCATCGATCAGCTCGACGGGCTTGTGGCTGAGCGGGGCCGTCCGGCGGTGTTGCGGTGCGACAACGGGCCTGAGTTCATTTCCGAAGCGATGGCCGACTGGGCCGGCACTCGTACGGGCCTGAGCTACATTCCTCCGGGCTCGCCGTGGTGCAACGGCTACGTCGAGTCGTTCAACAGTCGCCTTCGGGATGAGTGCTTGAACATCAACAGCTTCTACTCGCTGCTGCACGCACGCGTGGTCATCGGTGACTGGAAAAGCGAATACAACCACGACCGTCGGCATTCATCGTTGGGCTATCTCGCCCCGGCTGATTATGCTCGGCAATGCACCCACACCTTAGAAACCGACGACTCACACAAAGTGCGGACCTAACCACGGGGGCAGGCCAGCTCCGACGGGCGTCGATCCCGTGACCGCAGGATTTTTAGTCCGCTCGGAGGCCGAGTGAGGGATGGGGAGCGAGGTCACATTCCACATCAACATTGGGATCGAGGACTCACCGTGATCATGTCGATAGCTCGCCGGTTGTAGTCAAAATGTAGTCGCGCCGCGGCTCTCCTAAGACGGTACATGATGGATCGAATGATGGATCAAGTAGTCGATCACATCCTGAGACATCACACCCCCTACATCATGGCTCCCACCCTTTGGTGAACTCGTAAGCGAGTGTGCGACCTGCGGCGGTGAGCCACTTCTGCGGCTCTGACATCGCCGAGTCAACAGAGCCTGCAAGCACCTCGAGCGATTGTTGGGCCGAAAACGGGGACGAGGGGTGACGGATCGAGCCCGCCACGAGCGCAACCGGGATGCCGCGTGCTCGCCCTGCGTCCAAGACAAACGAGGGAAGCTTCCCGTCCATGGACTGCAAATCAAAGCGACCTTCGCCCGTGATGACCAGGTTCGCACCATTGAGAATCCTGTCGAAGTTGACAACTTCCGCCACGGCCTCCGCACCCGGAACCAATCGAGCTCCCCAGTGGGCAAGTCCGAATCCCGTGCCACCGGCCGAGCCCGAGCCGGGAAGTGCCGGGTCCGGGGTCAACAGGTTGGCAAGGTTGGTCAGTCCGCGCTCAAGAGTACGCACAGCCCCGGGGTCGGCACCCTTCTGAGGCGCGAACGTTCGTGCGGTACCGCGGTCGCCGAGTAAGGGGTTCGACACATCGACGAGGACTTCAACCCCCGCGTGAGGTGGGAGCACGCATCGATCGAACGACACGTGACGGATCAACTCGAGGCCAATGCCGCCGTCCTGGACAGGGGCGCCACGATCGTCGAGGAACTCGGCGCCAAGCTCGCGCAGGGCCCCAACACCCCCGTCGGTAGAGCAGCTGCTCCCGAGCGCAATGCGAATTCGTGGCGCGCCGTGCGAGATTGCTGCCATGATCGCCTGGCCGAGCCCCCGCGTGTGCGCGTGCAGCGGGTCGGGCCACGGGAGAAGGCCGATGCCGCTGGTGTTCGATAGCTCAACGACTGCGCTGGAGTCAGCCAGCAGCAACCAGTGCGCGTCAACCAGTGCACCGTCTGGACCGACCACTCGAACCGGGACGCGCTTACTTCCCTCGCTCGACTGAGCAATGGTGTCTAGGGTTCCCTCACCACCATCGGCCAAGGGCGCTATTTCGACGCGGTCATTGGGGCGAATAGCGAGCCATCCAGATTCAAGGGCTACAGCAACCTCGATAGCCGATGCTGACCCTTTGAAGGAATCAGGGGCCATAACGATTTTTGAGCTCGGCATCTTCGTTCACTTTCTGGCAGAGGTTGCGCCGGGGACCTGCTTTATGGAAAGCTCTGGGAAAGCGCTTTCCAAGAGCGGCCCGATAACACTATCAAAGGAGAACAGTGTGAATTCCGAGTCCCTTTACCGCTAGCGACAATCGAGCGCGCTAACAATATCCCTGCGGATGGGACCCGTTAATCGGGCCGCGCGCAGGGGAAGCGCTCGACACATCAAGCACCACAATACGAAGTTCCCTCACATCACCCCAGGCTTAGGGAGCACTTCTCTTTTGCCAAAAACGAAAGGTCCAACATTGAATCCCACCATCCGAAAGTCGAGGAAGCGTGCACTGGCACTCGCCTCCGTCGTCACTGCGGCCATCCTCACCGTCACGGGTTGCACGTCAACTCTCACCCCGACCGATCCCTCTGCCTCGTGCTCGACTCCGATCGACCCGAAGACGGTCAAGATTTATGTCGGTGTCGGGGCCTTCGCGTCACCGTACTTCGCCGACGTCATCAAGGGTGTTCAGACAATGGCGAAGTCCTTGGGGCTTGAGGACAGCCAGGTCATTCCGTACGAGTCCAATTTCGATGGACAGCAACTCGTGAACTCGCTAGGTTCCGCGCTCTCCAGCGACGAGCCGGGAAACGCAATCATTCTCGCGGATCCCGCCTCCCCGGCGTTCACTAAGCCGCTCGTCGAGCTAGCACAGGAGAACGACGCGCGCCTCGTCACGTGGTGGAACAGGCCCGCGGAGATCCACCCGTGGGACACCGGCGACGGGTGCTGGGTTGCCCACCAGTCGTACGACATGGTTGCAGTTTCCAAGCAGGTGTCGCAGGTACTCTTCGACAGCTTCGGGGCCGAGGGTGGGATCGTGGCGATCGGGGGCGTTCCCGATAACCCGACTGCGAAGGACCGCCTGGCGGGACTTCAGGAAGCCCTCGCGGAGAATCCCGGTGTGACGTTGCTGGACTCCCAGCCCGCGAACTGGGACCAGACGGCCTCTCAGACACTCACTGCGCAGCTCATCGGAAAGTACGGAACCGAACTGAAAGGGGTCTGGAACGCGAACGATGCGATGGGCCTCGGTTCCGTCGAGGCGCTGCGCGGCGCTGGGCTTGCGGGCGTGGTGCTCGCGACCGGGATGGACGGCTCACCCAATGCCTTCGAGGCTTTGGCTCAGGGCGACTTCGCGGCTGTCGGATCCTACGACGGGCTTTACCAGGGTGCTCTCTCTCTCGCGCTGGCGTACTCAGTCGCCGTGGGTGAGACCGACCTCGCCTCCCTTAGCGAGACTCAGCGGGCCTTCTACCTTGAGACGTCCCTTGTCACATCCACCAACGTCGATGGGTTTTTGGTGGCTCCCGACCTGGGTGCGCTGAGTTACGACGCCATCAAGGGCGATTTCTGGGCCAAGGTTAGCGGCCCGGTGCGAGTAGACGGCTAGACGACTGATGGATGCTGCAACTTCGCCTGACCACGAGGCCACACGGGCCGACATCAAGCGTGACGGAGTTTCTTCGGCGCGTGGGACGTTAGCTCGGCGACTCGAGAATGTCGGACCGCTACTCATACTCGCGCTGATGTGCGTCGTGTTGTCGGTCATCGAGCCGCGATTCGCAACGCTCGGGAATCTCCAGACGGTCCTCAATGAGGCCGCGATTCCTCTGGTTGTCGCGTCGGGTCTCACCCTCGTCGTACTCATGGGGTCGATCGACCTCTCGGCCGAGGGGGTCATGGCAAGTTGCAGCATCGTCGTCTCCCTTCTTGTTCTCAACTCAAGCAACTCCCTCGACCTGGGTGTTGCTGGCATCCTTGTTGCGCTTATCCTCGGTGCCCTCTTCGGATTCGCGAACGGATTCATTCACGCGCGATTCGCCCTTCCATCGCTGATGGTGACCTTGGGCACCTGGTTCGTTGGGCTCGGTCTAGCCAGCTATCTATTCCCGGGTCGGCAGCCGGCGATCCAGGACGCCGGCTTCCGCGAGCTTGCTCTGGGGAAGGTACTCGGGCTCAGCTACATGTTCTGGATCGCGATCGTGATCGTGATTGCGCTTGTTCTCATGCTGAGATTCACGCACTTCGGCAGGATGATCACTGCGATGGGGCCCGGGCAGGCTCAGCTCATCATCGCGGGTGTCCCCGTCAATCGCTATCGGATCGGCGCGTTCACGATCTGCGGAACTCTCGCAGGGCTGGCAGGCATCATGACCACGGCCCAGATTGGTGCTGGCAGCGCAACTGCCGGCGCAGACCAACTCTTTCCAGCAGTGAGCGCGGTTGTAATCGGCGGCACTCTTCTGACGGGTGGGCGCGGGGGGATCCTGCAAACTGTCGTCGGGGTCTTGCTCCTCGCGGTCATCAGCAGCGGTCTGCTCTTCCTGGGCGTGAACCCGTACGTGCAACAGGCTGTTATCGGTATCGCGCTGATCGGGATCGTCGCTGCGACGACCTGGCGGGCACGCAGGAAGCTTGCGGTCGTGAAATGAGCGCACCACTCATCGAGCTCTCAGCCGTTACGAAGAAATACGGCGCGGTCACCGCGCTGGACTCCGTGTCTCTCACGGTCAACCGAGGCGAAATCGTCGGAATCATTGGTCAGAATGGTGCAGGCAAGTCCACGCTGTTGAAGCTACTTTCCGGAAGCGTCCAAGCGGATAGCGGGGAGTTCCGGATCTCCGGAGAACCGGTGCGGCTCGGGTCAACCGCCGATGCCGCTCGCCGCGGCATCGCTATCGTTCATCAAGAGCAATCGCTCATTCCCAACCTTACGGTTGCGGAGAACGTGTTCGTCGGGAGATCGTCAGGCGCGACACGGGGTGGGTTCTACAACTGGCCTGCTTTGTTCCGCGACGGTGATCGGCAGTTGGCGAAGATGGGGTGCGACTTCCCCTCCTCAGCAATGGTCGGGGAGCTGACCTTCATTCAGCGTCAGATGGTGGAAATAACCCGGGCGCTGTCCCTTGGCGACGATTCAGACGACCACCTCACAATCCTCCTCGATGAACCGACTTCACTCCTCAATCCCGGCGATATCGAGTTTCTCTTCGCCGAATTGCGCGCACTGAAGCAGCGCGCCTCGGTGCTGTTCGTCTCCCACCGCATGGATGAGGTCCTTTCGATCTCCGACCGCGTGTACGTGATGAGCAATGGGAGATGTGTCGCCGAGCGCGATCCGGCCCAATGCAATGAAGACGAGCTGTACCGCTTGATGGTGGGCGAGGAGCGATCCGACGACTACTATTCGTCGCGGCGGAAATCGCCGACCGTGCCCTCAGCCACGCTGGGCCCGCCGGCGCTCTCGGTGTCGGGCCTTGCGCTAAACGGAGAATTCAAGGAAATCAGCTTCGAGATCGCCCCCGGATCCATCCTTGGGCTCGGAGGTGTTGTTGACTCTGGCAGAGAACAGTTGGCTCGATCACTGTTCGGCCTGACCAGAGCTCCAGCGGGCGAGGTTCGGGTCGACGGGATCCCTGTTCGCATCTCAGGCCCTCGCCACGCAATTCGCCACGGGATTGGATATGTGGCAGCCGAGCGCAAGGTCGAAGGGGTGCTCCTCGGCCAGAGCGTGGCGCGGAACCTCACGTATTGCATCCCTGATCGCATCTCGTCGATGGGGTGGATCCGGCGCAGACGAGAGCTCGAGATCGTGAACGAGTGGATCTCGAAACTCAAGATCAAGGCGCCACATGCCCGGGCCGACGTCGGAAGTCTCTCGGGGGGCAATCAGCAGAAAGTCGCTCTCGCGAAGATGTTGAGTATTCCGCATCTCAAAGTGCTGATCGTCGACCATCCGACAAGGGGTCTCGATCTGGGAGCGAAAGCCGATGTGTACGAACAGATCAGAATCGCGACGGCCAGAGGCATGGCGGTGCTGCTCCTTTCGGACACCCTCGATGAACTGTTCGGGCTCAGCGACAACGTCATCATCATGAAGGACGGTCAGATCACCGGCCGTCACCTCGACGTGCAGTCGTGTCAGCCTCAATTCGACCAGGTCGTAAGGGAGATGGTCTAGCCATGAATCCAGTGAAGCGCCTCGACCAGCGGGGCTGGGGCGCGTTAATCGTCCTCGTTGCGCTGACGATGATCATCGCATCAGTTCAGCCAGCGTTCGTGCAATTGCAGTCAATTCAGAACATGACGCTCCAGGCAGCACCCATTATCGTCATCGCGCTCGGCCTCACACCAACCATCCTGATTGGTGGACTAGACCTTTCGGTGGCTTCGCTCGCCTCACTGGCGACAGTGCTGATGGCGCTGACTGTTCCGCAACTGGGGCCCGCTGGCCTGATCCTCGTCGTCGGTATGTGCGCAGTCGCCGGCGGGCTTGTTGGCTTCATTCAGGCGGTCACTCAGGTGCCGTCGTTCATTGTCTCTCTGGGTGCGCTCGGCTTCTACGCGGGCGTTGCTCTGGTTGTCTCCAACGCGACAACTATCTCAATGGGTGCTGGCCAATCGACACTTGAATGGCTCGGCGGAGGTATCTTCGGGCTTCCAGTGAGCTTCGTGCTGGCTGTTCTTTTGTTGGTTGGGTCGGCGGTCGTCGTCACGAATACCGTCGTTGGCCGCAGGATATATGCGATTGGGGCCAGCGAGCCGGCCGCTATCGTTTCCGGCATCTCGCCCATCGCCATTCGGGTTATCTGCTTCTCGTTCTCTGGGTTCTGTGCCGCGATCGGGGGCGCGCTCCTGCTCGCTCGTACCAGCTACGCGTCACCGACGCTGGCGGACCTGTACTTGCTTCCGGCGCTGGCCGCAGTGCTGCTCGGGGGTACTGCGCTCTCGGGCGGCGTCGGGTCGATCTGGAGAACGCTCGTGGGCTCGCTCGTCGTGGTCGTCGTCCAGACCGGACTAGTCGTTGTGGGCGTTGACCCAAGGGTGTCAAACCTCGTGTTCGGTGTATTGATCATCGCGACCGTTGCCGCTACTACCGATCGAAAGCACGGGCTGGTCGTCAAGTAGCGACTGCGCGCGTAATTGTTTGCAAGCGATAGAAGGATTGATGACTTACATGCCTCTTGGAATCATCGTCAACGGCGCTACAGGCCGGATGGGTTACGGACAGCATCTCGCTCGCTCGCTCCTGGCCATCAGACATGCCGGCGGAGTTCTGCTGTCAGACGGGCGACGTCAGCAGATAGCGATAATGCTCGTCGGTCGTTCCAAACCGGCCCTTCGTGAAAACGCTGAACGTCACGATATCGAAACGAGGACGACGGGTCTCGACCTAGCACTGGCTGACGATCGATTCTCAATCTATTTCGACGCGCTCACGACGTCGGCACGGGGCGTTGCGATCGAGAAGGCAATCGAGGCGGGCAAGCACATCTACTCGGAGAAGCCGCTCGCGGGCAGCCGCGCTGCGGCAGAGCGGTTCGTTCACGCCGCGCACGCAGCCCGGGTGAATACCGGAGTCGTTCACGACAAGCTTTACTTTCCAGGCATCCGCAAGCTTGAGAGGCTGTTGAAGTCAGGCTTTTTCGGCGACGTCCTCTCAGTGCGGTGCGATTTTAGGTACTGGGTGTTCGAGGGAGACTTGCAGCCCGCTCAACGCCCCAGCTGGAACTACCAGGCTGACAGAGGTGGGGGCATCACCCTCGTTATGTTCCCCCACTGGAGCTACCTACTCGAGAACCTTTTCGGAAGCGTACTGAGCGTCTATGCGCATCGTGCGACGCACATCGCCGAGCGCGTCGATGAGGCCGGCTTTACCTACGCGGCCACTGCAGACGACGCGTCGTATGTCATCTTGGAGTTGGAGCATGGGGTGATCGCCCAGATCAACTCGAGCTGGGCAGTCCGCGTCAACCGACGAGAGCTGGTCGAACTTCAGGTTGACGGCACCCACGGATCCGCGGTCGCAGGGTTGTTTCACACCTCAGTGCAACCTCGGGATGTCACGCCCCGACCAGTCTGGAATCCGGACCTCAGAGATCCGCACACACATCCCAGCGACTGGATCGATGTTCCCGACAATGAAGCGTTCGAGAACGGATTCAGGTTTCAATGGGAAGAATTCCCGCAGCACGTGGCCGAGGACGCACCCTATTGTCACGACTTTACCTCGGGACTGCGCGCCGTCGAGTCGGCTGAGGCGGCGGTCGACTCGTGCGTGATCGGCCAGAAGGTCGAGATCACCCGAACGACGGAGTCGCACCCGTGAGCCTCGACGTTCTGGGCATCAGTGGCACTGGCGCCCTGACCTTGCTGTCTGCCAGCGGCAGGACGGTTTCCCAAACTCTGCGCAGGCCGCCGGTAATCTCGAAACCCACGGGACCGCTGCGAAGCAGGGTCACATTCGCTGCTGCTCATGTGGTCCCGATTCGATGGGCGAACAATGTCCCTGGCTCTCCTGCCGACATTGATTGGGACACCACTCTCGCCTATCGCCACCACCTCTGGTCATGGGGGCTCGGGGTTGCTGATGCAATGGACACGGCCCAGCGAAACATGGGGCTGGACTCCTTGGCGACGTCCGAACTCATCAGGCGGTCCGCCGCCGAGGCGCGCAGCGTGGGAGGGCGTCTCATCGTAGGCGTGAATACGGACCACATGGAGGACGAGGTGGTCTCGCTCGATGAAGTCGTCGATGCCTACGTTGCCCAGCTTCACCAAGCCGAGGATGCCGGGGCCGAGGTAGTACTCATGGCAAGCCGTCACCTGGCGCGCGCCGCAAACAAGGCCGATGACTACCGGTACGTGTACGCGCGCGTGATGGCTCAGTCCAGCTCTCCGGTTATCTTGCACTGGCTGGGCGGAGCCTTCGATCCTGAGCTGTATTCGTACTTCGGCGACCGGGATTGGCAAACCGCGAGCAAGACCCTCCTAACGATCATTGAGGAGAATGAAGACCGGGTGCGAGGGGTGAAAATGAGCCTGCTCGAGATGGACTCCGAGGTGTGGGTTCGGGCACGACTGCCTGCCTCGGTGCGGATGTTCACCGGCGACGACTTCAACTATGTTGAACTTATCGAAGGCGATGGCGTAAGGAACTCGGATGCGTTGTTGGGAGCCTTTACCGCGATCGCGCCTCAGGCCTCGGCCGCAATCCGTGCGCTGGATGCTGACGACGTGTTGTCGTACCGCCTGTTGTTGGGCCCTACCGAAGCGCTCTCGCGACAGATTTTCTCTGCGCCCACCTACCACTACAAGACAGGAATTGCTTTTCTGAGCTGGCTCAATGGCCATCAACCCGCCTTCAGCATGGTGGGCGGTCTTCACGCGACGCGGAGCCTCCCCCACCTATCGGAGATCGTGAGGCTAGCAAACAATTGTGGAGCGCTCGAGGATCCCGAGCTGGCTGCAGACCGGTGGCACGCCTTGCTCGACATCAACGGAGTCCTGAGATGAGCAGATACCGCCGGATCTCGATCAATCAAGCAACGATCAAGCATGCCTCGCTGGCGACAGCGATCACTGCGTGCAATGCAAGCGGAATCGAGAGCATCGGCTTGTGGCGTGAGCCGGTGGCAGAGGTCGGCTTGGATGAGGCCGTTCGACTCGTTGCTGACTCTGGCCTGAGGGTGTCCTCCTATTGCCGAGGGGGCTTCCTTACGTCGTTGGATATCCGCGATCGGCAACGTGCATTGGACGATAATTTCCGAGCCATCGAAGAGACCGCCGCGCTTGCCGCAGTTGGGGCTCCAGGCTCCGCGTCGGTGCTCGTACTGGTTGCGGGCGGGCTCGATCCCACATCTAAGGATCTCGCCGGCGCGAGGGCAATGTTCGAGGAGGGGCTCACGCGGCTCGAGGTTGCGGCATCTGCGGCCGGAGTAACTCTCGCTATTGAACCGCTGCATCCGATGTACGCCTCTGATCGCGCGGTCGTCTCCACGCTCGGGCAGGCCCTCGATCTCGCTGAGAACTTCGCACCAGACGTCGTCGGAGTGGTCATCGACGCGTTCCATGTTTGGTGGGATCCTGATTTATCGGCGCAGATCGATCGTGCCGGGCGCGGGAATCGTATCGCGTGCTATCAGGTTTGCGATTGGAGCACCC
>Ga0335395_10003070_pt1 | contig 10370 bp, 8 predicted proteins | sample MAT02_FD_205744 | JGI IMG/M metagenome (GOLD analysis project Ga0335395, IMG submission 205744) | Freshwater microbial communities from Lake Fryxell liftoff mats and glacier meltwater in Antarctica - MAT-02 (spades assembly) (version 2) ...
GGCTGAAATACCAGGTAATCTCCCTTTTCCTGCAACATTAGTTTTACTTCAGGCTCACCACTTTTTATTTCCCTTATTAAAGTTTTATCAAACTCAACTTTATAATTTTGGGTCAATGGCATGATGAGTTTCTGCATCTGCGAAGTCCAGTTTTCCTTCGTCAGTTTGATATTGCCCTTTTTAATAAATTTCTCTGCCTGCAATACATCTTCCGGCTTTTGCCACAGGTAAAAGGTATGATTGTATAAAAAGAGGATGCTGTTGTTGCATTCATTGTTTGTAACCGGTTGTTCGGCACCATTTATATTAAAGCGGCACTGTAGTTCAAAATGGTCATCCTGCGAAATAATCTTGAACTGCGGCTCAATGAAATGGTCGCTCAACACAACCTCTGCCAGGTTTTCCGTTCTAAAAACTTTTTTTTCCGGCAAATAATAAATGAACGGATTGGTACTTTGTTCTTCAAATATTTTTTTAAGTTTGGGCTGAAAATATTCTGTTATCAGCGATTTGGTTTCTTCCGGTAATTCGTCTCCATCTGTCTGTATGATGTTTTCCCAAATACCACTAAAAGGTGAATTGCGATTCAGGTATTTATTTACCTCAGAGGTTTGAACTTTTCTTATTTGCTGCAACAGCATTTTATCTTCTTCACTAAAAAGTTCGGTGTTCACATATTTGGTTAGGTCCAGTTTTTCTACTTTCCCCAATAGTTTACTATTGTTATCATCAGGTTCGCCCTGTATCGCATCTACTACAAAATAGGGGTAAACAGTTGCATTGAAATTAAAGACGAGACCTAATTTTTTGGTAGCGTTTTCTGATACTTCCACTTCCGGCTCCCGGGTTGCACGGGTATCCTGCATATAAGATGGACGTGCTGGTGGAATTACCTGCGTTACCCTTTTTATAGATGTATCCAATACTTTTAAAAAAGGTTTGCCCTCTTTATAAACAAATTCAAATTTACCTTTCAAATCATCGTCCAGGTTATAACCATAAATCTGTAACAGCTTGTTCTTTTCCTTATCCCAATTGCGAATGGAATCAAAATAGTAAGGTCCATATTGCCTGAAAAGCTGCAAAAACACCACTGTTTTGTGAAAACACAATGGATGAATTGAATCATCGCATTTACAAGAGGTATCAAAATTCCGTTCGTCGTTTTTCTGAACTACTACCAAAAAAGTCTGCCCTTCCTGTGTAACCTCAGCTTCTACCCGTTCATTGGCAGCCACTACTACCTTTGCATTGTTCTTTTCTAAAAATGTGTCAGCCGCATCATAAGTTTCGGGTGATGTAAGCAGCCGAATCGATTTAAGATCGATGTGCTTCATTTTAGCTACCGTATGCCGTTGGTTATAGGCGGCGTTGCTGTTGCCCAGCATATTTTTATCGATCAATTCCTGCAACTGAAAAAGTGCTGCTGCCTCATGGCGGCAAATATCTCCTAAATTATAGGGGCAGGTACAGCGCATGGAAAGTCCATTGGGATCCGCGTATTTTTGAATATTCACCTTGTAGTAGGTGCTGTAGGTGTCGTCTTTCACTCTAAATACTACACTGTTCAACAGTTCGTCATGCTCTACCAACTCCACATAACCAATCGCATGAATTTTTTTTCCTCGCCGGATAACCTCATCGGAACCTGTGTTGTAAACATATTTAATTAAATGAGATAACGCCAAAATGAAGTTCTATTTAGATGTAGGATGAATGATTGGAAATCCCTTTTAAATTGAATAACCCGTTCAATAAAAGCCAATTTGCAAAATTAAAGAAAATTTCTGCAATAGTGTTTTCTAAATCGTTCGTTTTATAGAGATCGATTAAAAAACCCATCAGTTCACCGAATTTTTTAAAGAACCAAAAGTCAATTTTTTAAATTGAAGCAACCTGTATTTAAAAACGGGCTTCCGGAAATTGATTTTATATGAAAAAAATTTTACGAAGGAATAACCCCCTTCACCAGTTTTCCACCTTCATACACACATAAAACGTCTGCGTTGTCCAGGGTAAGGCAATAGCGGATATCCTCCTCAAGACCAAAACTGGTAAGGCGATGATAATGAGACGCATTTTTATTTTTCATAAATTCATACAAATTACCTTTAGCCTCATCATAAAGGGTTTCGGCCATCTGGGATGAGTCGCAATTGATACTGAAATGTGCTTTAATCCGACTGACGACTGCTCCTGCAAATAGGGTGTCTTCAATATTTACCCGGTCCTTCCACGCTGCGCAGGCCAATATTACCGGCATTTTAATGGCTACCAGGTAATCGCAAACCGAAGTAAGATTTGGAAATGATCCAGTTATAATTTCCTTGGCTCCCTTTTCCAATGCCATGTGCAGCAATTTTGTACCATTGGTGGTGGTAAGCACCAGCGTTTTCCCTCTTATAAATTCTCTTGAATATTCAAAGGGCGAATTGCCATGCACCAATCCTTCCGCTACATGTCCATCTCTTTCGCCGGCCGTAATGCCTTCTATTTGCTTTCCAATACGGATACATTCTGCAACACTATCTACTGGGATAATATGTTTTGCCCCATTGTACAATACCGTTGCAATGGTAGAGGTTGCTCTTAATACATCAATGATTACAACGATACTTCTACTTACATCATATAAATGGAGTAGTGCCGGTGAAAGGGAAGTATATAAGGCTGGTTTTGTTATTTGCATTTAATTTATTTTAATTCAAAATCACCTGCCATTTCTGGCTTTCGGCGTATTCTTTTATCACCGCATTTCTGTTGATTAGCAATTTTTGGATATAATTTTTTAAAAATAATTGATTTACCAGTTTACCTAATTCCCCATAAGGACTTTCAAATTCAACCAGGTCTATCATGAGTGTACCGTTTTCAATCGGCTTAAAATGATGCTCATGCTTAAAATTTTTAAAATCTCCTGCTATCATTTCATCGGTAAAATGAACCGGTTTTTTCATAGTGGTTATTTTTGATGTAAAGCGTCTTGTTTTAAAAAGATGCTTCGCCTGCCATGTTACTGTTTCGTGCTCGTTGATCAAACCAGAAGTTACACCTGCAACGGCTTCTTCGTTGGTATGGGCTGTTGAAATTTTATGCAGGGTAATGCTTCTGCTTAAATCGAACACTCTTTCAACCGGAGCGCTTATTAGGGTGGTTAGGTGGATTTTGGACACAACTTTATTTAATAATTAGTGAATGAATAGTTGACAATGATTTTGCAAAGGGTTGCCAACCTTACAGAAAATGCAATCTATTGCTACAGTCAGTTAAAAAGGTGGACAACCCTCTGCGACAGTTTAAAATAAGCCATAACAGGGATAAGCCAATTGATGAGTAATAAACGTTGATTAAAATTTTCAAATAAATAATTCATTCCGGTTTAAGATTATCCATTAATAAATCATCCGTTGATTTAATAAATGATCCATTAAACAAAAGGCATTTTTACCACTTTGGCTTTTAATAATGTATTGCGTATGCTGATATAAATTTCGCTGTCGATCGATGCATATTTTTTTTCAACATAGCCCATACCAATTGCTTTTCCCAGTGAGGGCGACTGTGTACCTGATGTAACTATTCCAATTATACTGCCGTCAAATGCTTTGATCTCATGATCGTGACGGGCTATTCCCCTTTCCTGCATTTCGAAACCTACCAATTTTTTGGTAACTCCTGTTTCTTTTTGTTTTTCAAAAAATGCGCTGTTAATAAATTCTTTACTGAATTTGGTGATCCAGCCCAATCCGGCTTCAAGCGGAGAGGTGGTATCATTGATGTCATTACCATATAAACAAAAGCCCTTTTCCAATCTTAATGTATCTCTTGCTCCTAATCCGATTGGCTTAATGCCTTTTGCTGCACCGGCAGCAAAAATCGCATTCCATACTTTAATGGCAGCATCGTCTTTATCTTCAAAATATATTTCTACACCACCAGCACCAGTGTAACCAGTTGCGCTGATGATCACATTATCTACCCCGGCGAACTTGGTCCTCACAAAAGTGTAGTACTTGAGATTGAGTATATCAGTGGTGGTTAAGGATTGTAAAATTTTTGTTGCGTTGGGTCCCTGTATGGCCAGCAGGCAGGTATCGGCAGATATATTGTGCATCTCAACTGCCTTGTCATTATGGCTATTAATCCAGTTCCAGTCTTTATCAATATTGCCGGCATTTACCACCAGCATATAAGACTTGTTCTCTTCGAGGCAATACACCAGCAAATCATCTACAATTCCGCCATCATTGTTGGGCAGGCAACTGTATTGAGCCTTTCCGGCCGTAAGTTTAGAGGCATCATTGGTAGTTATCCGCTGTATCAGATCTAAGGCATTTTCACCTTTCAGGATAAACTCGCCCATGTGGCTTACATCAAATACACCCGCATTGTTTCTTACAATAGCATGTTCTTCATTAATACCCGAATAACTAATGGGCATATTAAATCCTGCAAATTCAGCCATCCTGGCTCCAAGGGCAATGTGCTTTGCTGTAAACGGGGTGCTTTTCATTATCAAGTAATTGTTTAAACGAATAAAAATTGACGAGGACAAAAGTAAAATAAAATAAATTGGCGGCGGTAAATAGCTGGGGCTTGTTTTAAAACAACATAGGTAAACAGATTTTGTATCCAATAATTACATTTCATTTTACCACAATTAGTGAAGAGTTAAGTGTTAATGATGACTGGTCAAAATCACTATTGAACATTCACCACCAGATATATCAAGGAACAAACCGAATCGTCAATTTACTCATAACAAAACCTCATGCAGGCTTTTTTCATTATGGAAGGGCATTGTAGCAACAGAAAGTCCTGCCATTGCTGACAGGACCGCTGTTTGTTTCACTTCAACTCAACTATTGAAACTATTTTAATCAATATGCACCAGCAGCAGATAAGATTGCAGGTTATAACTGCTCAAAACTTCCGGTTCATCTGTATTACTGCTTATCTTTTCAAGTTGCTTATCGATATTTTCTTTTAATCTTTCCAAAGAGTCTTTTATACGTTCCTGTTCTCTTTCCAACTTTAGTTTCATAGAGTCCAATGCATTTGCCGGCTGGCTGTTATCATACCGGTAATCATCCACCGAATCATCAATTTTTACTCCGTTTTTGTCTATGCGAATCCTGTTTCCATTATCATTAATTTCTATTCCGTCCTTCCCTATTTTAACCTTATTGCTCTTTTGTCTTTTGTCCCAGTTTGCGGGTTCACCATCTAATGAATAGAGTCCATCCACTTTCATTATATAATTTCTATTAGACTCCCATCCTCTCTCTTCCTCATCACTGTCAATGTTAAACTCATCATCGTTCCAATTACCGCAAAAGTAAACATTATCTCCCCAGCCGAGGCTCTTGTCTATTCTTATTTCTTTTCCTACCGGCACATACACAGTGATTATTACCCGTTGGTTACGAAATTTATTCTCACGGGTAATTGCAATGCCTTTATCCATGACCAGTAATGAATCCTTTTGTTCCCCGGTATAGCTTATCAGGTTAGCCAACGTATCCGCAAAACGGCGGGTACGGCCATTCACCATTTTCAACCGGGTAACCCTAAAGCTATCATTGGGTGACTTAACAATTTTTATTTCTACGTTTTTTACAAATACAGTGTCTTCATCCAATCCTTCAAACGGCTCTAACCGAAAGAATTTGTTACGCAAATATTTTTTAGACGGTGAATTGGTAGTTAACTCAAGCTTTTTTACCAACGGATTATTGAGATAAATTTCCTGTTCTGAAATGTCATTGGTGCTTTTGAAGTCTTTGGCAACTGAAGCCACCATGGAGATAAAGCAAAACCATCCAACAATCCAAAGGCTGATAAAGGAAAACCTTAAAATTTTTCCGTTACTTTTCATCTTTGCAAGCCTGCGAATGATCCAGGTAATAACACCTATTACAGGCACTGCAATAAAGAACAATAAAGTACCCCAGGCCAAATAGTTTTGCCATCCATCATTCAATACAAAGTTCTTTAAAGGAAAAATACCAATTGAAAAGATGGCCAAAGCAAATAATCCTACTACCAATGAAAAAGCTACGCAACCAATAATAAAGTAGGCAAAAGCTTTTACGATAAATACAATCACATCTCCCAACGATCGGCTGGTGCGTTTTGCCACTGTTTTCATTTCTGCACCCAATACTGGTCCTTTTTCCTGGGCAAATGTTTTTGCTTCCTGTCCAAATTTTTCTGCCCTTTGTTGTACACCCTTCATTTCTCCCACAACGGAGTTCTTAATTGAATTCAGATCTACCTTTTCGCCCTTCATCTCCAGTTTTTCGGCGGTGTTGGTAGCTTCCGGGATAACCAACCATAAAATGATATAAACTATTAGTGAACCGGGACTAAAAGTTAGGTTAAGAAAGTTGGGGAAATCCATAAAGCCCCAATTGCTCCAGCGAAATACGATTGATAAAAAAGGCAATAGAAACAATATTCTTGGTACCCATGAGCTAATGCCAAAATAGTTACCGATACCGCTACACACACCAGCAATAATTTTATCATCCGGGTCTCTGAATAGTTTCTTTCGGGTTGCGCCGATTTCTGTGGAAGCGCTACTTGGTACCGCTATCCATAAAATCAGGTAGGCTAAAATTCCTGCGCCTGCAAAGGCAATCACAACAAATATTATTCTTACCAAAATGGTATCTAACCCAAAATAGTTGGCCAATCCACCACACACACCTCCAATCACTTTATCATTCTCATTTCTGAATAAACGTTTAGTCGTATTGCTAAATGGAGGAAAAGGTTCGGGTCCCTTAGATTGTGAACTGGTGTTTTGATTTGGAGCAGTATTATCCTCCTCTTCAAACTCTTCCGGGCGGCCCATACTTTTAATGATCGCATTTACGTCATCATCAGTAATACAGGTTGCACCTTTCTTTAACCTTTCCTGAAATAGTTCACCAATACGGCTTTCAATATCGTTGATAATTTCTTCTTTTCCTTCCTCCTTGGCAAAATAGCGGGAAAGGCTATCGGTGTAATTTTTAAGTAACTCAAAAGCGGATACTTCTATTGGAACTACTTGTCCGTGGAAGTTGATGTTTATTACTTGTTTCATGGCTAAATGTGTTAGAATGTTTCGCTAGTTGGTTGTTCCCAAAACATCCCGATCGCTATCGGGACCTGATTATACTTTTTTTGTTAAGGGATGTTGAAGTTTTAATCCTGAACTATTGTTGAGTTATTGCTATCCGTTTGATCCTTTCCGGCAGATTGTGCCTGCTCTGCTGAAAATGCCTGTTCGGCTTTGGAAAGAGCCTTTACTGCATTGGCCAGCTCATTCCAGGTGGCTTCCAGTTCTTTATAAAATTCAGCACCTTTTTCTGTTAATGAAAAATATTTACGTGGTGGTCCGCTGTTGCTCTCTATCCAACGATAAGTAAGAAACTCTGCATTTTTTAACCTGGTAAGAAGCGGGTACAATGTTCCTTCCAGAATATTCAGGTTGGCGGCCCTCATCTTATCAATGATATCTGATGGATAAGCCTCACCCTGTTTGATTACCGAAAGAATACAGAACTCCAAAACTCCTTTCCGCATCTGGCTGGCTGTATTATCAATGTTCATGGCTTCAATTTTTAAATATTCATGGCTATACTGAAAGGTTCTATCTGCGGGTAAATTTTTAAACTCCGGATATTCAAATCACCATTGCTTTTATTACCTTTCTTACACAAAGATATAATAACCTTAGTACTATGCAACACATAATACCATTTATTTTTTAGTAGTGGGTTGTAAGCATTAGTGGGCTTTCACTAAAATCCTTGTCTGTATTGCATTACAGGTATATTGGCCTAGTAGAAAAAAATTTACATTTTGACAAACGGCAAAATAACTGGTTAAATGGATACAGAGGAAAGATTGGAAGATTCGTAAATAAAATAGTTTAATAGACGCTTTTACTAATAATGCAAACCTCCCCAATCTTTGAGCGTGGATTCTACAGGTTATCTTTATAGAGTAATGAGAAGGAGTTGTTATTGATAGTAACCAATTGTTAATTTTATAAATCAATCCTAATTGAGATTCGGATGCTGGATTTGGGAACCAGATCGTTTGTAAACAAGGGTAGAATTTTAGTTCCAGTAAATGAATACTAAATATAGGATTACTGAAAAATCTTCTGGCTACGAATTACTCCTTTTTTCGATCACACAGTGACTTAATCACAATGTTAAAATAACGATAACAAGTTTTAAACCTATTTTTCTGGTATTCACTTTGCAAATAATTCAATAACTAATATCAACTGACATGAAAAAATTTATACCTGCTTTAATGGCTATTATACTATTTTCCGCCTGCAAATCCAGCAAAGATTATTTACTGCGTGGTGATGAGGACAAAACACTTTTCGATATAGTTAAAAGATTAAACAAACAGAGCAGTGATGAAGCTGCTAATGCCGCTTTACCAGTTGTGTACAAACAGGTTCAGCAGCGCCATCTGAAAAAAATTGCTACCTACAATAGCTATCATGAGATAATCAAATGGGAAAAATTATACAATGAATACAACATACTTCAACACATGTATGATGCGATTAACAACTCTGCTGCTTCAAGAGAACTTGTTTCACCTGCAAACTATTTTAATAAAATAAATGACATAAAACAATCTGCGGCTCAAGACTACTACCAACTTGGAGAAAATTACCTGCAAGTCAACAATCGGGAAAATGCAAAAAAGGCTTATTCAGCTTTTAAGAAGTCTGGCACCTGGGTAAAAGATTTTAAAGATAGCAAGTCTAAAATGGATGAGGCTTATAACAGCAGCATTTTAAATGTGCTGGTGAATCCTGTTCAGGACAATTCTTTTTTCTTTAATACCGGATGGGGCAATACAGGTTTCAATTATAGTAATGAATATTTTCAACAAAATCTGATCAGAGACTTGGGCGGCAAATATGCAACCCGGTATCCGGCCAAATTTTACACTGATTGGGAAGCGAGGCGTGATAATATTGAGCTTGATTGGGTGGTTGATCTTACACTCCGTAATATGGATATACCAAGACCAACTGTTTACAACTACTCAAGAGATGAAAGTAGACAAATTCAAAGTGGAAAAGACAGTTTAGGAAAACCTGTTTATCAAACCGTATATGCTACACTCAACATTCAAAAACAGTCTTTTAATGCCTGGGCTCAAATGGATGTGAACATTGTGGAAGTAGCTACCCGCCGAAATATTGCTTTCAATTCTTACACAGACAACTATAACTGGGTAGAGGAAAAAGCAAATTTTACAGGCGACCGCAGAGCATTAAGTGACAATGCCTGGTCACTTATAAACAACAATTTTAATAACCCCACCAGGGAAGATATTTTAAACAGGCTGTATTCAAATATTTATCCCCAGGTAAAAAACAGGATCAGTAATGAGGTAGATTGGTAAGAGCATTCAAAAAATATTTTTATAAAAAAACCGGCAAATTTTTTGCCGGTTTTTATTTTATTAATAATGCGGTAATCGATCAGCTTGCAACTATCTATTACTTTTTTTCTGCCTAACAATTATCCTTTTTTTGATGGTTGATTTGTAGTTGATGTAGCCTGTTTTGAAAGACTTAAAACCAGGCTTAAAAAATTTATGGCACGGTTTTGGAAAACTTGTGTCCAGGCGCCAATAAATCTTAATATTTAAAAAATAAAAACTTAATATCATGAATAATACAGACAATTTTCCAAAAACAGACGCACCAAATGAACCAGTGCGCAATAGTAATTTTAAGAATGCCATCATCGGTGTTTTAGCTGCAGGTGTTATAGGCCTGGGTGGATATATGATTGTTGATAAAAATAAAACAAGCGAAGTTTTAACGCAGAAAGAAGTACAGATTGCTTCAGTCTCCGATGAGAAAAGTAAAGTACAGGAAAGTTTTGACGCTTCATTGGCAAGACTTGATAGTATGTCGACCATTAATAAGGGTTTAGAAGGGAAGCTCACAGAAAAAAATAGTGAAATCGCCAAAGTAAAAACTGAAATTCGCAGTATTTTAAATAAGAAAAATGCTTCTGCTGCTGAATTATCAAGAGCAAAAATGCTGATTGAATCTTTAAATGGAAAGATTGAAAGCATGCAGGTAGAAGTTGCCCGATTAACTGGAGAAAACCAAACCTTATCAAATGACAAAGTTGTATTAACCCAGGAAAAAGAAAAACTGACTACTGATTTGACTGCGACAACCGTAGTTAAACAGGATCTTGAAAAGAAAGTGGATGTAGCATCTACATTAAATGCTTCTAACATTAACATTACACCAATCAATGTTAAAAACAACGGTAAAGAAAAAGTTTCCAGCGTTGCAAAGCGTGTTGATAAACTGGTGG
>Ga0335395_10003071_pt1 | contig 10368 bp, 9 predicted proteins | sample MAT02_FD_205744 | JGI IMG/M metagenome (GOLD analysis project Ga0335395, IMG submission 205744) | Freshwater microbial communities from Lake Fryxell liftoff mats and glacier meltwater in Antarctica - MAT-02 (spades assembly) (version 2) ...
GTCTTTGTGCAATTGGCGCAACGGGGGAATGTCGTACCCGTTTACACCCAATTAGCCGCTGATTTCGAAACCCCTTTGTCCGCTTATCTCAAGCTGCGGGACGATCGGCATTCTTTCCTCTTGGAAAGTGCCGAAAGCTCTGAAAAGGGCGGGCGGTGGTCGATCGTCGGTAGCGGACCACGCTTGGTCTTTGAAGCCCGTGGCAAGGAAATCACGATCCGCGAGGGTGCCAAGTCACGCACATTTACCGCTGAAGATGATGTGTTAGCGGCATTGGAACGAGAAATGGCGAGCTATCGTCCCGTCACCCACGGTGCGCTGCCGCAATTTTCCGGTGGAATGGTGGGCTATCTTTCCTACGATGCGGTCAGGCAATTCGAGCCGACCTTGGGGCCGCCGCCACCTGATGTGCTGGGGATCCCGGATGCGATGTTTCTGCTGGCAGATACGTTGTTGGTTTTTGATCATCGTTTGCGGCGCTTGCAGGTGATCGCGAATGCGTTCATCGACGAATTTGAAACTCCCGAGGAAGCGTATGCCGCCGCACGTGGGCGGATCGCGGCGATGGTTGAAGTTTTAAATCGGCCATTTCATGTGCCAGCGCTCAATGGACTGCTGAAGATCGAGCCAGCGGAAGCCACCAGCAATACGACGCAGGCGGAATACGAAGCGATGGTTCTCGCAGGCAAAGAATTGATCGCGGCAGGGGATATTTTCCAATTTGTCCCAAGCCAGCGCTTTGAGACTGATTTCACTCAAGCTCCGGTGGATCTTTATCGGGCATTGCGGTTGGTGAATCCATCGCCCTACATGTTTATTTTGGAGTTAGGGGATTTTGCACTGGTGGGCAGCTCGCCAGAAGTGCATGTCCGCTCGATCAAGGGTCGCATCGATATTCGCCCGATTGCTGGAACTCGCCCGCGCGGGAAATCGCCTGAGGAGGATGATCTATTTGCGGCGGATCTGATGGCAGATCCCAAGGAGCGAGCTGAACATTTGATGCTAGTCGATCTCGCCCGCAACGATGTCGGCAGAATTTCGAAACATGGCAAAGTGAGTGTGGACGACTTTATGATCGTAGAGCGCTATAGCCATGTGATGCACATCGTTTCCAATGTCTCCGGCGAGCTTGATCCATCGCACAGTGCTTATGATGTGCTGCGGGCGACGTTTCCGGCAGGTACTGTGAGTGGTGCGCCGAAGATCCGGGCGATGCAAATTATCAACTCATTGGAGAAAAACAAACGCTGCGCCTATGCCGGGGCAGTGGGTTACTTTGGCTTCGATGGCTCGCATGATTCATGTATTACCCTGCGCACCTGCTTGTTGAAAAATGGTAAAGCTTATGTGCAATCCGGAGCGGGCGTTGTCGCGGATTCCGATCCCACTTACGAATATGTGGAAACGGTCAATAAGGCCAAAGCCCTGCTTAGTGCCATCGCGCTGGCCCGCACGCTAGTGTCCTAAAATCTGAACGATCTTTTCCTATGCTTCTGATACTCGATAACTACGACTCCTTTACTTATAACCTCGTCCAATACTTCGGCGAGCTGGGTGCGGAGATGAAAATTTTCCGTAACGATGCACTTACCGTCGAGCAGGTAAAAGAGCTCAAGCCCGAGCGCATCTGCATTTCCCCAGGCCCATGCACGCCGAATGAAGCGGGCATTTCATGTGAGTTAATTCATGAGCTGGGCGCATCGATTCCCATTTTAGGTGTTTGCCTCGGCCACCAATCCATCGGCCAAGTGTATGGTGGCGATGTGGTGCGGGCGGACCGCTTGATGCATGGTAAAACATCGCCCATCCATCATTCCGGCAAGAGCGTTTTTACCGGGATGCCATCGCCATTCGAGGCGACTCGCTACCATTCCCTGATCGTAAAACGCGAGACTCTGCCGGATTGTTTAGAGATCACCGCGTGGACGGAAGAAGGCGAAATTATGGGCCTTCAGCACAAGCAACATCCTGTGCACGGAGTCCAGTTTCACCCTGAATCGATCTTGACTCAGGACGGGAAACGATTGCTGGAAAATTTCCTAAAACTTTGAGGAATTTGGCCAATTTTAGTTTTTCTTACGTAGCGCAAATACCCAGGCGGGGGGCAAGTTCTTCATCGAGAAGTTGGTGCAAACACCCTTCAGATTGAGTGCCTTCATCACTTTTCTTGGCACTGGGCAGAGTGGGCGATAAGTGAATTGATAGATGGTGCCTTCTTCGCGCAATTGTGAAAATGAGCCCTCTAAGATCTGATGAATCGTGGTGTGAGGCATCGAGAGCAGGGGTAAGCCACTCACAATCGCGCCGACGCCGTTTTGCTCGAAAAGATCAAGGCTGGCGAGCTTCGTCGCACAGGCGGAAACGACACGGACACCAGGAAACCGCGCACCGAGCAGCTTGGCGAGTTTTGGATCGAATTCCAAAAGCGTTAAATTTTCTGCCGATACGCCTCTCGCAAGCAGAGCGCGGGTAAAAACTCCAGTGCCGGGACCAAGCTCGAGCACGGGCCCGGTGGCGGCGGAGATTTCCGCAGTGATCGCGCGGGCAAGGCTCGGGCCGGATGGCATGATCGAGCCGACTTTGAGAGGTGCCCTTAGCCATGCTTTTGCAAACGTAGCAAATTCGTTAGCGGGCGAGGACTCGGAACTCATAATTGAAATTGGCGATATTGCGAGAAAAGCTGGATGGAATTTCCTAAATCCTCAATCGGCACTCAGCCATTTAGATCTGCAAAATACATTCCTGCCAAGGAAGTATTTGGTTCTCGCTGAAATTAGCCGGGAAGCGATGAATGGAACGGTTCTGAAATCCCATTTTTGAAAATCTTTGTTTATTTGGGTTTTGTTGGAGTTTGATTTGACTCTTAAAAATATCCCATCAAGTTTTCCGCCCATGTCAGCAGCACTTTCACCACCCGATGTTCTCGCATCACTACTCAATCTTTCTCATCAACTAGGACGTGAAGAGCGGAAACTCGCGATTCTAGGGGAGGGGAATACCTCGGCGCGTCTTTCAGATTCATCCTTCGCGGTGAAGGCAAGTGGCTCGAATCTGGCGACTCTCGCCCAAGATGGAGTCAGCGAATGCCGGTTTTCAGACCTCGCGGAGTTGCTCAACCAAGAGTCGATGACGGATGAGGCCATTGATGAGGCTCTCTTCAGTGCCCGCGTCGATACCAATGCGAAGAAGCCCTCCGTAGAGGCGGTTTTCCATGCGTATCTCCTTACATTGCCTGGCGTGAACTTCGTGGGTCACACTCATCCCATCACGGTGAATCAATTACTTTGTTCAAAATTTGCCCGCACTTTTGCCTTAAATCGCACCTTCCCGGACGAGATTGTGTGCTGCGGAGTGGAGAGCGTCTTCGTCCCCTACACAGACCCGGGCTTGAAGCTTGCCCAGGCGATCCGGAATGCGGTGATCGCCTACATCGAGCGGCTGTCGCGCCCGCCGCGGGTGATTTTATTGGAAAACCACGGTCTCATTGCCCTTGGCGCGACGCCTGAGGCAGTGCTCGCTGCGACTTTGATGGCGGCGAAGGCGGCTGAAATTTTTGTCGGTGCCGCAGCCATCGGCGATGAACCTCGGTTTCTCACCATGGAAGAAGTCGCCAGAATCGCTGGCCGGCCCGATGAACATTACCGTCAAAAAGCGCTTGGACTCTAAGATTTTCTAAAATTTCTCAACTACTCGTTATGTCGAACTACCAATACGTCAATTACCTCTGGGATGATGCCCATGCCGCTTCGTTAGATCCAGTCGGCCGGCTGATATATCGCTCCAATCTCCTCGGCAGCGACCAACGCATCACCAACACCGGCGGTGGCAATACCTCGTCGAAAATCATGGAAGCCGATCCGCTTTCCACCCAGCAAGTGGAAGTACTCTGGGTGAAAGGATCCGGCGGCGACCTCCGCACCAGCACTCGCGAAAATTTTTCCTCCCTCTATCAGGAAAAATTGCTCGATCTCCAGAAAATCTACGCAGCTCGTCCAGACAACGGCCTCAAGTCGCAGGCCGAAGATGAGATGGTTGCGATGTTTTCCCATACCACCTTCAATCTCAATCCCCGCGCCTCATCCATCGATACCACGCTCCACAGCTTCCTCCCCGGAAAGCACGTGGATCACATGCACCCGAATGCGATCATCGCCATCGCGGCTTCTGAGAACCGCGAAAAGCTCACTAAAGAAATCTTCGGTGGTGAGATGGCCTATGTGCCATGGATGCGCCCGGGCTTCGAGCTAGGCCTCGCGATGCAGAAAATCGCCCAAGAGCAACCTGCGATCAAAGCGATCATGATGGGCCAACATGGTTTTATCTCATGGGATGATGATGAGAAAATTTGCTATGCCCACACGCTCGATTTCATCGAGACTGCTGCCGCCTATATTGAGAAGAAATATGCGGCCAAGGGTGGCGATGCCACAGCCTTCGGCGGTGCGAAGTATGCCACACTTGAGGCTGAGGAACGGAATGCTGCATTCGCTGCAATTCTGCCATGGTTGCGCGGTCAGGTTTCTAAAGAGAAACGCTTCGTGGGCACCGTGCAGGATGATGAGAAAATCCTCAGGTTCGTGAACTCCAAGGATGCGGCACGCCTCGCTGAACTAGGCACTTCATGTCCTGATCACTTCCTCCGCACCAAGATCAAGCCACTTTACGTCGATTGGAATCCACAAACTGAAGACGTCGCCGCACTCAAGGCCAAGCTCACTGCGGGTCTTGATGATTATCGTGAAGACTACGCAAGTTACTATACCAAGTGCAAACATGATAACTCACCTGCACAGCGCGATCCAAATCCCACTGTCGTTCTGATTCCCGGCCTCGGTATGATCGCTTGGGGTAAAGATAAATCAGAAAGCCGGGTGACGGCGGAATTCTATAACTGTGCAGTGGAAGTCATGCGCGGTGCCGAGGCGATCGATACCTATGTTTCACTTCCTCAGCAAGAAGCCTTCGATATCGAATACTGGTTGTTGGAAGAAGCAAAGCTCAAGCGCATGCCTGCGGAAAAAGAGCTCGCGCGGCAAGTCATCGTGGTCATCGGCGCAGGCTCCGGCATTGGCAAGGAAACGGCTCACCGCTTGGTCAAGGAAGGTGCTCACATCGTGTGCGTGGATTTGAATGAAGCTGCTGCACAAGCAACGGCCAAGGAAATCACGGATAAATACGGCATCGGCATCGGTGTGGCGGGAAGTGGAATTTCGAACTGTGGCCAAGCCATCGGTCTTGCTGCGAATATCACGGACCGCGCCAGCATCCGCACGATGTTGGATCAAGTCGCCCTCGCTTACGGTGGCTTCGATTCCATCGCTGTGACCGCAGGCATTTTCGTGCCAAGCGATACCTCCGGCCACATTCCTGATGATAAATGGGCACTCACATTCCATATCAACGTCACCGGCAGCTATCTCGTCGCCGACGAAGCGTTCAAGACTTGGAAAGAACAAGGCCTGAGAGGAAATCTTGTTCTCACGACCAGTGCCAATGCTGCCGTGGCGAAAAAAGGTTCGCTTGCCTATGATACCTCAAAAGCAGCGGCCAATCACCTCGTGCGTGAGCTAGCCATGGAGCTTGCCCCGCTTGTGCGCGTGAACGGTGTGGCTCCGGCCACCGTGGTGCAGGGTTCTGCAATGTTCCCGCGGGATCGAGTGATCGGTTCACTTGCAAAGTATAACATCGCTTATACGGAAGATGAGGAGACCGAGTCGCTGGTGACGAAGTTGGCCCAATTCTATGCGGACCGCACTCTTACCAAGGCACCGATCACTCCGGCAGATCAAGCGGAAGCTTACTTCTTATTGGTGAGCCAGCGGTTAAGTAAAACCACTGGCCAAATCATCACGGTAGATGGCGGCTTGCACGAAGCGTTCCTGCGTTAAGTAAAGTACAATGATTAAGGGCCGGATGAATGACTCATTCCGGCCCTTTTTCATGTCTGCTCAATTCGCAGTTTCAACAAAGATTCAAAGCATTTAGCGGCAATAATTTTGCTGGATGATCACTCTGTTTCTTGAGGAATGTCTGCCGTGGTGGCTACTTCTGCGGTAGTTCTGGTTTGAGTAGGATTCAACGTAATGGTGGCGGACTACGGGGCGGTAGTGTCTCCGCACGACGGGCTGGTAGTGGGAGCGCACGGTGCGGTAGCCAAAGACAGGATCCCCGCAGTCATCGTAGCCGATGAAATAACGTTCGGTATAGACCGGAGTACCGCAGGATTGATAACTGCTGATGTAAATGTTCTTCTGGTGACGCGCATCTGCTTGGGTGGTAGTTCCTAATAGAGTGATGCAGGCGGCGGCGATGAGAATGATGATCGATTTCATGATTTTGTTTTATTAGTTGACGCAAAGTTCGACGGAGTGATCTGAAATTTATTCGAGAGTGATGGCCAAAAAATTTCAAAAGTGGAAACAAGTCAGACTGTTTTGAGATTTGACCATGTCCCGTGGATTTGCTTATTTGCGCGTCCAAGAATATGATTCGCGAAATTGTCCAATACGGTCACCCCGTTCTCCGCCAGCGTTGTCGCCCTGTCACGCAGGTGAATGATGAACTTATCGAACTCGTAGCCGATCTCCTCGATACCATGGTGGATGCCAATGGAGTGGGACTCGCCGCGCCGCAAGTGGGTGAAGATCTACGGTTGGCCGTGATCGATGTTTCCCATGATCCGGAGTGCATCACATTTCTGAAAGTGAATGGTGAGGAAGCAGAATTGGACTCTATCATGCCGCTTATTTTCATCAATCCTGAGTTAGCATTCGGCCAGGAGAAGGAATTTGGAATGGAGGGCTGTTTGAGTATTCAGGGGATTCGTGCAGAAGTGCGGCGTCCTTTAGCGATCAAGGCGACATTGCCGCAACTGGATGGCTCTGTGCTAGAAATCGAGACCGATGGGCTGCTGGCGAGGGCCCTGCAACATGAGATTGATCACTTGAACGGGGTGCTATTTGTTGATCGGCTGCCGGCAGTGGCGAAGATTTCGATGAGAAACCGATTGAAGCGGTTGTTGGGTGATGCTCAGGCTTTATAAAATATTTTCATCTTGAAACTCGACTTTCAAGATTTGTTAATATTATCTGGTTTGTCTGCGTGAGCAATTGAGACTGCCAACCCTAAATTTTAATTGAAATAGCCATGAGTACTAACCGAGGAATCTTCGAAAGTTTTCCAAATCAGCCAGTCACCCGTCTGGACTCTCCCTTCGCGGTAGTTTCCGATCAGGCGGCAGAATCCGCACCTGTGGCGAGTCCATTCACCGCAGCGGCGAAGCAGGATTCACCGTTCACCGTCTCAGATGACTCCCGGCAGGGGGATTCTGGTAAATCGGTAAAGTTACCTGAGCGGCGCAAAATCGATGGGCCATTCCAAATAGCCGAGCCATCGGAAGGGTTTGGTTTCGAGGCCGTTCCAAGATCGACAAATGCCTCACCCTTTGAGGCGGCTTCACAGACATCTGCCCCGGCGGCTTCGCCATTTTCCATGCCTTCGCAGGCCCCCGCCCAGCCTGCATCGCCATTCTCAGCGCCTGCTCAGGCCGCTTCGCCATTTGCGGCACCAGCGCAGGCGACCTCATCTCCCTTCTCTGCCGAGCAGCCGAGCGCTCAAGGGTCTGCTGCTCAGGCCGCTACAACTGGTTTCAGCAATTGGCAGGGACCAGCAGCGGATTATCAAGCCCCAGCGGAAGCTCCGGAGGCAGCCACGCCGGCGGCATTCGCGCCGGTGGCGAGCCAAAACGCACCCGCTTACAGCCAGCAAGCAGCACCTCAGCAAGCGCCGCCAGCGGCTAGTCCAGCGTTTGCTCCTGCGGCGGCTCATTCTCCTCAAGCCTCCCAATCTGATTCATTCTCCATCCGCCAGCTTGAGCTACGCGCCATCTTCGGCGTTGACCGGGAAATGAGTGTGGAGGAAATTTTCCAACGCTCGCGGGCTCTTCAGGGTATCAAAAATCTTTCCCGCGTCGCAAGTCATGACATCGCGACGATCGATGCAATGAAAGCTCTTTTACCCAACCTAGGCTTCGGCGGGGGTAACCTGAGAATGTTTGCAGGCTCGGCGCCGCTGGAGTTCATCCGTGAAGGCAATGTGATGCTTGTGGTGCAAACGGACGGTGGATTTGCGCCTGGCGTGCGCGAGATTTTGATGCTCGTCGCCCGCGAACTGAGTCGCAATTCCTGATAGATTTTTTGCGATGGCTAACTCGAAGGCAATTTTTTGCCTTCCAATTAGAATCCCGCAGTTCTCGTGGGCGAGCAAGGAATTGCTAGCAGGAAATTCCGCGTTGTTTGAGAAATGGAATCAATTCATCGACGCCGAAGTCTGCAAGAACTTCGCCGTTCCAATCCATGGTTGGTGCTTTGGATTGGCCGGACAGATCGATCATTTCCTGCATCGCTTCGCGATTTCCAGATACGACGACTGAACGCACGGCAATTTTCTTGCGGTCGAGAAATTGCACAACTTCGTCGCACCAAGGGCAACCGGGTTTGATATAGAGAATCGGTAAATTTGACATGGGGTAACTTATGTGAAGGGAAGGTTCTAGCAAGGTCTGATGGGATGTAAGCCAAAAAATTTCGCGAACATCTCGCTATCAACTATTCAAGACCACTCGGTAATTCGCTTTGCCGGAGCGTAGATGGTCTAAAGCGGCATTCACGTCATTCATCGCGAATGTCTCGATCACTGGGGCGATTTGATGGCGGGTGCAGAAATCTAGCATCATCGCAACCGTCGCGGGCGAGCCAAGTGGCGAGCCGGAAATGGATTTTCTTCCACCAATAAGAGAAAACGCTGCTACCGGCACAGGCTCCAAGACCGCGCCGACGAAGTGCAGACGGCCATCAGGAGCGAGGGCTGCGATATAGGCGTCCCAATCCAACGCCACATTTGCTGTTACGAGGATGAAATCGAATGAACCGACTAATTTCCCCAAAGCCGCTTGATCGCGGGTGCCGACGACGTGATGGGCACCGAGTTTACGTGCATCAGCAGCCTTCGCTTCGCTCGATGTGAAGGCGGTCACTTCACAGCCCCATTTATTGAGAAATTGCAGCGCAAGGTGACCAAGGCCACCGATGCCGATGACGCCTACGCGGTCCGTCGGCTTGACGTTGAAGTCATTGATCGGCGCAAAGACCGTGATGCCGCCACAGAACAATGGGCCGGCACTAGCGGGATCGAGATCTTTGGGAAGTTTGATCGCCCATTCCCAGTTTGCACGGACACGATCCGCAAAACCACCGTGGCGGCCAATAATCATGGATTCGCTTTCCGCGCAGAGATTGTGATTTCCTGAGAGACAAGGGCGGCATGACATGCAGCTTCCCGCGAACCAACCCAGACCCACGCGATCACCAACGGCGAGGCCTTTCACTTGTTCGCCGACGGTTTCGATCACACCTACCACCTCGTGACCTGGCACGAGCGGGTAGCTGGAGTTTCCCCAATCGTTATCGATCATTGAAAGGTCCGAATGGCAAATGCCACAGGATTCCACCTTCACTTGCACTTGCTCAGGGCGGATGGTGCCGGGATCGTATTCAAGCTCGGTGAGTGCTTGCCCTGCTGTTGGCGCTGCCCAGCCGTGAAAATTCCCAATCATGCGAGGAGCATGGCCTAATTTTTCTCTGAGGCAAATTTCCTTTTTGAAACCTTTCAGAAATACAGACTTGGCAAAATTTTCAAGAGTGATAGCTGTTTCTTCCAAACCCGAAACTAATGCAATATTTCAATTCCAACATTTGTTCAATGATGAAATCAGCCGTCGTCTGGCTGGGTGTGACGCTTACCGCTCATGCGGTGGTAATCGATTCCGGAGGTCCTAACAACACAGCTCCGGGAGGCCAGCCCTATTTCGGCAATGTGGGAGTGCTCAATGGTGCATCTGCAATCTATCTGAGTAACCAATGGGTGATGACGGCAAGTCACGTCGCAGGAAGCCTGCCAGCCTCCGTATCTTTCGGCGGAACTTCCTATGCAACTCAAGCGGGTAGTTGGCAACGTCTTACGAATAGTGGGCCTCTTTCGGCTTTTGCTGATATTGTGTTATTCCGGTTAGACTCCTCACCAGGCTTGCCTACTCTCTCTCTGATATCTTCCGCTCCAGCGGTTGGGAATGACGTAATGATGATTGGGAATGGAAGAGTGCAAGCGGCTGGTCTCACTTACTGGAACGTCACTCCCGTGACAGGTCCGAGTAATGATGTTTGGACCGAAGTTACTCCGCTTGCGCCTTTTGATCGCATGGGTTTCAAAACTACAGCCTCCCACGAAGTGCGTTGGGGTAGTAATGAAGTGGCCAATGCCAATGTCATCGTAAACGCGGGTGCCGGTGATACTAGGTCTTTTTCAACCATT
>Ga0335395_10003072_pt1 | contig 10367 bp, 7 predicted proteins | sample MAT02_FD_205744 | JGI IMG/M metagenome (GOLD analysis project Ga0335395, IMG submission 205744) | Freshwater microbial communities from Lake Fryxell liftoff mats and glacier meltwater in Antarctica - MAT-02 (spades assembly) (version 2) ...
GCAGCATCGATTCCGGCCGCTAGCCTGTTTCGAGGATGTGGTCCGGGCACTCGAGATGGAGGTAAGCCTGAAGCGCCAAGGTGCCACGCGATCGATAGGATTCGCCTGAGACCGGGGAGCAGGGAAGACTCATGCAAAAGATCCTTTCGAAGTCCAAGCTGCTGGCCTTTCGCCAGTGTCCGAAGCGACTGTGGCTGGAAGTCCACCGGCCCGATCTGCGCGCAGACTCGTCGGCGACGGAGTCGAGCTTCAAGGCCGGCTACGAGGTCGGAGACATTGCCAGGCGGCTCTTTGACACGGAGGAGAACGGCGTGGTGCTGGACCCCAAGGTCGAAGGCATTTCGGCGGTCCTGGCGCGAACGACCGAGCTGCTGAAGACCCGGCGCCCCATCTTTGAGGCAGGGTTCTCCGCGAACGGGGCCCTGGCCCTCGCCGACGTGCTGCTGCCGGTACCAGGCCCTGGCCCGCGGCGCTGGCGAATGATCGAGGTCAAGTCGTCCGCATCGGTGAAGGACTACCACCGTGACGACGCCGCGGTCCAGGCGTTCGTGGCGCGCAGAGCCGGGGTTCGCCTTGCGTCGATCGCGGTCGCGCACATCGACAGCAGCTGGGTCTACCCGGGTGGCGGTCGGTACGACGGACTGCTCAAGGAGAGCGACCTTACGGCGGACGCCTTTGCCCGCGGCGGCGAAGTGCAGGCATGGATTTCCGAATCCCAGTCGGTCGTGCGGCGGCGTGCCGAGCCCTCCATCCATACGGGCGAGCAGTGCCATCGACCCTACGCCTGCGGGTTTACCGACCACTGCAAGAGCCAGGAAGAGCAAGCCGAGTTTCCCGTCGCCTGGCTGCCGAATGTACGCACGAACGTGCTGAAGGCGCATCTGGCGGACAACGGCGCGCGTGACATGCGCGACGTTCCAGACGATCTGCTCAACGAAGTGCAAAAGCGGGTCAAGCTGCACAGCCTGTCCGGTGACGTGTACTTCGATGCAGCGGGAGCGAAGTCGGACTTGGCCGGCACAGGATGGCCAGCGTACTTCATGGACTTCGAGACCACCAGTTTCGCGGTGCCGATCTGGATGGGGACCAAGCCTTACCAGCAACTGCCCTTCCAGTTCAGCGTTCACCGGCTTTCCAGAAACGGGCGATTGGGTCAGGATGCATTTGTCGATCTAAGCGGCACTGATCCATCGCAAGCGTTTGCTGAAGCCCTGGTCACCGCCTGCGGCGATGTAGGCCCCGTCTTCGTCTACAACGCCGGCTTTGAGACCAGTTGTCTACGCTCGCTGGCACAGCGGGTGCCCGCCCTTGCTCGTGCGCTGTTGGCCATCTGCGCACGCGTCGTCGACCTGCAGCCCGTGGCTGCCAAACGGTACTACCACCCTCGACAGCAAGGAAGCTGGAGCATCAAGGAAGTGCTGCCTGCAGTCGCACCCGATCTGGCTTACGAACACCTTGAAGGCGTCAGTAACGGCGGCATGGCGATGGAAGCCTATCGGGAGGCGATCGCGCCAACCACCTCAGCGCTTCGGCGGGCGCAGATCAGAGGTCAGCTGCTTGACTATTGCAAGCTCGACACGCTTGCGATGGTGCGAATCTGGCAGCACTTCACCGGCCGGGTGCAGACAAGCTGACATGCGACGCAAACCCAACAACCTGGAAACGGTTCGCCTTGCCATCGAGCTGCTGCGTCGAATTCCGCGTGGGCGCAAGGTGTCGGCTGCAACCCTTCATTCGCAGATCTCGGAGATGGACATCGGTCGGGACATCCGCACGATCCAGCGACAACTCGAGATGCTGAGCGAGCACTTCGGGATCGAGCAGGACGACAGCAGCAAGCCTTACGGCTACAGCTGGAAGGAAGGCGCCGGCATCTCACTGCCCGGCATGACGGGTCAGGAGGCGCTGATCCTGACGCTGGCAGAACAGCGACTCAGCAATTTGCTTCCGGCCAGCGTCATGAAGTCGATGGAAGGCTTCTTTGCACAGGCCACGCGCAGTCTCGGCCCGGACCGGAACGCCCAACTCGAGCGGCAATGGCTGGACAAGGTGCGGATCGTAAGCACCACACAGCCCTTGCTGCCGCCGACACTTGGCCCCGGCATCCTGGAAGAGGTCAGCAATGCGTTGTTTGGTAACCGCTGGCTGCATGTCGACTACGAGAACGCAACAGGGAAGCGCTCTGAAGCCGACGTGATGCCACTTGGACTCGCGCAGCAGGGACCGAGTCTTTATCTGGTGGCCCGCTACCGTGGCTATGAAAACGAGCGCTGCCTCGCCCTCCATCGCATCCGCACGGCGAAAGCTTCGACATCGACCTTCGAGCGACCCGACTTCGATCTGAAGACATTCGACGACAACGGCCGCTTCGGATTGGGTGCCGGCGTGCCCATCAGCATCACCTTCGAGATCACGAAGGGTGCCGGGCTGCATCTTCTGGAGGCTCGCCTGTCCACGGACCAGCAGGTCGAGGAATTGGAAGAGCACTACCGATTCACTGCAACCGTCATCGATTCCGAGTGGCTTTGGCGGTGGGTTCGCGCCTTCGGCTTGGCGATTCGCGAAGTCAAGGTTGACGGTCGGTCCGTTGACCCAGCGGCACCGCGCAAGCGGTCAGGCAAGCCATGACAGACCTGCAAGCGTTGTCAACTGCGGTGCGCAGCGCCCATCGTGTCGTCGTGTTGACGGGAGCAGGCGTGTCTGCTGAAAGTGGCATCCCAACTTTTCGCGACGCGTTGACAGGGCTCTGGGAGAACTATGACGCGCAGGCATTGGCCACCGCCGATGCCTTCCGCCGCGACCCGGCTCTGCTTTGGGGCTGGTACGAATGGCGTCGAGCGAAGGTATTTCGCGCCCAATCCGATCCGGGCCACCGGTCCATCGCGGCGCTGGAGCGACTGGTGCCCGAAGTCACGCTTGTGACCCAGAACGTCGACGATCTGCATGAGCGTGCTGGCAGTGCATCGCCGATCCACCTGCACGGCAGCCTGAACCAGCCCAGGTGTTTCGCTTGCGCCCGACCTCACGTCCTCCCGCCCGACGTACCCGATGAGCCGGAAGGCGGTCGGCGTCTGGAGCCGCCGCGCTGTCTTCATTGCGGCGACCGCATTCGGCCAGGCGTCGTGTGGTTCGGTGAAGGACTGCCAGATGCCGCATGGAAAGAGGCAAAGGCTGCTGTCAGCTCTTGCGACCTGATGTTCGTGGTTGGTACCTCAGGGTTGGTTTACCCGGCGACAGGTCTGCCCAAACTCGCCGCCTTTAACGGCTCCAAGATCGTCCAAATTAACCCAAGGCCAGCCGAACTTGATTTCGCTGGGGCCGAACGTCTGGTCGGCGAAGCCGATGTGATCATGCCGGCACTCGTCGCTGCCGCGTGGCCGTCGTGAAGGTCCGTTCTCAATCAACACGCGGCGGGAGTCTTGACGTCGCAGAAGGTATGAATATCAAGGGGGCACAGCCAAGCCGGATCGACATCACTGGTGATCCAATCTTGCAGCACATGGTGGACACATATCCTCGACTGTTTCAAGGCTCGATACCCCAGTCCCACAGCTATGTCCAGCCCGGTTGGAAGAACCTCGTCGACGACCTATGTTTTCGGATTGACCGCATGCTCATCGACGACCAGGCGAGGCTGTTTGCAGTGCGGCAGATCAAAGACAAGTTGGGAACGCTGCGCTTCTACTTTTCGTTCGGCTCCGCCATGGAACAACTCTACACAGAAAGGGAATCGACACGTGCGGCCGAAGAGGCCCTCAACGTCAGCGGTGACCGCAACGCAGAAATAGGGGGAAAGATTAGCGCTGCTATCGAGGAAGCGATCAATCGTTCGAATACGATTTGCTCAGTGTGCAGCCGACCCGGTCGCATGCATGATCTCCACGGGCTGCTCTCCGTGCGCTGCGATGATCATTCGTCCGTGTGCTGAACATGGCCCTATGACATTCAGACTTAATTACGCGAGTCGCGGATGCGAGCCGGCGTCCGCGGCCGATATTCGTGAATCCAAACAAGGGACCGCAGTTGACATCAGACACTGAAATTAACCCGTCTTGGGGAATCTTGGGAGCGGAGCATGCGACGTCTGCCCGCAGAGTGAGGACGTTGGAAGTTGGATCGGCCGTGCGGGCATTCAACGACCTTGCCGTTCCGGGTATGGGCGGTGTGTGGTTTGGAAAGCAGTTGATGCTTGCCACCATCGGCGTGCACGTAGCGGCAGCGGCCCGAGCTGCCGGCATGCATGTGCACAACATAGAGACTGCCAATGCGATCGAAGCTCTGGCGTGTTGGTCAGCATTCATGGGGCCAAAGCGCTCGGAACCTGACCCACGCGTCAGGGGCGGAACGAAGTTGCGTACGATCTCGAAGGATGACGTGTCGTTCAGCGTCTTTCGCAAAACGTCCACTTACGTGACGCAGCCGATGCGCATGGCCACCGTTCAGCCTTTGCGCGCATTGGGGCTGGTGGAGGCGACGCAGGACCGGTTCAGTGCGTTTTCATGCTCGCGCGCAGGGCACGAATTTCTAGAACTGGCTTGTGCGCCAGGTAACGCACAGCGGCAGTTGATCGCATGGGTCAAAGGCAGCCGGCAGACGCTGCCAGCCGACGCACTGCGCAACGCCCTCGCACCAACCGAACCCCTACCCGAACAGGCTCGGGAATTCTTGCGCGAGCGGCTTGTTACCGGCACGAACGCGGCAGCCGCCCGCCGTGCAGCTGCATTGGCCTGGGTAGAGCACAGACGCATTTCAGCGACAACTGGGGCGTGGTCCGAACAACCACCGATGCTGGATGCCAGTCATTGGGCCGATCTCCGGGGGGGTGCGTATTTCTTCTTGGCGCGCCAGGCTGCGTTGAAAGTTCTCGAGGAAGCCGAACGAACGATGCAAAAAGAAACAGGTCTTCCAGTCTTGGACCTCGACCAACCAATCCCAAAAGCTGTTACGACGGCAATCTGTGCAGCGCGAGCTTGCGCCAAAACGTTTCTCGACGAACGCCACGATCCAACCGGTGGCATAGCAAAGACTTTCTGCACCGAAATCGCCGATCCGGATGCAGCCATGATGCTCGGCAAGTTGGCCGTACGCGACGGGCGGGTGCTGATCCTTCGTGGCACCCGCATCGAACCTGGGGCAGGCTTCGCGAAAGAGGAAGCCGTTACCGGCGACCCAGCGGTGGAAGCAGAAGTCGATAGTCGTCTCAGGTGGCCTCCTGGAATCTCGCCGCGCGTCAAGAACCTCTTCCTGTTGAATCTTGATCTCCGCGGTGTGCTCGGCGAGTGGCTGCAGAACCCGGAAGTGGAGCCAGATCGTGGCTAATTTGAACGCGACATACCAGCCCAATTCTCTAACCCAGCATTTCGCCGCCTCCGATGGTTTTGCTGGCTGTTTTGGCTGGCTCTGCGGTTACTCGGCCGATGCAACATTTCTCGATGTCGCCGCCGAGCGTTTTATGGGTTTGACATCTCCACGGCGAGCTCACGGTGGACGCATCGGACTGGCAGTGATGCTCGACCCTGGAAATTCGCAGATCACCATGCTGGCGGCGCCCGGCGTGCTGCACTTGCCCATGAAGCCCATGCGAGTGATGCCTTTCAAGCTGCTCCATGCCAAGGTGGCATTGCTCGGCTTCAATGACGCTGACGCCGGGGAGCGATGGAGACTCAGGCTCATTGTTTCCACTGGTAATTGGACGCGCGCAACGCAGGATCAGAACATCGACATAGCTTGGACGCTAGAGTTGAAAAGTGAAGACTTAAGCAGCGATGCCGTCGATTTGCGTCTGGCTCGCGCCGATATTCATGCCGCCTGGAGCTTGCTAACCTGGCTGCGCGGCCATTTCGATGATCGCGCATTGACAGCCAATGCAAAGAGCGAAACCGGCGCCGCGCTGAAGCGCTTTGAGTCATGGTGCAAAGCCGTCAAGCAGCCGCAGTCAGTGGCGTCACGGTTCATGGACACCCGCAAAGCCTCGCTCCTGTCACAACTTCCGGAGCGAATTCCAAAACGTGGCGGTAATGGCGCTGTCGGGCATGTGGCTCGAAATTATCTTTCGATGGGTTCCGGCTTCTATGAATCTTCAGGCGTCGCGGAACAGGTTCCGCCGGTGCTCGAGAAAATAGTCAAGGTGTTGCGCGATCACGGGCTGTTGACCGCTCGAGCCGATATCAGCTTAGTCGTGAATCCCAACGATTGCCAGGCCGTGGCCACCTGCATCGATGCCGTGGTGGCCCAAAAGTGGAGCGTGCGCCGCCCAGAGCTACCCAAGTTTCTGGGTACCGCCGCCAGATTCATGCATGCGAAGTTCATTTTTAGTGCCAATAACCGAGAAGGCACAAACAAGTGCACTAGTCCCTGGGTATACCTTGGCTCGGGCAACCTCACAAAACCTGGGTTTGATTCGCGCATGTGCGCAAGCGGCGGAAATCTCGAAGCTGGCGTCCTGTTGGTGCTCGACCTCATGCTCTGGGACGGCGGAAAGGGAGTTGACCCCACGCATGTGGTCGGCAACCTCCTACCGATTGTGCGGGAGCGTGCCTCCGACCAGCCGATTGGTAACTTGTCAGCGGGTGCTGACATGGTTGAGCGCGAAACAGCGTTTCTGGCCGCGCCTGTTGGCTGGCTGGATTGGGAAGAAGGCAGCGACGGTGCGTATTTGGTAGGGGCTGTAAGCGAAGGGTCAGAGCTGGAAGTACTCGACGCCGGCGGTCTACCCTGTACGCAAGTGTCCCCTGGTCAATTTGCGTGGTTGAGCGGGCGGCCTCGGCAGGCCGAGGTTCGCTGGGGCGACGCAGACGTCACAAGCGTGCCCGTACTCGATAGATACGGCCGGTTCGGCGGAACGGCACTTCCAGCGATCGAACTGGATGCTGTGTGGTGGCAACTCGACAGCTTTCCGCTGCCGCCAGAGGATGAAGACGCAGACATTGATGGCGATCTGCCGACGCGTGCTGGCGACGGGACAGCCGGAGCCCGCACTTCAGAAACGCGCTATCCGGTGCGCGACATGATGCAAATGATCGAGAACATTGCTGCGCGGCAGACGGCGCTGCGTGAGTCCAACTGGAGCGCTTGGTGCATCCGCCTGCAGCAATCTCTGGAGCAGGCGGCGGGCAGTGCGGGGGTAGCCTACTTCATCAAGCTCGGACTGAACCCATTGAGCCCGTTGCATGCAACGCCTTTCAGGCCGACTTTCGCGGAAGACGCCTCGACGACATGCGGTCTGCGATATGAACAAGCGCTGAGATCGGTCGAGCGCATCTGGGGCGTCGGCGAGTTGTCAGCAATCGGAGCAATTACATGAATTTCGCCGGATGGAGTGACGTGGCCTCTAGGTTGCACGAGCGCGCCATGAAGTTGCAAGCCGAACAAGACCTCGGTCTTGACGTATGGCTCAACGAAGGGCAGCGCGCCATGTTGAGGGCTATCGCCACGCGGATTGTTGACAACGGGCTGATCATCGCCGACGAAGTGGGCATGGGCAAAACACGGATTTCTGTCGAGCTCTCACGTTGCGTGATCGAAGCGGGTGGCCGCGTGGCAATTCTTGTACCGCCAGGCCTGGGCTATCAATGGCGCGACGAGTTGCGTGCCGGCGGAGTGGAAGTGCCGCCGCTTTTGCGCGGTATCGACGGCTATTTTGCGGCATGGCCAGAGGAAGGCGAGCCGAATGAAGGCAAGCCGAAGGATTGGTGGCGCCAAAGGGCATTGATCGTCTCTCATGCTTTCTCAAACTGGACGCTCAAGGGCAATGTAAGACCTTGGCGGTGGGCATTGCTCCCGCAGGTCTACGCGAGTTGGCGCAAGTTGCAACGGAAATCCTATCCGCGGGAGTACCACGCGAACGACTACTTGCTGGATGGGAAGGTCGAGCGAGCCGCGAAGAGCATCACGGATGCCGTAAAGGCCGGAAGGGTTCCGGCGGCCGCCATGCTCGACACACTGATCGGGACAGTTTCATGGAAGGATTGCCTGGACCCAAGCGGCTACGCGAAAGACGATCCCCGTCGGCTTCATCTCGAACAGGTTGTCGGCATCGGCCTCGGGGCGTTCGATCTCGTCATCGTCGACGAGGCACACAAAAGCCGTGGCTCCGATAGCATGCTCTCCAGGTTGCTGGGCAGCGTATTGCTCAAGCAGCCCAGCGCCAGAGTTATCGGAATGAGCGCGACGCCGGTCGAACTCGACGCGAGCCAATGGAACCAGAGCCTAGAGCGAATCGGCATCGGTCAGACAGCATTGGGCGAAGTTAAGGAGTCCATCACTCGTTACTCGACGGCAATTCGCAGGGTGCGGTCGGCATGGAGAAGTAGCCCGGAAGCTCGACGTGCGTTTTCCGCCGCAGCCGCCGAGTTTCAACGCGCGCTGTGCCCCTTCGTATTGCGTCGCGATAAGCGCGAGGATGTGGCGGTGCGTTCCTTCCACGTTGCCTCCGGACGCCCGATCAACGAGTATCGCGACGAGACGCGCGAGATCGTCGTCAACCCTTCGACACTGTCTTTGCCATGGCTACGCGCGGTGTGCGCCGCGGAAGCCATGTCCCTCGTCGCGCGGAAAGTCGATGGCAGCAGAGCGAAGCGGCTGCGGCTCACGATGGGCAATGGGCATGGAATCGCGTCGGGCGTGGACAGTTTGCGGCACGTCGACGCCGATGATGGGCTGCATGAGAACCAGGATCAGGCCGACGGCGAAATTTTGAGCGCTGAATCTGGATCCGGCATCGACCTTGATGCCGACGCCAAGCGCACGGCACGCCTGGCCTGGTGGGCAGATGTCGTACATTGTGTTGGTGATCAGGGAGACGGCTCGCTATTTGAACATCCTGCGATCCTTGCTGCTATGCGCGCCATCGAGGCTGCGACGCAGGCCGGAGAGAAAGTGCTCGTCTTCGGTCGATTCACCTCGCCAATGGCTGCACTCGTGGGTTTGCTCAACGCCCGCGAAATGGCCAGGAAGCTGGCCACAGGCGAGCCTTGGCCTCAAAGCGCGGTGACGCGTGACGAACGCCAGGCTGTGGAAGTTGCCTGGCGCATGTGGCAGCAGGAACATGCGGAGGATCATCCCATTCGCATGGACGTCCTTGACGACACGCTCCAGCATCGTTATGACGCAGAAAGCGCCCGCCGAGAAAAGACCCGGAAGGTTCTGCTGGAATGTCTAGCCAGAGGTATCCCAGCAGTTGCAAGTGGTATGGATGCGGCAAGCGACGCCCGGTTGGGTGCCGTCGTCACAGTAATGCAGAGGTTGTTGGACGATTCATCCGCGCAGGCCAATTTGACGACGATTGCGCGGGCACTCGCCGAGACGATCGGCGACGACGCCGGGCAGGCCAGTGATGAGACGGTCTGGAAGACGTTTAGAGACTTGCTTGACGGCGCCGTCGACCGCGATGAGGGCGACGCAGATGGTGACGGCATCCTCGAAGCAGACGAAGCAGGCGTGCTATGGGCAACGGCCGTCGAGCGGCTCGGCGCGGAATTCAACCGACCCCAGGGCGGCTTTGCTCGCCTCATGAACGGAAGTTCGCAACAGTCCACCCGCCGCCTTCTTCAGCAAGCCTTCAACCGCCGCCACAGTTTCCCGCACGTGCTTGTCGCGCAATCGCTGGTCGGGCGAGAGGGCCTGAATCTTCACAAGGCATGCCGCATAGTCGTAATGTTGCACCTTGAATGGAATCCCGGCGTCGTCGAGCAGCAGATAGGCCGCGTGGATCGAGTGCAGAGTCATTGGGCTGCGCAACTTGCCCAGGCATTGCGGGACGGTGTCCCAGCCGACCAACTGCCACGCATCGAGGTGCGCCCGGTGATTTTTGGAGGAACCTACGACGAACACAACTGGGCTGTTCTGCGCGAACGCTGGGATGATCTGCGCGCGCAGTTACATGGGGTCGTCATCCCGGAGCGCTTAGCCGGCCAGTTACTGAACGTGGACGAGGCCGCAGCTCTAAAAGAAGTGCTTGATGCGGCTCCGTCGTTTTCGCCAATGGTCGCCGACGCCGTAACACGACCAAAGATTGCAGATCCCTGTTGAGGGATCCAGCGCGCGCCTCCGCCTTTGCGTCTTGATGGCATTGGCCGACAAAGGTACTCTTGGAATCGGATCTGTGGGTCGCGTGTTGCAGCTTCAGCGAGGCCAGCGGGAGCTGATACGCCCCCAGCGAATTGTTTTCAGTGCACCGGTATGGTCTCGGCGGTGAGGGCGAACTGAAGCTTAGTCGACGATGCAACTCCCAGTGATCGCGAAATCGCGAAATCGCGAAATCGCGGGGCCGGCGTGTAGTCCGACGACAACCATGGACGACTGCTGTCGAGGCAGTCCGGTCGTTCGTTGGGAAAATCGCCGCCGGCTCCTATGGGTCCGCGGCTGCC
>Ga0335395_10003074_pt1 | contig 10363 bp, 8 predicted proteins | sample MAT02_FD_205744 | JGI IMG/M metagenome (GOLD analysis project Ga0335395, IMG submission 205744) | Freshwater microbial communities from Lake Fryxell liftoff mats and glacier meltwater in Antarctica - MAT-02 (spades assembly) (version 2) ...
TCAACCGCCAACTGTGGAGTTTGCTAGATTATATCGAACGCTATCAGTTTGTCAACCGCTTCGGCACTGTGTCGAGGGAATACGGTTACAATCTGCGAGTTTGCAACCGTCAAGGCACTGCTTTGGCGGTTTATGCGTGCAAGGGCGATCGGCTTACCTGCCGCATCGATTTAGAATCTCTCTCAAATCCGGGTCTGAGAGGCAAAATCAAAGGATTTTAGTAGGGTGCGTCAGCAGCGAGTTATTTTCGGGATAATCGATAAATCAAAAGCTGACGCACCTACATTTGAGCTAATAAAATGTGGTTTCCAAAAACGCATTTTTGAAAATATTAAATGTACAAATAGACCCGAAGTGTTAGAACAATTACGAACAAAATAACAGAAAAAAAATGGCACTTCCTAAAAAAGCTTCACGTAGTATCACCATAAACGACGAAAAATATCGTTGGCTTATTTCACGCGACGATTACGGAATTGGTTTGTGCGTAGAGTTATACGAGAATCCTGCTCAGAAATTGACGACAAGTTTTTCTTCTGATTATCAAGCTATTACGCCTGTGCTGGTGCGTGAGGTAATTCTCTGTGCCTTAGCACAAGGATACACGCCTCACAAAAAAGGTCAGGATTTTTGTTTACCTGAAAATTCACCCTTAGTAGTAGTTGAGAATTTAAGAGCTAACGCAGCTTACAGCTACAACTGGTAACTGACGCACCCTACGGTCTTGGGTAATTATCATCGTCAACCGCCAACTGTGGAGTTTGCTAGATTATATCGAACGCTATCAGTTTGTCAACCGCTTCGGCACTGTGTCGAGGGAATACGGTTACAATCTGCGAGTTTGCAACCGTCAAGGCACTGCTTTGGCGGTTTATGCGTGCAAGGGCGATCGGCTTACCTGCCGCATCGATTTAGAATCTCTCTCAAATCCGGGTCTCAGAGGAAAGCTGAAAGGATTTTAGAGTCAACTTAAGGTAAAACCGATAATACGATCGCCCTGCGCCACAAATTACCAGAATTTGTGAAACCAAACAAACTCCAGTGGAGAACCGGGGTATAATCAAAAGTGAGAACTCAGAATTGACCATAATTCGCAAATCTGACTTCGGAGTTCAAAATTCTGGTATTTTAACGTGCAATTATATGGTGGAACTCTCGTGTAAAAGCGAATACGCAATCTTGGCTTTGCTCGAACTCGCGGATTGCTACGAACAGGGTGAACCCCTGCAAATTCGCCAGATAGCGGCTCAGCAAAATATTCCCGATCGATATTTAGAACAGTTGCTGGCTACAATGAGGCGCAGCGGGCTGATTCGTAGCCAGCGAGGAGCAAAGGGAGGTTATATCTTGGCCAGGGAACCTTGGAAAATTACCATTCTAGAAGTTCTTAACTGCTTAGAAGGCTCTGAGTTCGATCGCTCCGAAAAAGACTCGCCAGCCCAAACTGTAGAAAGTGCGGTGATTTGGGAAGTTTGGCAAGAAGCTCGATCGGCCGCCAACTCGGTCTTGCAAAAATATACGCTACAGGATCTATGCGAAAAGCGCAATGGCAGGCGGCAGCTCGATATCATGTATTACATCTAGTTAGTATTGCCAACTAGGAATTAAGATTTACCTTCAACAACCAACTGACAAAGATTATGCGTATTGCTGGTGACATTACAGAATTGGTAGGGCACACGCCCCTGGTGCAACTCAACCGCATTCCCCAAGCCGAAGGCTGCTTGGCTCGGATTGTGGTAAAACTTGAAGGCATGAATCCGGCCGCATCGGTGAAAGACCGCATCGGTGTCAATATGGTAAATCAAGCCGAGGCCGAAGGGCTGATTGCTCCCGGCAAAACCGTTTTAGTAGAACCGACTTCTGGCAATACCGGAATTGCTTTGGCAATGGTGGCGGCGGCTAAGGGCTACCAGTTGATTTTGACAATGCCGGATACGATGAGCACGGAACGTCGATCGATGTTGCGCGCTTACGGGGCTCAACTGGAACTGACTCCGGGAATTGAAGGCATGACTGGCTGCATCCGCCGCGCTCAAGAGATTGTGGATAAAACGCCGAATGCCTATATGTTGCAGCAGTTTCGCAATCCGTCGAACCCGGAGATTCACCGTTTGACAACGGCTGAGGAAATTTGGGCAGATACAGATGGTGAGGTGGATTTCTTGATTTCTGGAGTCGGCACTGGCGGGACGATTACGGGTATTGCAGAGGTGATTAAGTCGCGGAAACCGGGATTTAAGGCGATCGCCGTTGAGCCGGCTAACAGTCACGTACTGTCGGGCGGAAAGCCTGGGCCTCACAAAATTCAAGGTATCGGTGCTGGTTTTGTGCCGCCGGTGCTGAATGTGAATGCGATCGACGAAGTGATAGTTGTTACCGATGACGAGGCGATCGTCTACGGGCGTCGCTTAGCACGAGAAGAAGGACTTTTGTCCGGTATTTCCAGCGGTGCGGCATTGTATGCGGCTTTGAAAGTCGGCAAGCGTCCCGAAAATGCAGGCAAATTGATTGTGATGATTCAGCCTAGCTTCGGCGAACGCTATCTCAGCACTCCCTTGTTCCAAGATCCCGAACTGAATCTGGCGATGGCGCTCAATTAAGCCCGCTAACGACCAGAGTTGCAGAAACTAAAAGCAGGGCGTAGAGTGTACGCCCTGCTGTTGTTTCTAGTGAAGACTTTAGTCCTTCTTAACAGTTGTTTGATCGTTCGGACTTTAGTCCTTCTTAACTCAACTCCGTATAGAGAGGACTGAAGTCCGAACGATCAAACTTTAAAAGCATCAATATTTTTATAAAATGGATTTATAATAATTTGAAAACACAGGTTTTTTACCGACAACTTTTGGCATTTATATCAGACAAATGACTAATACACTAGCAAATAATGATATTTTTGTCAAGCACTTTTTCGCAGATTATCTAGATTTCAAGGAAATAACAGCGTGTCTTCCGTTACCAATCACTACAAAACTCTCAAGATTAGCCCAACAGCAACACAAGCTGAGATTAAACAAGCATACCGCCGTTTAGTCAAAATATTTCATCCAGACAGCCAAAGCTCAACAGCCGGTCACGAAGAGATTATCCGCCTCAACGCAGCCTATGAAATATTAGGAGATGCCCAACACCGACAATCTTACGATCGCCAATTTTCTCAGCCAAGAGAACAGCAATCACCCTACGCACCAAACGTCGCCCGCCAGCGCCAACAAGCAGCGCGGGATGCCGACGAACAAATGGAACAGTGGCTGATCAAAGTATACAAACCAGTCAATCGAATGCTCAACAGCATCTTGAAGCCGCTTAAAAAAGAAATAAACGAATTGTCAGCAGATCCGTTTGATGACGAACTGATCGAAAAGTTTCAAACTTATATTGAAACCAGCCGCGACTTTCTTTCAAAAGCTCATAACTTTTTGAAAGCTGTACCCAATCCATCTAATGTAGCCGGAGTTGCAGCCCATCTCTATTACTGCATCAATCAAGTGGGCGATGGCATAGAAGAATTGCATTTATTTACGCTCAATTATGACGATCGCCATTTGCACACAGGTCAAGAACTGTTTAGAATTGCTTCTAGACTACGGCGGGAAGCGCAGGAGGAATTAAAATTCAAAAGTTAGTATACCTCTTGCAAAAATAGCTGAGACGGGCAAGATGCCCGTTCCACAACAAAAAAAACTTTTTGTGGGATGGGCATCTTGCCCGTTCCCAAATTTGATTAAAAGGCAATACAGTTACTTAAGACTGATCCCCCCTAACCCCCCTTAAAAAGGGGAGTAGGGGGTGGGACAAGAAGCTCTTAAAGTCCCCCTTGCTTTCGGGGGATTTAGGGGGATCTCCGGGGCATAAATAGTGTTAAGTAAACCGTATTGACCAATAACCAATAACTCATAACCCATTCCCCATTCCTAAATTGTTAAATTCCAAAAAGAACTTGAATTCGCTTGCGAATTTTAATAAAAGGAGTTTGTCCGAGAGAGTCATCATCTAATAATCCCAAATCTCTCAAAGCTTGCTGGCGTTCGGACAATTTTTGAGCAATCTGATCTGCTAAATTGGGCTGTTCTATTAAAAGTTTTTGTAAGTCGTGGCGTTCCACCACAAACAAAATTGCATCTTCGCTAGTTTTAACAGTCGCCGTTCTCGGAGTTCCCAACAGCAAAGATATTTCCCCAAAAAACTCGCCCTCGTGAAGCGTCGCAATATACTGATCTGTTTTTTGAGAAAGAACTTCTACAGCCCCGGAAAGAATAATATAAAAAGAATCGCCAGGGGCATTTTCTTTACAGACAATCTGTCCCGCTGGAAACAGTTGTCGGTAGCCGTATTCAATTAACTGTCGCAGTTCTAAATCCGTACATTGTTCAAAATAAGTTACTCGCCGCAACAAGTCTCGCAGCGTCCAGTTATTCGGTGATTTAGCCCCATGCTTTTTATGATCGGGAATCGTGGAATTAGATTGAATTTCTGCTGAATGTTTGGCATTCTGGGGGAAAACTCTGCCGTTGGAATTGTCGTCTTTGCGATCGTGAAAAACTTTAGTTAACTCTTGTGGGTTTCGCAGCCACAAATCACGCTGGGGAAATGGAATTTCGATACTTCGGTGGCGGAATTCGTAATCTATTAAAAAATTGACCGCACTTTTAATGGCATCGCTTTCCTGTGGTTGGTCAATCCAAACTAAAAGTTCAAAATTTAAAGCGTTATCTCCAAAACCGCGAAACCATACTTTAGGAGAAGGATGAGACAAAACATTTGATTCCATCCGCGCCGCAATTAACAGCGCTTCCGTAACTATTACTGGGTCAGAACCGTAAGCAACGCCGATGGGTATGTGGAGGCGACATCTGGGGTCTCTGTAACTCCAGTTAATTATGTTGGTTTCGACAAACTTAATATTTGGGATAATTACAAACAGTCCATCAATTGTTTTGATGATTGTGGAGCGAATCGAAATTGTTTCTACTGTTCCTAATAAGTTGTCTATTTCTATAAAATCTCCGACTCTAATTTGGTGCTCGAATAGCAGGGTGAGACCGCTGATAAAGTTGCTGGCGAGATTTTGCAAGCCGAAGCCGAAACCAATGCCGACGACGCCAGCTAAGACGGTGAGAGAAGTGAGGTTGATCCCGGCACCTTGCAGAACGAATATACAGCCAACAGTTGCTAAGATATAGCTAATGATGGTGGCAATTGCTTCTCGACTGCCGCGATCCAATCCCATCCGAACTAGCAGGCTGCGCTTGATGCCTTCACTGAGGAGACGAGCTATAAAAAAGGCAAATATAGCTAAGATGATTAGTTTGACGATCGCGCTAATCGACAGATGAGTATCCCCGATATAAAATAGCGGGGTTGTCATCGCACCCCACAAATGTTCAAAAAAGCGATCGGCTGATTCAGTAATCCAATTCATTAATATTTCGTAATCGGTAATTGATGATTAATAATGGGTGATTAGTTTTAGTCGCAATTAAACCGCAAACGGCTAACTATTGCAGAGCTTAGACGAAAAAATCTAACTGTGGAGTGTCCGGTGTTGCAAAAAAAGGACGCGCGGCGCAGCTATCCCGATCATGAATCGCACTTTCTCTCAAAAACTCGTAACTGATGGAAAAGCAACGGATGGCGAAAAACTGTTTTGTAGTGGTATTTTCTGCCGGATATCTGTGTTGTGGCGTAAAATAGACTCAGTGGATCGATCGGCAATGTGTTGCCAATATGTGGAAAATTCGTATAACTTCATCGAAAGCACCCTCAAATTATTGGAAAATTCCAGCGAAAATTAGTTTATCCTTAAGAAAGTAAGTCCTTCACAGAACTTAACAAACTTACCCTACTTGACTTTTATGCAGTGCATCATCAATCGTCGGGCACAGTTTTCGGCGAGTCACCGGTACTGGCTACCGGAGTTGAGCGAAGCCGAGAACTTTGAACGGTTTGGCCCAACAGCCCGTGCACCGGGACATGGACACAATTACGTTCTTTACGTTTCCATGATAGGAGAACTCGACGAGTACGGCATGGTGCTCAACTTGTCTGATGTCAAGCACGTCATCAAGCGAGAAGTTACCAAGGATCTCGATTTTTCCTACCTTAACGAAGCGTGGCCGGAATTTGAGCAAACTCTGCCAACTACCGAAAACATAGCACGGCAAATTTGGCTGCGGCTAGCCCCTCATTTGCCTGTGAGCAAAATTCAATTGTTTGAACACCCCGAACTTTGGGCTGAATATTTAGGAAACGGAATGGAAGCTTATTTAACTCTGTCAACTCATTTTAGCGCCGCCCATCGGTTAGCTCGTCCCGATTTGAGCTTTGAAGAAAACTCGGAAATTTACGGCAAATGTGCTCGTCCTAACGGTCACGGTCACAACTATCATTTAGAGGTGACTATTAAAGGGGAAATTGATGCGCGGACTGGGATGATTGCTGATTTGGAAGCTCTGCAAAAGGCGATCGACGATTATGTTGTTGAACCGTTCGATCACACTTTTTTAAATAAGGATATTGCTTATTTTGAGAAAGTTGTGCCGACTGCGGAAAATATTGCGGTGCGGATCGGTCAATTGTTGCGATCGCCCATTCGGGAATTGGGCGCAGAATTGCACAAGATTAAACTGATTGAAAGTCCGAACAATAGCTGTGAAATTTACGGCGCTGATTTGGATGTAGCGACGAATTTCATCCAAACAGAGGCTGTTTTAGCTAAAGTTTAGAGCTAAAAATTAGGTTGGTTGGGGCGGGTTAATCCGAATATTTGGCTAATTAATTGTGCAGATTGGTGAAGCCACCTCAACCAACTTGATGATTCCGAGGTTTTTTGAACCGGATGAGGCGCGAGAGTAGATTTTTTGACAAAAGTTCCACAGCCAAGATTCTTGGCACTTTTCCTGACAAGCCAGACGCAGCCCGTATTTTGGAGATAGTACCGCTAGGATTCCTCATCGAGAGTAATTCTAACTGCTGAGAGTATGAGGTCGATCGCCCGATCGCCAAAAAAACAAGCACTAATTTCTCCTAGGTGAGTTGACGTTTATGCGGGTCTCAAATGTAGCTCTTTTGACTCTGGCTGCCCTCGCATCCCAGAATTTAACTACCAATACTCAGGCTGCTCCTGTTGCACCTCCCGTCTCTGGTGTGACGCCGCAGGTTAGCAACTTTGTTGATGCAATCAATACTACCGTTTCCCGTCCGGCTGAGTCAATTAGCGCGCCTGAGACGATCGCCCACGAACAATTTTCCCCACGAATTGCGGTAAAATCGCAGACTGGTTTGCTGGTAGCAGCCGCCGGGCCACAGTTATCTGCTGGTGCAAAAATCAAGGCGGATACTGCTGCTACATCCGGCGATGAACTAACAAAATCTTTACAAGAAACCTGGCTGACTAAATTAATTAAAAATGGAGCCGACAGTAATCCTCAAGTTCGCGAAGCTTTCGATTTTATTTCCCCGATTGCTGGTAGTTCTGAATCTGGATATGGTTTTAACAACACGATAAATCTGCTGAATATTTTACTAATTCTTGGTACTGTATTTCCACCAGTGACAATTGCCTTTTTTTGGCTGATACGCAGGCTGGTAGTCAAACAGTTAGTTGCTGATGCCAATCAAAGATTGCAGGGCATTGGCGTGTTGGAATCAGAGCTGAATAATTCTAGCCAACTGACTCAAAAGTTAAGAGATGAATTAGAAGCACAATTGAGTGCCGCTAAACAATCCATTGATTTTTTAAGTAGAGAAACTGAAATTTCTAAATCCTCTGTCGAGCAAATTGAAACCCTAAAATCTCAATTTTTGATGCACCTGCAAGTTTTGCTGACAGAAGTTTATGATAAAAAATCTCAAATTGTTCAAGAAATCTCGCAAGTTCCCGCAATTGTTGCCAAGGAAGCTGTCAAAGTGGCACCTCAACCGCAGTTAAACGATTCCCAAACTTCGCAAACATCACCTGGTGATGGGGAAAATTTGATTGCTGACGATTATATCAAGCAAGGAGAAGGACTTTATGCTCAAGGCAATTATGACGAGGCAGTAGTCTGCTTTGAAAAAGCTATTTTAATGAATAATAATTTGGATGAGGCTTGGCATTGGCGCGGAAATGTGTTAATAAAAATGCAGCGCCAAGAAGAAGCACTCGCCTGTTATGACCAAGCAATATCGATTAAACCGGATAACTACGAAGCGTGGTATGGTAAAGCGAATTTGCTGGCAAAATTACAAAAGTATGAAGAGGCGATCGCCTGTTACGAGCGAGCAAGTTCGGGCGAGTCTCAAAAATACGTTTGTTGGCATAGCATAGCAGCTTTGTTGGGTAAATTGCAGCATTACGAAGAGGCGATCGCCAGTTACGATCGTGCTCTGGCGATCAAAGACACCGACAGCGAAATTTGGCACAATCGAGGCGCGATGCTGGGTAAAATACAGCAAAACGCCGCAGCAGTCGATTCTTACGATCGCGCCATTGAGATCAATCCCAAGAGATACGAGACTTGGTACAACCGAGGTAATATGCTGTGGAGATTGCTCCGCTACATTGATGCTGTTGATTCTTACGATCGGGCTTTGGACATCCGAGCTGACAAATACGAAGTTTGGTACAATAAAGGCGCAGTGCTGGGAAAAATGCAGCGCTATCAAGAGGCGATCGCATCCTACGACAAAGCAATTGCCATTAAACCCCTGGATTTTGAAGCGTGGCACAACCGAGGTACAGTTTTCGAGAAACTCTCCCAATACGAAGCAGCAATTGCATCTTACTCCGAAGCAATTAAGCTTAATTCTGAGTGTTACGAAGCTTGGTTTGGTAAAGGCGAGTCTTTGGCAAAATTGCAGCGCCCTGAAGAAGCAGTCGCAGCTTACCAAAAAGCGATCGCGATTAAGCCAGACTCCTACGATGCTTGGCATCACATCGGCACAGCGTTGTCAGAATTAAAGCGCTACGAGGAAGCAATGGCAGCTTACGATCGAGCGATTGCCATCAAGCCCGAAAATGCCGAAGCATGGCGCGATCGAGGCGCAATTGCCTCAGAATTCAAGCAAGATACAGAAGGATTTGCTACTGGCGAAAAAGATACTCAGAATTAGCCACAATCCGATGAATCTTCTGACAGTTAGTTAGGCATAAGGTGTACCGCTCCGTGGGCACCATATTTTTTTGTCAGGTGTACAGGGGGCGGTACACCCGAATTTTAGCTGCATAAAATTTCTACATATATTTTCTAATATCGTCCTGAAACCGGTTGAATTAATAGAAACATATAGATCAACTTTTGGCAGTAATAGCAATCTGGCGATCGCCATTTCTTTTTAATTTAAATAACTATTAATACCGCCGAAAAAACTTTTAAAGTTCGGGAACATTGCTACAGCATTATCATTCTCCACTATTAACAGGACATCGAAGCGGAATACAGTTGCAAGATATCGCAACAGCAGAAAATTGCACTTGGCGATTACTGGATGGGGTCAAAAATCTAGTCAATTCTGAGATAAATACCCGGTTTTTATCGGAGTTAAATGTTAAGTAAAATACCGCAATCTTATCCTGGGAAATCTCAACAGGTGCTTCTACCAAAAGCAAAAAAAAATTAACCTGTGGAGTTAAAAAAAATGGCAAATATAACAGGAACTCTCGGCCCCGATGTGATGCCGGGAATCTTACCAGACGGTCGCACAATTGGTCTGGGAAACTTGCTGGGTGACGACATCATCAGCGGCCTTGATGGCAATGATGCGATCAATTCAGGGTCAGGAAATGACCTGGTATACGGCGGCCCCGGCAACGATATTGTCAACGGCAACGAAGGCGACGACCAAGTATTTGGTGGCAAAGACGACGACCAAGTATACGGTGGTAAAGGCAACGATTTAGTTAGAGGCGACATCGGCAACGACAGCGTTTTTGGTAACGACGGCAACGACTCCATCTTCGGCGGCAAAGACAACGACTCCATCTTCGGCGGTAAAGGCAACGACTTGATTCTGGGCGACCTCGGCGACGATGTACTCTACGGCGACCTCGGTTCTGATACGATGGGTGGCGGTGGTGGAAATGACATTTTTGCGATCGGGCGAGTCGGCGACGGCAAACCCACATCCACCACAGGCGGCCCCGGAGTCCCCGATGCCGATGTTATTACCGACTTCCGAGTCGCAGGTAACGATGTCCTCCAACTATTCGGCGGCTTGCAATTCAGCGATTTACAGTTTATTGATGGTACAGGATCTAATGGGATTGCGATCGGCAATACCCTGATTCGCGATACCGGCACCGGCGAGTATTTAGTCAACATCCAAGGTTTGAGCGCAGCCCAACTGAGCGCGAACCCGGCTTGGTTCCAATCGGCTGGATTCC